>ERZ825324.549-NODE-549-length-52409-cov-6.970031_pt1 | contig 52409 bp, 59 predicted proteins | sample MGYA00519859_ERZ825324 | MGnify/ENA primary metagenome ERZ825324 (study PRJEB31778, sample SAMEA3449198) | human gut metagenome | biome: human gut; feature: human-associated habitat; material: faeces | place: United Kingdom | collected 2010/2012 ...
AGGCCTCGCGGCGTCGTAACTGCGTGAAGACCGTGAGCGAAAGCGAACTTTTAACGCGAGGGATGCCGAGTGTTAAGAGTTCGCTGTAGCGAGAGCGAAGCGGTACTGCGAATGCGAGGGATGCCGAGTATTTGAAGTACCGCGCAGCGGGCTCCGGGCAAGGCCTGGAGCGAATCGGTGAGAGGCCTCACCGATCGCGGAAGGTTTTGGCCGGAGCATCCGGCATCGCCGGATCTTTTCGTGATGGCTTCTGCTGAGATAGACAGCTTTCGACATTTCAATGACGCGAAGAGTCTTTAGTGAGACTCGTAGCGTTGTTGGACTGTCGAAAGGTGGCGCGATTTGAGTAGCGATACGATCAACGAATAGATTTTCAAACGCCGCCTGCGGCGTCGATTTATCGCGCCCGTTGGGCGCTATGATATTGAATTCATCACATTTTGAATTGCAAGATGTCTTTAAGTATGTTTTGGAAACTTTTCAACACAGTTTCCGGTTTTCGATAATTTCAATGGCGCGGAGAATCCGAAGGGAGTAATTCGTAGCGCTGTTGAATTTGTCGAAAACCGGCCGCTCCATTTTTGTCATCAAAGCAAGCAAATCAAAAAACGAACTCGACTTCGCGATCTTCTACTCAATCCCTTTTCAAGACTCGCCATAAAAGACTCGCCATACTTTACGGCACTATCGATAAAGAGATTTCTTAGATAGTAAGCAACTAAAACATAAAGTGAAATCAGCTATTACCAAGAAATCGTTTTGATCGTCACATTGGAAAATCTCGATTAAAAAGGGCTCCTCATTCGAGAAGCCCTAAACAGTTTTGATGTCCGATGCAATTGTACCCAGGCATCAATTTTAAATCTAACGGCATACCCTAACTAAGGTATTCAAGTAAAGCTTCCACCTGACGAATACCAAGTCCGCCAAGACGACGATTGCCTGGAATGTTGGCGCCATGCATAATCTTATCCGCCTTCGCGCCGCCAATGCCGGGAATGGCCTGAAGGAATTCCTTAACCTTCATTTTACTGACGAGCGGATCGTCCTTACGAGTCTTAAGAACAGAAGCCGGATCAGTTTTGCCGGACTTAATGTTCTCCTTGAGCTCTTTACGCGCTTTACGTACCTGCGCTGCCTTCTCAAGCGCCTTTGCACGCTGCTCAGGTGTGACATTCGGAAGTGCCATGATATCTCCTTCTTTCAAACTGTTTTTAATTCTTTTGCAAACCAAGATCGATTACATACGGCGCAACTCGAAATCCGCCGCTCTTGCTCGGATCCTTTGATTCCTCGTTGTGCTTGAAGAGAATGCAGATATGATTCTTCAGATCACGTCCCCAGAGCTGCATAACATCCTTACCACGTCGACCGTCAGTACGCTCGCTTCGAATCGTCTCATCCGAATCTCCGCCAAGTTGACGGAACGTGATGACATAGCGCTTTGAAGACTCTTCAAGTACGACGCTAAGCACTTTGACGGTAATCTTAATAGAAGACTGCACGAGCATCGCAAGGGATTTCTCGCCTTTGGCGCGAGAAATCTTTAAAACCTCGGATGCAAGCTCGCACTCGCTGACCTTCTTTCCTGAAAGCATAAGCGAAAGATACGCAAGCTCGACATTGCGCCTCTTCTCGTTTTCCTCCATTAGTTCATCCTTTCTGTTATTGGATTTCGCAAGCGCTTGCGAAAATTAAACCTGATGATCGCTGAGACAGCTCAAAATAAATAAAGAACTCTTCCAAATAGTTCCTGCTTTAATTTTTGCAAGAAGCCCCAACATAAATAGACTGAATTCGGAAGTCATTACATCACTTTCTGATTCAGGAAAACGCCAGACATGGATCGTTGCGTCCGGTTCAATCGACCAGTCTTTCAAAACATCTTGAAAGATAACGCCTCCGCGCTGCACGGTCAGATCGATTTCATGTTTTGTGACATGAAGCAATTCAAGATTGTCCGCACCATAAGTTATTCCGCTGTTGAAATAAATTTCAAACTTTGGATCATAAAGCTCGAACCCGCCATCGCTTATGTTGCAAAGGAAATCGATAACAGTTTCTGGATCAAGCACTGTATCAGACTTCATTCCGATGCGAATCGTATCCAGAATGTAGTCCTCAATCTCTTGATTTCTAACTCGCGTCAAAGGACGTTCAAACGGCGATGCGCAATACGGGCAGAAATTCGGATTCGATGCAGATGGACTATTACTCTGACAATCCGCATCGGTTCCGAATTCCGTTATCCGATACGACCTACCGCAAATGGAACAAGTAATCAATCCACAGTTACTATTTTGTGCCAAATTGTAGGCGCTTAGCTTTTGCACCCTTCATCCACTCCCCTCTTTTTTCAACAGAATCGTCAGGACATCTTCTTCCTACCCGACTTCTAAATCTCCTTGCCGCAATCCGGGCAGAACTGCGCACCGACAGGAAGAATAGCGCCGCAATGCGGGCAAGGAGCAAGATCCTCCCAATTCTTCATGTCCCTATAAAGAGCAACCAGCACAACGTTATTCATACTTTCGTTCGTCTCCATGCAGTGACGCTTCAAGAGACGATGAATATTCGCAGGCAGGCGAAGGTTGTAGCCGATCACGTCTGCATTCTTGTCGTATTTCGCACGACGAGGGTTATCTCCCTTTGCGAGAGAGTAGATCGCCGGCACAGAGGTGCTGCACGCATCGGCAACAGACTCGGCGGCAACCTCCTTGCGGATATCATCAGCCATGTCGAATGCGTCGGAAGTTTTCTTGCTCTTAGCCATTCTAGTAATCCTCTCCTTCAAGATACTCATTTACAAAGTCAGTAAAGTCCGCAACCGCGTTGCAGTTCGGATCGTAATCGAAAATCGAAACGTTAGCAGACTGCGCTTTATTTACAGCCTCGCACTTTCGAATAATCGTGTGGAACATCTTTGTGTTAGCGGCACGTGCGATCGATGGAAGCTCATTAACCACACCGCGCGAAAGACTCGTGCGGCCATCAAACATGTTGACGACAATACCGGCAATGCGGAGATTCGGATTCAGACGCTTGTTGCGGCGAACCGAGTTGACGCATTTCTGGATATTGGTGAATCCTTTTAGGGATGAACGGTTCGGGATTACCGGAACGATCAGCTCATCCGCGGCAACCATCGCATTGCGCGTCACCAATCCAAGTGACGGCGGGCAATCAATGATTGCGTAATCATAGTCATCATCGATACCCTCCATTGCATCGGCAAGCATCGTAAGGCGCGTATCCAGTTTCGCCATATCGCTTTCGGCATTCGAAACAAGGACATCGCCGGGAATAATATCGCCACCGTCGAAATGTTTGATTCCGTCTTTCGCCGTGTAATCGAACGAAGTGAGAAGATCGTAAACCGTAACTTCATCCGTCGTATCAATTTTCGCCTGTTGCGTTGCGTTCATCTGCTGATCAAGATCAACGAGCAGCGTGCGCTTGCCCTTACGATGCAGCCCCTCTGCAATCGCCATGGACAGTGCGGTCTTGCCGACACCTCCCTTGTGATTACAAATCGCAATCGTCTTCATTTTCCTCTCCCAACTTTTCTTTCCCATCAAGATCAAAATTTGATTTCGTTGCAGCCTTTTTCATCTCTGAAAGTAACTCGCCATCATGTGCCGCCTTGCACAAAGCTTCACAAAATACCATTAAAAGCGTTCCGAGAATCATCGAGGTGATAACAAGAACGCCCGTTTCGAAATGAACGAGACTATGTAGCACAAGGCCAATCAACACCATTCCCGGAATACCTAGAGCGATCCAAATCAGATCTTCTTTCAGCTGGTTCACAGGTTGATCCCTCCTTCCACAATACGATAATACCAACATGCGTATACTATGATGACAACATAGTACTTGTATTCACAAAACAATCCTATTGCCCAATCATTCAGCAATAAACCTGTCTAATTAACTTGAAGTTGGTATAATCGATGTGATGAGAGGGTGGCGGCGCTTTCCTTTTTGTTCTTGCGTCGGTTGCAAGTTTTTCCTTTCGCCACCCTCTCTCCTTTATCTATTACGCGTTATTTACGCGCAATGCAAAGGATTAGAACGGGATATCCTCATCGTAGACGTCCATCACTGCGGGAACATCCGGAACAACAGGCGTCTGCTGAGTCTGTGCCGCCGGCCTGTTAGCGGAAGCATTCTGAGACTGGTTACCCTGGCTCATGAAGTCGATTGTATCTACGACGACGGTAAGGCGAGAACGCTTCTGACCGTCCTTCGTCTCCCACTGGTTAAAGCGAAGCTTGCCGTCAATGCTGACCTTCATACCCTTTCGAACGATACGGCCCACGGCCTCGGCACGCGTGCCGAACATGGTGCACTCGACGAAATTCGGATAGTCCTCCCACTGGTTGGTCTCGCGATTGAGTCGGCGATCGTTGACGGCAATACCGAAAGAGAGAACCTGCGTCCCCTTCGGAGTCATACGAAGCTCCGGATCGCGCGTAAGATGACCGGAAATGTTGACGCGGTTGATAGACATGTTCGAGGTCCTTTCTCCTCTTGGTTATTGACTGATACTAAGATACCACAACACTTCAGTATTACGCGTGAAAATGACGATTTTTTTTAAGAAAAATAGGCAGAAAGAGCTGTTTATACTCCTTCCACCTATTTTCAGTTGGCGTAATGCGTCGTCATTCTGCTATTTAATTTTCCGCCGATAGCGGAATTGCCTATCCGCCTTTCTTCTCAATTTACTGCGCCTACCGAACATCAAAGTCATGATTTATCTCATTTAGACTGACTCTTCTACTCACAGTATCTCTCTTCTCTTTGAGCGACATCTGATGGGACCGATCTTCCCTCTGCACTGCACTCTCCCATGTCTTACATGTCTCCCGACGCAAAAAACCAATCAGCGGTTTCAGATCGCCCGTCATGTCGAAACCGTCCAGCGCCGCATAATAATCTTTCCGGTCTTCATCAAAGATTACGATCGGCGGATGGTTGTGCAACAGCAGATAGTAATTCATCATCGCCCTGCCAGTCCTGCCGTTCCCATCTGCAAAAGCATGAACGCCCTCAAACCTCGCGTGCCAAAATGCAGCTGCCACCAGCGGATTTTTATCTCCAAACTCGGAAACCTCATCAAGATCCTGTTGAAGGTCGTTCTCGATCTCATCTACAGGAGCGGCAACATCGTGCATGCCGACTCCCCATAAATCGTTTTTCTTGAATTTCCCCGGTCTTTCCCCAAGTTCCCAACGCCGCTCGTCGTAAGTGCCTTTTGTCAGTTCAAACTGCATCTCCCGAATGGAATCGAGCGAGATAGGTTTACGCTCGTCGAACCATCGGTATATCAGCTCACTTGCGTCTTTCAGATTTTTAATCTCGTAAAGCGTCCGCAGGTCTCCTGTGTAACCGCATACACGACCATTCTTAAAAATCTCGTGCGTATCATGGTAAGTGATTTCTCTATTCTCGATTTTCCCTGAGTTGTAAGAGAATAATATTGCAAAATTTTCCAGGTGCGCTGCCAACTCAAGCGACGTAGCGATACTGTAACTGCGCCACAATTCCATAGTGCGATCGTATTGTCTATCTGAATTCATAAAGTCCTGCCTCTTCTTTTCAATTCGATATTTAGGGAATTCTCCCTTTTTATATTATACCATAATACTAACATATTGCATCATGTAATCTACGAAGCGCTATCAAGTCGTCCTGCGAGTCGACTTGCAGGACGTATGGCGATGCGCTTTTCATGCGGTGCCTGACGGCACCTATGATCCGCTCCCCGTGGTCGCTGATAGATTTCCTAGACAGTGCTTCTTTTTAAACAGACAGTCAGATTGTCGCTATAGACTGGCTTGAATCCCGATTCCTTCAAATCTTGAATACCGACATCATTGATGCCGTAATTCAGTACAGCGTAATCCATTCCATAGTCATCGCAAATAGCCGATAGGCTTCCAGAAAAAAGCGCCTTTCCTGCCTCGGCAAGCACATTCTTCTGCCCGTTCTGCCCATTGAACACCTCAATTCTGGTATCAAGATACGGCTTGAACCCGTTTAGCTCCGCTCGGCATCCTGGGTCGATGTCCGTCAAGACTGCCGTCCCCGATACGGCGCCATCCTCTCTCATTGCCTGAAACGCCCTTTCAAGCGAGATGGACTTTTGATCGGTCGCAGACAGCGTGCTATAAAACAGAACCGCTCCAAACTCAAGTGCAACCACAGAGATTGAAAATAAGACTATCCTGCTTAACATCTTCGAGCTCACCTTGCATTTTGGCTCAAGCTTCCAGCACCACGTGCTGTAGACGATCATCAATATGCCAAGCAGCAAAAGTTCGTTTCGCCATGTCATCAGGGATAGAAAGAGCAGTCCTGAGATCATCATCGTCTCGAACGAAAATACCGTCTTTTTAAATCCCAAGCACTTGGCATGGAAGATCACCGGCATGACCGAGATAACAATGAGTATCACTACCTCAACCGGAACGATGGAGAACATCGGTTTCAGTTCCGGCACGGCAACCGTGGCGACATCCGACGTGCCTATTGTCTTAAACGGAAGCGACAGCACGTCTAATCCGTATGGATTCAACATTGCGGAAGCGATCGTAAGTAAGATCGTCACAGCCAATGCGGCCCGCGCATTCGAATCCAGCTTACTATCTAATAAAGCGGCAAGCGGCAACATGATTGCGCAGGGCCAAAGCGCACCGTGCAGATTGGCTATAAAAATCCCTAGGAATGGAAAACCAAACAGAAATCTAATATCGCGGCTTTCAATGTATTTCTCCATCAACTCCCAGGAAACAGCCAGGCACAGGATATCGAGCGCACGCGGTGTCGACCGAAGGCTATAAACGATTACCGCTCCGAATACGCATGAAACAGCACAGTGAAGAATGCGGTTTCCAGCTTTTGGAAAAGTTTGGTACCAAATGAAGAGAACCGCCACCATGTCCAACAGTGCAAAAAACAGCCGAACCGACATCTCTCCAAAAGTGTCGTAGAGAACTGCAACTAATATGCAGATAGGATATTGCTGGCAGATATAGGTCAATTCCGAATGGATCGATAACGGATCGGTTGTCGGCAGATGACCGTTGACTATAATCCAACGGCCGGCGGCAACCATATACTGCGCATCGGTTATGAACAATTCTCCTTGTAGGGAGCGAATGCTCAAAGTCACCAGCAAGACCGTCAATAGGATACAGAAAGAGAAATACCGAGCAGGTGTATGTTGAGACTTAATGTTGAGACAAAACACAATTAACGTTCTCCTGATACGGAAGGTGGAACCATGTATTCGAAGTGAAAACCCCTATACTCACGACCGACCTCAATCGCCCACTGAAGATCGCCATCGTTTGCGCAACATTCATGCTCTCTCTTCAGCCAATCCAGCAGATCGGAGAATGTATCGAACGTCTTTCCGGTTTCTCGACAGATTAAAGGCGTTTCCTTGAGCCTTTTCTTGAAATCCAAGTCGTATCGTAAAAGCCTCCAAGTCAGACCGTCAAAGACGATTCCCTCCTTGCCTGAATTCAGCAAAGACTTATGGTCGAATCCGTACCGCCTCGTTAGCTCAAGAACCGAATAATCGCACCTCCCCCGCTCATAGCAAATCACCGGCTGCATGTCCTTAATACGCTCGCCGGACTTCAGTTTGATATTTTTATTCCAATCATCCTTCCAAAACCATCGTTCACCCCTCCAGCAAGTCGTCTCGCTGATCGGCTCGCCCTTCGCATCACAGATTGCAACGATCTTCTTCCAGTCGACATAACGTGAGCCGAATTTCAGTGCGTCGTGCACATCTGCGTACTCGCGCATCGTTGTCAACTCGATAACCGGACGAGCGCACAGCCTTTTCTCCTCCATGTAGGCTTCTTTTCTCTCTTCAAGGTTCTCACCGTTTGCCCAATGCATATCAAAGGCAGGGCATCCATGCCGTATGGCATCTCCGACCTTCTGAACAATCTCTTTTCGCGTTGCCCAGTCATATCCATCGGACCATATTGCGGCACAGATCTCGTCATAACTGTGATAGATGGTGTCCGTCTCAAGACAAATCATCTGCACATTCAGATCTACAAGTCTTCCTACTTTCCCGTCCCAATCCCTCACATATGAAAATCTCTTATTCTGAGGCTTGACCTTGTTTTTCACATGGTCTAGAACCACCGACCTGCTTGTCCCGGCAGCCTTTGCCGCTGCACCCGTAGTCGGGAACATCTCCCCCGTTTCCAATATGACGATCCATCCGGCAAGCCCTCGAATCTCTGTCAGATCCATATCCGGCGAATACATCGACTCAAAACAATAGAACTGATTTTTAATCGCGACCCATTTGCCGTTCTGGGCCATATTGCACACATCCGACATCCAGCCCTGGGTAATCCCAAGCTCTTTTTCCGCTGCACTACAGCTCGGCCACTTCTTGCCATCGTCGATTCGAACAACCGATTTTGCCGTTCTGCGAACAGGGGCATCGAATGGAAACTCGGCTTCCTTCAACTCGGCAATCTGCTGGTCGGTCAGCTCGCCCGCGCGATAAAGACGGCGAAGCTCGTACTCCAGAGTCATTTTCCGTTTGAGCTGGTCCTTTTTCCCGTCAGTCATTTGTTAAAGCCCCTTCCACAGCGCTATCTTCTCATCGATTGTCAGTTTCTCGGATCTTAATGCGAGCCGTCGTTCAAGGTTTTTCGCCAAATGCCTTGCGTCCTTCTCATGGTCGATGACCTTGAAGGCTGAAGGCGGAATGAGCTCTTTCGGATCATTTTCATCTGACAGCCGAGCGTAGCTTTCCGACATCATGTTTACAATCTGCTCAATCCCGATCATCTCGAAATTGTCGACCAGATCGATGACCAACGGTTCGAAGTTGCCTGCGGCGGTCAATGCACGCCCAAGCTGCTGATAGAAAATCGTCGGCGACGAGGTGCGCCGTACCATAATAACGGCATCCACGCCCTTGATGTGAACACCCTCGTTAAGCTGGTTGACGCAAAGCAAAAGCTTGATTGCGGTCTCGTCATCGTCCTCTTTGAACCCATCGTATTCACTCGTCCCGAAGGGATTCGAGCTATGGACGACATAGGTATGGACGTTACCGTTTACTCGGGAAAACCATTGCGGGCACATCTTCTCGATTTCATTCAGCTCGAAGACATTCGGACAAAATACGATCACTTTCTCTATTCCCTCAAAGTACTTTTGGAAAATGGCCGGAAGGTTCGCCGCCCTGCTCGCGCAATCTCTCAGCTCGTTAAAATCAGCCAGCAACTCCGCCCGCCTACCCGCACTCTCTTCCTTTGCGATGCGCTCGCCGAGATCTTCAATGTAGCCGTTGATGCTGTACCCGGCAGTCACATATGTCGGGACAGGTAGGATGCCTAAAACCCAGCAATCCGTCAACGACATATATGAGGCGATATGCCCATCAAAAAGTTCATCGGACATATCTCGGCCGCTATCGCTGTATCGAATCGAAGTCGCGCTCAATCCGATCAGATTGGCGTCGGGATTGCATTCGATAACTCCTTCAACACCACGGGACCACTGTGGTGCCCCCGTATGATGGAACTCATCGAAAATAACCGTATCTGCATGAATATCAAGATTTCCCTTTTGCGCTCGATGCATGGCGGTCTGATACGTCATGCGCTCGATGTTCTTGAATTCATGATTCGGCAGCTCGCGCCTGATGGAAGCTTCCTGCTCCTGCTCGATATAGGTCGAGGGCGACATCCAGAGAATTCGCTCATTCGGATGATCGAAGGCATAACGGTACGCTATAAACGCCTTGCCTGTCCCGGTAGGATGAATGATGCAGGCACGCCTGGTCCCAGACAACATATCCAGAAGTTTGCGATACGCCTTTTCATTATGTGGATACAGTTCCAGTCCGCTCGGCATCTCAATCCCCTTTGTACTCATGTAACCATGGTACTAGGATACCATAATGCTATGCAGAAACATAAAAGAAGGTACAATCTGGACAATTAACAGATTGTACCTTCTTGTGAAAGGGGATTTATCGACGTGGAGTCCCTGCGGTATCCATGTGCTCCCCCGCGTGTCCGATCACGATCTTCTCCTCATCCCTGTCGATATAGAAGTGGAGCCGGAAGGCGGCCTTGATGTTCCTTCCCTTGACATGCGGCGAGATATCGATCTCATTGCCGTTGTACATCCGCTTGCGGAGCTTCATCAAGTTGGGCATCGCGCAAGTCGTTCCAGACTCTCCGCGAGCCAGCTCATATCCGGTCCGTTTCTTGAACTCAGAACCAAGCCTGTCGTTCACCGTCTCCTTAAAGCATAGATCCCAGAGCGTCGTCGCGACGGCAACCAAGATTTCCCATTCTTCCGTCAAAATGCCGTCAAATTTCTTGGCACTCCTGTAGGCATCGGGAAGAATCACGATTCTGTCCGAATAGAGCACCTTCGCCAAATCAAGCAGCTGTGTAAGGTTTTCAGGCACTACCGTAAGCGCCTTGCGAATGCCGTTCAACGCATTGGCGTTTAGCTGCTCGAGTTCTGCCATCTCGAGCTTACGCTCGACGGCCCTTTTCTCGTTTTCAAGTCGCATCGCATCGCGCGTGAGCATGTCGATTTTTGCAGCCGCTTCCGAGTTCGAAGTCTCCAACTCGCTCGCAATTTCCTCCCAGTCCGCGATGTCCTTTTGAAGACCGCTTATCTCATCGCGAAGCGAATCAACCGTTTCGTTTCCACCGGAATCGCCTTTCACCCGCTGCTTCAGTTTCTTAATCCGTGAACTGAGGCGTTTGGCCTCATCGATTCCATCTAACCATCGGACATCGGCGATACTCAGGATATCCCCAGCCACCCTGTCGCTCGCACGGCAGATCCCCTGACGAAGGACATTTATGAATCGGTTTTCACCGTAGCGCGTATATCGATCGATCAGATACTTGGCATAAGCCATCCCCATTTCATTGTCAGCTGGGACCGTGAGATCGACCGGCTTGCAGTAAATCTTCAGGCTTGAGCATTCCATGCCGTAATCATAAGCCGGCGTGTTCTTCAGAAATGCCTCTCGATAAGTGTTCATAAGGGCACGGTCGTGCCAGTCAAGGACATATATATCTGCCATCCCGAAAAGCTGCTTGGTCAGATTTTTCAAGTTCCTGACCGGCAGTTTCGATTCTTCGTCGGTGGTGATTAAGATCAAGGAAAGAGTTCGATTCGGATCGGTCAGATCCGGTATGAACTTGCTCGTCAATGTCTCGGAAGTCAGGTATATCGGCTTATCGTTCAAAAAAGTCGAGCCAACGCGAACGACATTCGCCTCATCGCTAAAAAGCATCTTCACGATCCGCGGCGTAGACGGTATCGGCGGCGCAGCCTCCCCAATGAACCCCCTGACGATATAACGGCTCAATTGGATGTTGACGATACAGGAATCGGCATTTCCGATAATACCGATCCTCGTATGCCAACGGCCATAGATCAGCCTGTGATCCTGTTCATCAAGCTCCATCGCCCACACGACACAGCCCGGGACGCCACTGTTCCGCTTTGATGCAAGGGCGGTCTTTCCCTGTTCAAGTTCAGTTGTTCCTTTCCAACCATCAGGTGTCGAATAAGCGCCATCTCGGAAAGAATCGCAGTGCTCTTTCGATAGAACCTTTTTTTTCATTAGCCAGGAGATGACAGTCGAGATCACCGACTCACTGGCATTTTCATTATCGGTTCTGGTAATCGTCAAGCGTGTCGCGTATTGTCTATCCTCGTCTACGATCGCATTTACCAGTTGAAGCTGTTGGGCGGCTATACCCGCATCAAGGACGGTTGAATCCAATCCGGCTGTCTCCAGCACGGCTGTTGCTTTCTTTTCCGTTCCATACGAAGCCTCCGCCTTGCCGGGACAGAGGGTGAGCGGCGGTTGCCCTCTCCGCTCCCAATTCCTTCAATTCTTTAAAACGAGATCTACGATACTGTAGGTGGTATCCCCTCCCATTATTCCCGCCGCCTGCTGAAGGCACTCTTGAAAATAAGCTGCATCTTCTCTACTCCGGAAAGCCATGATCGGTTTCGAACTTTCCGGACCGTTTGCCATAATCGAAAACACGGTCTCGTCTGTCGAGTTGATCTTGTTTTCAGTGTCGTTGCGTTCTTTTCCAGACATAACGGAATTCTCCTCTTTCGCATCTGAACTTACAGAATCAGCCTCATGTCCGCATGAGACTTTTGCAGGGCATTTAGGCGACTCCTCATGAACTTTTTCCTGCTCCGCGTACCACTCATTGAAACTGGCGACGATCTCAGAGCGTCGCCCGCGAACACTCTTGACCACCTCGTCACTGCCGTCTGCCGGCGCGTAGGTGAAAAGAAACCTACCGTGAGACGTCTGGTGTCTTGTCAAGCGTCCATGTTCAAGCACGCATAGAGTCTCAGGTTCCTGTGGAGCAGAAGGTTGCTTTTGTGCCTCCCGTCCGCTCATTTCGCTTTCAGGCAGCCTTTCACTTTGCTTTCGGTTCTTTGCCTTATTGCTCATATGGCGGTTTTCCTTTTCAAGCTTCCGGCGCTGCTCTCGATTCAGCTTCACCTCCGGATCTACTCCCTGCTCCTTGGCAACGGACCGCATGTCGTATCCGGCAGCGGACGCGGCAGCGAAAAACTGCTTGAACGCCACAGGTCGATTGGTTCCAAGCTGCAACGTCTTGAATTGCCCATTTGAATCCTTGATGCTCGCCATATATGAACCCTTTTGTTCAAACAGGCAGGCTTTCTGTCGATCACCGGTCACAAACCGCTTTCCATACATAAAGCTCCTTTCCTATAATCGGATAGTACCAATATACCATAGTGCAATATATCGTTAACGAAAAAGGAGCCCGCTCGCCCGAACTCCTTTTTGAATCGATTCTTTCTTCAGAGCCTTACTTGTCGTAGAGGGCCCACTCTTTACGGACGTCGCGTTCAGCCTGACGCATAAGGCGTTCAGCGCGGCGCTTTGCTTCGCGCTCGCGACACGCCTTAACTTCGGGAAGCATAAACTCCTGGTAGTACATGAAACATGCAAGGCAGATCTCGGCCGTTCCCAGAAGAAGTAGGAGCACATTCATCTCGAAGAACAGGAAACTACCTACCCTGATCTCACAGACAAGTGTCATGCATCCAAACATAAATACGACAGCGTCGTTCATGATACGAATCTTCTCAATATGCGTATACTTTCTCGGGGCGCGATGCTTACCGTTCATCATGGGTTCCTCCCTCTAGGTGCTTAACATGATGATAGTATAGCATAGTACTCTAGTACTATCGATGAGAAAGTTCAAAATCATACTTGGAAACTCCTCGCCCCAAACCTTGAACGTCACGATCAAGCGATACGCACGGCGATTTGCCAACAATCCGCTATTCCTGCGGTGCCTGACGGCACCTATGATCCGCTCCTTGCGGTCGCTGATTGATTTCTAAAAAAAAGGGGATGCATTTCTGCTTCCCCTTCACAAGCTAGGTCAAATATGTACGTAGTGAAACTCACCAACTTCACCCTACCGTGCCGCATCCTAGCTAATCGAACCGTCTTCAAGAACAAACCCGATCGGTTTGCGCAAGGAGTTGTCTACGATGATATTCGGGTAGTGTCGGATATCGTTGTAGACACTCCCGGCAAGATTATCGATCGCCCACTTGACCAAAACCGGTTCATATCCATTCAGCTCGCAGAAAGCTTCCCGCGCCAACTTACTCTCAAAAGAAACCGCGCAATAGTGTTTCCCATCGCCATCTAAATCCTTGACAGCGAAAAAAGTCTTCTGTGCCATGTTGTCTCTTTACTCCAATCTATCAAGCGCCAGACACCAGATACTTTAGCGCCGAACACTTGACGTCTAATTACGCGATGATCCGCTCCTCAAGGTTTTTGCGCATCTCGACACTGAACAACTTGAGCGCTTCCTCCGCATCCCCGCCGTTCTCAAGATACTCGATCGACAGGTTATCCCTAGCGACAACCATGAGATCGTCGAGCAGGATAGAAATCAGCTCCTCACGACTCACGGAATCTGGGGTGAAGTCATCGAACATGGTTTCCAAGAAAATGTGTTTAACGGACATGGCCATAACCCTTTCTGTAAACCGCCTAACGTAAGGCTATCATATCACAATACCGTAGTACGACCATCGAGAATGAGAAAAAGCCTAAACAAAAAGAGCGACCGTCGCCGATCACCCTTCAAAATCTTTATTTTACGGACTCTGCTGTATTTGCAAGCAGCTAGGTAATGTCATATTCGCCCTGCACGATACTCCCCCTGGGGACGTGGATGCGTATCTCACGCTTTGAAAACTCTCGTCGATCGCGTGTCCACTCACCTACTATAGGAAACTCGTGGGTTTCACGGATGACCGCATATTGATCGACTACTTCGACTCTCGCATCATCGGCTTCCGCATCCTCATACACCACCGTTCCATCGGCAGGGTAGCTCTTTCTACGATAGCCTCCATCATCCTGTCTCATCATCACGATGTACTCATCCTGTTCAGTGAGGTAGCCGAAGGAGAGCGCCGCCTTGCCGTCGAGGTGAGATCCGGTCTTGAGCGAAGCCAGGGAATGGCTCTCAGCGACCTCAGAATCTTCGCTGAGCAATTTGATACTCGTAGGAACAGCTGCATGCCATATAGCAAAGCCGGCCAATCCTATGATGACAGTCAGGGCGACAGACAGACCGAATCGCCTTGGGAATGACTCGTACTTCACCGCATCGTCACTCAACACGTAAATCACCCAAGCCAAAATAACTACGAAATATATGGCTTTAATCCAATTGGCCATATCAACCTTCCTTTCCTTTCGCTAAACGCCGCAAACCTCATATCCTGCGGATCGCAGGATATTAACGATTTCTTCGAAAGTCTCCGAATCGGAGCATGAAATCTTTCTTCCAACTGCATCGGCATAACACGTTTTCGTAGCATCGCCGATGCCCTTGCCGTCCTCATGGCTCCTGACTGCCCGCCATTCACTTCGGAGCATCTTCGTGCTTAAACCGGCTTCGATCATTTCATACATCAACTCGTCGCCACGGGAAGGATCGATTTTTGCAATCTTGCGCACGAGGTTAAGATTTAGCTCAGACAGATGTTTTCCATCTTCGAGACTCGGTACACCTGTTTTTCCGCTAGACCACTCATGATAGAAATCGCCGGCACTTTTGCGCTGCCACAACAAGGTCTCCGTTACGCCGCATCGTGCCGCCTCGTCTTTAAGCCAAGCGGAAAATGAACTGTATTCCGGTTTATACAGCTCGTTTTCCGACACGTCCCTCATCAGTAGATAAACCGGCACCCATGACCGACCTCCTTGCCTGAAAAGACTCGCAAGCTCGTCATGAATGGAGGAAGTGCAGGATTCCTCTGATCCGACGGACATCCGTTTCAGGTCCTCACGATATTTCAGCTCGAACCGGATCCAGCTGTCAGATGGAATAGAGGTGACCCGTTCGAGCTGACAGGCAATTTCCCTTCCGATGGCTTCCTTTCCAGTCAGGAGATCTTCAATCTCGGCAACAGTAACGCCCAACTCTACCGCAAACTCCCCAACGGACATTCCGTTGCCATCGATCCACTCCTGTAGATATTCACCAGGCGCGACCGCAAAATTCGTCCCCATCGCCACATCCTTTCTCTTGTTTACGTATAGGTATAGTATACCATAGTACAGTAGTACCGGCTCGCACTATGAAAAAGTATCTGCTTAGAAACGGGATGTCCATTACGATCGTCCCGCAACAGAAACCTAATCAAAATGGTGAAAATCATGCTCAATATTCAGCGCATTGAGCAAATCGACTAAAGCGTCATTGTATCCGTTGATATAGCCGGATTCGTACGGACTTAGTCCATCGCTGTCGTTATCGGCATTGGCGTTGATCAGCCGCTCCACGGCTTTCCAAACTGTATTTTCGGTAAACATACCAGTTCCTTTTCCTGTTCTTAACGTGACTAAAGTATACCACAATACCATGGTACTACTGTTCTAAATAAACAATTGGCGCTCCGTCTGTCTGCTAACAGCCCGATGATCAGCTATGAAAGAAACGGAACCGCCTTACCGCTTCCCAGTGGAGACCAGAGGGCATGTCTGCTTCGACAGGCGATGTACTCTATGATCGTCCTTTTACATTTCCTCCAGCCTCTATTGCTTTCTGCCGCGGTCGCGCGAAGCGTGATCCGTCGGTTGGAGTCTTTTGGAGCAAGTCTGCGAGTTTTCGACAATTTCAATGGCGTGGAGAGTCCCTGGGTGAGGCTCGTAGCGCTGTTGGATTTGTCGAAAACCTGCCCCCTGTCCGCGATAGCGGACCCATTAAAAAGCATCGAATTTGACGATGCGGATTTTTCAAAGGCTCAAAATAGGGGAAACCGCTCATTTTGGGCGGTTTCCCCTATGCTCAAATCACTCGGCAATGCCTACACCTAAACGATCGGCGAGCTCGCTATAAGTACCTTTCCAAGAGACTCCGGAATCAATTAAATTGATAAAGACCAACGGATCGGACACACTGCCCGATTCGTCAAGCGGTTGAGCAATCCCAACGAACAGACTCTTAGACGCCATCAAAGTCGCATATACAAAACGTGGATCGACGTTCGCGACCTCGACTTCTCCATCGACGACAAAGGCCCTTGCAAGAAGCTCCGGATTGCCGAAATCTTCAATTTCAACCGTACCGTCCTCATGCTCCCAGCGAAACCAGCTGCCCGACTCCACATACGGCTTCAGGTCTGAAAGCAAACGCTCCGTAGCGTGAGGATATATATCGTATGGCAGATACAATCCCACAAGGCTATCGCCCTCAAAAGTCGGCTCGAACCCATGGATACCGATCAGCTCCCGGAACGACCCATAGAAGCCAAGTTTCCTAAGAATATTGTTATAGCGGGACCTATCAATCTTGACAGTTCCCTCTCCGCCCATAAAGCATCCCATTTCATTTCCTTTCTCTTGTGGGTCGCTTACAGCTACTAGTATAGCATAATACCGTAGTACTACGTATAGAAATCCTATCCATCCTTTAGTTCTTTTTGAATCTGCCGCTTACGTACGCAAACCAATTGACGAATACGTTCAGGCATATTTAAGAATTGAGGGGAGATTCCGAAAAACTCCGCCATGACCACAGCCGCGAATGCATTCGCATCAACTTCGAGCGGCTGGGCGTTGTACTCGTCAATATCCAACTGATCGCTTGTATGGTAATCGTGCAAACTCCGATCGTTTTCCAGCTGATATGCATGACGAAGTTCATGCGCTATCGCGAAAAATAGCTCAGGTGTGACGCCTATATCATTTCGAATCAAAATGCCGTCAGGGGTCAGTGCTGCAATTTGTGTTCTCGTCCGTAACTGTTTGACCGGAACAAAACGTATGGCAGGTACGGCAATCTTCAAAATCGCACTGACTTCCCTAGCGAACCTTATGCAGATTTGTCTCTTGTCCAAATTTTAAAATCTCCTCCATAGTACGATAATACCACAGATTTTAAAATAAAGGAACTCTGCTTTAAGTTACAGACACATGGACAACCCTAAGCGGGTTGGAGTACGATTCGGCAAGTAAAAAGCTCTGACTGGTTCCACGGCTCTTTCCGTCCCAAAACGCGATAACGCCGCGATTTGCATGGGTGGAAATATATTCGTGCATCGCACGGTTTCTGATATACCCTGCACGCCTGCCATACGTATCCCAGTCAGCCGGGAACTCCTTATAGCGGTATCCCCGATCCATGGCATACCGTTTCGCCAAGGCGTCCGCACCTCGCGCTCCACCGGAAACAATAACAACGCTTCCCCAATTCCTTAAAAGGAGATCGCATTTCGCTGCAAGCAATCCGTAATCGGAAAAAGACCTCGATCCGACAATCAAACAGTAGAACGTCTCCACGTCAGACATTTCATACCTCCTTAAACAGCGTTGACACCATAGAGTCACGATTGCTAAAAAGGGGCACCTCACATAGAGGTGCCCCTGTACCGATCGACGTATCCGACCTATCCGATTAGAACGCATTTGGGAACACCATAATAGGCGCAATCCTCTTCGGCAATGACACCTACCACATCGTCCACCGGATCGCCGCCCTCAGGCTCCTTCGCCACGAAAACGCGGGGGACATAGATGCCGTTCCCCTCGGAATCGACAGACAGACCAACGGGCATCTCGGCAACACCCTTGTCGGCAGACATCAGCTGCTCAAGCCTGACCACCAATTCCTTAACCGTCATGGGGCGAATCAAGCCGTCCGAAAGCTCGATCGTATAATTGGGCATATCAGCTGTCTGGCTCATATTCGGGTTCCTTTCTCCCGTTCGCTTAACGTAAGACCAGTATACCATAGTACTATAATACAACCATCGAGACCGAGAAAAAACATACACAAAAAAGGACAGCCAAAACTGACCGTCCTTTGGAATCACCGTTCTATATTTCATACACAGTAGAATCAAGCCACTTGGCCACAGATTCAAAAGTCTCTTTCGATTCATCCCAAGGGATAAATAAAAGAAGCTGCGAGTTGACACTACCGTCAGACCAGCTTTGGGTGTCTTTCCCGAAAAGCGTATCAAGCTCGGGGTATTCTCTAGAAATGTAGTTAGCTTTCTTCTCGACACGTTTTACAAGCTCGCCATATGTGATGCCGAGCGATTCAGCAAAATCCCTATCGTAAATAGATTCCAATGCGATGCCATAACGCCCTTTGAGCTCTACAAGATAACAACTGACCAAATGACCATCAGTCCACAGCTCATTTAAAGCATGAAGCAATTCATCAGGCAGATCATCCTCACCGATCTCGCCATTATACCGCAGGTCGGCAGTAGCATTTGACCAAAATAAAAGGTCATTATCAAGGGTACTCTCATATTTGTAAAACATGCGCTTTCCTTCCGTCCGCTTGACGTGGTTAAAGTATACCATAGTACCGTAGTACAACTAACGAGAATGGCGACTTCTCTGAAACGATCTCCATCCGACCGAGAATCGACTCTCTTCATCTCTCTGAGTTTTCTCTTACACCGTTCCCAGTGGATTGTGGATGGTGCGCGTGGTCACGCGGAGCGTGAGCCATCGGCTGTTATCGTTACAACAAAGTAGGCAGGTTTTCGATAATTTCAATGGCGCGGAGAGTCCATGGGTGAGGCTCGTAGCGCTGTTGGATTTGTCGGAAACCTGCCCCTTTGTCCGCGAAAGCGGACTCTTTTGAAAATGGACAAATATAAGAGAATCATCCTAAACCGGCTGTTACCTCATGTCGGGAATCTTTATGGTTGCAGCACCTAATGCAAAGTCTACCAATGGTCAAATTCGCAAACGCTTGCGAATTTGATGGCTACTTGCATTTAGCTACCTAACTGATATCTAGGCATGGAAAAGGCTCCCGTCCAAAGGACAAGAGCCTTTTCCATAGGAGTAAAGATGCCTAGAGATATTTTAGCACACCCCGAACTTCTCCCATTCCTCACCCCAGTCCAGCGCACCGTAAAGATCATTCCAGGCGAAGAGATTCACGTTCAGACGCTCTTTGTTGAAGAGTGGGCCGCACGCACGATCAACCAGACCCTTTTCACCCCAAAAGGCAATCGCGTCCTCGACATCCGACTCGTCCAACCCGAGCAGCTTAGCGATGTCGTACTGACAATACGGGCAAAAATCTGCCTTGAAGCTCCACGCAGAAATGAATCCGAGGACAAGTCGGGCAATTAGGGATGAATCCGGATATACCTCACCGGCCCGCATGGCAGCCAAGGGAATCGGCGGGCAAGAAGCCTCGTCGATATCAGAATTTACCTTAGCTTTTCTACCAGCAACGTTAGCTTCATAAATTCGATCGCACATCTCCAAATCAGGAATAAGATATGAACCCCTCCTGTAAACGAGCCTGCGATCAAGAAGCTCTTTAACCGAAGACTCCACTACAGCCCCGTCCATATGCAAGTACTCTGAAATGAATGCGGCATCATCTGGAATCGGCCTCTTGTCACTGGCAATCAACGACATGACACGGCACATCTCATCGGTAGGGAGACCTAGCTTTAGCGTCCATGTCGGAAATGAATATCCATCGCTGTTAAGGAGTGCTTCCATAGCCTCTTCATCAGTCATTTTTTCTCCTTCAATTCAGTCAATTAGGCTTTCGACATCTGTGCGACAGGCTCATTGAACTCGGCTATGCACTTGCAGATGCCGCTCGCACTGTACAGTTTCCCGAGTGCCTTATCATAGCCATAGTCCTCCTTCAAGCCCTCAAAAATCTTCCCGGCCTCCACCCTCGCATGGGCGGCATCGGTCGCTGCCACCGCCGTCACGTAATTCTTGCTTCCCATTTTCCCGGGAACGGTGTAATCGACCTCGAATCGATACAGCATCATTCTTATTCCCTTCTCTCGTGGTGCCGTAATACCAATATACCACAGTAGTATGCTAAGTGATCGCTCAATCGAAAATGCCTTGTAATACTAGAGAAAAAATTACCCAAATTTTTCGATGATACTAAAGTCGAATCGTGTTATAGTCTTATTGTCGCTTAACGAGGAGGCACCACCTGATTCCTTTCCAGGTGGTGCCTCCGCCTTTTTATAGCCAGATAATCAAATATGTCTTCCGAAGGCTTTGCGCTTTACATAGAGCGTTCGTCATCGTTGTAGGCGGAAAACATCATGTCCTTTTCCGCCATCCAGCCGATGCGGACTGCACCTCTCTTGCCGTCTCGACAGATCGAAAGGAGGTGAAACCTATGGGTAACAGCGACAAGGACTTCGAGAAGTCAAACCAATGCGCGTTTGACGCCTACTGCAAAGTAATCCTCAGAAATGAAGCGAGGGACGCATACGACCAGCGTAAACGCAAACTGAAACGCGAACAGCTCTTCGGAGAGATGTCGCCTGAAGAGCTGAACAAGCTCATCACGACAGACCGGTATTTCCAATTCGAACGGGATATCGTGGAAGACGGTTTGCATTTCATTGTGTGCGATCAGGGCGTATACGATGCGCTCATGACCCTTCCCGGAGCAAAAAGAAAGATCGTCCTTCTATCCTACTTCGGAGAGATGAACGACCGCGAAATCGGCGACGCGCTCGGCACCGGACGCGCCAATGTCCAATATCATCGCTCACGTGCGCTCGCAATGATGCGAAAGACGCTCGAACAGGAAAGTGAGGAATACTGATGAGCAAGCGAAAAAACAAACTCGTTCCATTCGAAACCATCGTCCTCGCAACGCAGGGCGACCCACAGGCATTGGAACAGGTTATACGACATTACAGACCGTACATACTTTCACTCTGCCGCCGGGAATACATTGCGGAAAACGGCAACGTCTCCATCATATGCGACAACGAACTGAAACTGCGACTGGAAGCGAAGCTGATGGCAAAAATCCTGCTGTTCGATATCAGAGAGAGGACATACAAAACGTAACACGTAAACCAAAATCGAAACACGACTCTTAAAACCTAAAGATAGCAGGGGAGACCGCGAACCGGTCTCCCCTTGGTTACGTTGTACAACCTGATCCCGCTGTGGTATAATACTACCATATGATAATACAATCATGGAGGCAATCCAATGGAGAAAAATACCGAAACGACCGCTCTGGGAGACGATTCGAATCTTTCTGAAATTCCGAAAAGCGAGGATGAGCAACGTAAGCAAAATGAAGACTATGCCAGAAATCTCGGACTTGATGTGATCGACCCGATAGGGGACTGAATCGCGGAACAGCCGACTGGACATGGTAAGGGCTGGTAGCGTATAACCGCTACCAGCCCTTTCGTCTACCTATCTTGCCTGGAGGCGGGCAATCAACGCTTCCTGCAAGACTTTGGAAAAATTGATTCCGCGTTCCTCGCATGATGCATTCAGCCACCCAGGAATCGTCAATGTCTTCTTTACCGACTTCTCCCCGTATTTCCTCTCGAACGCCTTGAGATCGATGTCGACCATATTGACAATCGCTCCATCCTCCTCCGCAATGACATCCTCGATGGAGGAAGCCACCGGAAGAACATTGCCTTCCTTCAATTCATTGAAGAGATACTGCCCACATGCCTCCTGGGCCATCGCAAATGCATCCGCAAAATCATTTCCGTAGGTCGCCAAATCATTCAGATCTGGAAAAATAACCGAATAGCGACCGTCCACTTCTCTATAGAACACCGCCGGATAGATATAGCACATACCGTTTCCTCCTTAATCAAAAACTACTTCAACCCCGCCTGCCTCAGCACGGAATCCGCGACCCTCAACGGAATATCGCCACCATGCCTCGGTATCGTGACCTTCCCTTTCTTCAACGGATGCCGGTACTGGTAATGCGATCCCTTCACATCGCACCGAATCCAGCCATCCGCGACAATCAGCCTTTCAAGTTCCCGAAACCTCATCTTCTGTTTACCCTTTCTCTAATTATAACACGTGTAATACGTAGTGTAAATACCATACTACTACGGTACGAGACTACTACCGATAACACCGATTTTTTGCAAGGCGGGACGCTTTTTTGCGCGTCCTGCTTGCTGGTTTGTGATATATCATTTTCTGTGCATTCCTACTACGGGCTACTGGTATCTCGGTAGCATAGTACCGTAGTGCTATTCAGATTTAAGGGTCTTCACGAACTTCGCCACGATACTCTGGCTGCTTTGTGCCATGTCATCGAGGAGTTTTGACGCCTCCACCTTGTCGAGCCTGCCGACCTCGATCACCGTGTCGGCCGCCCTAGAATACGCATCGAGCGCGGATTCGATTGCGAACTTGGCTCTCGCAATAGCTCCGGTCAGCTCCCTGTTCTCGATTGCCTCAGTCACTTGGCGTTTGGCGGCATCGATCTGTTTCCGTGCGACGTCTGCAACGGCTTTCGCCGCCCTCTCCTTTTCCTCAAGTTCGGCACGTTCCTTTGCAAACTTGGCGTTCATCTCCTCTTCGGCTTTCCGTCGGGTCTCGACAACCTGTCGATCTCTCTGTACATTCAGTTCGTCAATCTGCTTGAGCAGTTCCGACTGCTTCTCAGCAGCGGCATCGAGTTTCTTCCGCTCCTCTTCAAGGGCAATACCGATTGCCTCTTTCTGCCGCTTCTGGTTGGATTTCTCGGCCTCTGCCGCCCGTTTCTCCAATGCCTCTATCTGAGCTGCAACCTTGGCTTTCTCGGCAGTCAATTTCGCCATTTGAGTATCCTTTTGTTTCAGCGCGTCTGCGAACTTAGCTTCCGCCTCGGCTGCGTTCCTGTTTGCAAGCTCCTTAACGGCTGTGACCTTTTCCTTCTCCTGTCTCACCTCCTCCTGGAGCCTGCGCAATGCCATCTCACCGGCTTTGCGTTCCTCTGCAAATCTCGCACGCTCGTCTTCCGGAAGGTCAATCAAAGCCAAAGCCTGCGTGTAGCTCAAATTCGCAAGCGCTTGCGATTTCTCTGCCAGCCCGTTCCGACCGTACTCCTGATAGATCTTCATGAAGTTGTTCGCCGTCCTCTGGCTGTAATCGACCCTTTCCTTAAGCCACGTTCCCCACGTGCCGCGCTTCACCATAGCTTTCGCCTCGGTCAGACGCCGGCCGATCTCGATTGAGTTGAACAGGACGACCTGTTTCGTCTGTTCCGTAATCATCCGGATCTCTGAAACCAGCCTATCCTCCCTTGCAGCATCCTCGTCGGAGACATACTGGACTGTCTCCTCACTCTCCGTTTCAGTCATCATCGGAACGATATTTCCCCTTGCGATCACCTGGGCCTCGACCTCTACGCTTTTCTTCGCTCTTCCCATCTTGTTTTCCTCCTATTTTTAAATGATTTAGGCTGAACAGCTTGTCTGTTCTGCTGTGCCTATACCGGGCATGAATGCAACGTAGTGGAGCGAGGGCGCGAATCAAGGGCGAAGTCTTTCTGCCAGTTTTTACAGAGCATGCGGAGGAAAAAGTTGCAGAAAGATGTGCAGGCACCCTTGATGGTCAAGCGCAGGAGCGGCATAGAATGCCAATGCCTCGGATAGGTCCAGTTCCCGATCCCAGAGGGAACTTTCCTTTTTCCAAAAAGGCCGGCGCCGATTGAGCCCGACATAATTCAGGCGATACTAGCGTACTGTGGTATCAAAATGAGGACTTGCATTTTCTTTAAGCGACACGTAAATGTCTGCGAAAAGAAAATTGCAAAGGGGAAATATACTATGAACGACGTCAATGGATATGATAGTACTATCAAATATGCTATTATGGATATCGTAGGTGCGATCAACAAAATAGAATCAATGAAACAAGATAGATACTTAACGATGCATCCATATTCCATCACGCATAGCGCAGATGGCTATTACCGAACATATCTTCCAGCCGACGATGGCAAACGTAAACAAATTAAAAAGAAATCGAAAAGCGATCTCGAAAAGGTTGTCATCGATTATTGGATGAAGCGCTCGCCTACATCTTTTAAGGAGAGATATGCCGTATGGGTAAACCGTCAAAAGCTAAAAGGCGTTTCTGATAACACGATATACAAATATCAGACCGACTACGCACGTTTCTTTAAAGGTAAAAAAATCGAAAAGAGAGATGTCCGAACGATCGATGAAGAATATTTAGAACTATTTTTTGGCGAACTGCTTTCAGAAAAGGAAGTGCCCTATCGGGCATTGAAAGCACTGTTCGGTTATCTTAAGGGGGTATTCGATAAGTCGATTAGGGATGGATTGATTGAAAGCAATCCGTGCCTAAAAATTGATTTGCCGCTTTACAAAAGGAGATGCAAGCAAGCGATTGTTAAGACGCCGGAAGAACGGACATTTTCACAAAGCGAAAAAAATAGACTAGTAAATTCTCTTAACGAAAAACGAAAAGAGCGTCCTGATGATGTTCTTCCATATGCCGTTGAGCTTGCCCTTTATACCGGAATGCGTGTAGGTGAACTTTCAGGATTGATGTGGAACGACATCGACGAAGTCAACAAGCGCATCCTTATCCGGCACAGTGAAAAATTAAATCGACTGACAAACACTTTTTACATCTCGACGCCTAAAAACGGAAAGACGCGGATCTTCCCATTGACGATCGAAATCGCCGAGCTGCTTAAAAAGATTAAAAATGTCGAGAAAAACTACGGCTATTTGACTGAGTTCGTTTTCTCTAATGCGGATGGACGTATTCATGCAAGAGTCATCTCGGGATATATGAAACGGCGGACATCTAATGAGGGGTTCACTAATCCAAAAAGCATACATACCGCAAGAAGGACTTTGAATTCAGAGCTGCTTGCTTCCGGCGCACCAAGAACCATGTGCTGCGCAATGATAGGTAATACGGAGCGGGTAAATGAGGAATACTATACGTACGATGTTTCCTCCACGAGCGAAAAGATGGAAATAGTCACAAAGATAAACAGCCGGGTTACTTCAAATGTTAACGGTAACTGCAATGATGGTAGTCTTTAAGCTATCGAGTAATCAAAAAGGTAATCAAAGGTAATCAAACATTCTGAATGTAAAAAATCCCTGAAACCCTTGATTTATAAGGGTTTCAGGGACGTTAGGTGAATGCCGGCAGCGGGACTTGAACCCACGAAAGGGTCCGCAAACCCTTATAAATCAAGGGTTTGCGGCATCGGGTAATCAAAAGGTAATCAAAAAGGTAATCAAGGAAAAAGAGAAGGAGAGTTATCGCATCTACTTGAGAATTACCATTCTTAAAACCCGATGTCATTACAAAAAAGTTCGTATGGTACTATAAAAAACGAAAAGGGCCTTGCGGCCCTTGGCAGATTGAAAAAGCCCAAAGTTTTGGCGAACGGACAGGCTCTTTCGGAAAGCGAGCTTCTTTGAAAACTCAATGAGTCTCAAAGGTGGCTCTTGTTGCTTCGAGTATACCACACTCGGTAAGACAAGCCTCCTTTTCCGAAAGTTCCAATGACCTAAGAGGAGGTTCTACATATGCCACACAAAATGATGAATTCGCAGATAGCAGACGTGCTTCACGACAACAGGTTGTCAATCGAGGCACGTATGCTATATGCATACCTCTGCTCATTCGATGATGGCGCTCCGCCCTCGACCTGTCAGATTATCAGGCAGCTCGGTATCGGCAAGACGCGATTCTATCGATATCGAAACGAGCTCGAAGCGTTTGGTCTCATCGAGGTCGAGAATACGATCACGTCCGGCGGCGGGGTCGCAAAGTACTCTTTTCCCGACGAGCCCGTACCGACCGCAGAAGCCGAGGAGATTTTGATCACCCGCCTGATCAACAATAACAACAAAGCGATGAATTTTAAAAAGGAAAGGAATGATGGAAATGCAGGGAAACGCAACTGAAATCGATGAGCGCAACCTTTTGCAGCTCGATGCGCTGCTCTCCCACGGATATGGACTCTCGCCGCAGCTCGTGATGAGATCAAAGGGCCTATCCATCGAGGCGAAGGCACTCTACGGATACCTGAGCTCATTTGCCGGCGCGGGGGACACGGCTTTCCCATCAACTTCCCGCATTCTCGAAGAGCTTGATATTAGCAAGAACCGTTTCTACAAGATCCGCAAGGAACTGGTCTCATGGGGCTTCATCTCGATCGAGACCACGGCGACCTCTGCGGGGTTAAGAACTGTCTATACGCTGCCGCAGAACCCGATCGCCATCAAGACGGAAATCGACGAGATTGCAAACCGACGCAATGAAATCAAGAGCAGCTTGGTGGCGAATCTCCATAACGAGGACATGGTGAGTCATAAGGGGGATTCTGAGTCTGAGCGTCTTCAGCAATCAGCAGGTAACGAGCCTTGTCGTCAATCTGAAGCCAAGGCTCAAAACAGGGGCTCCAATCTGAAGCCATGTCTCCAATCTGAAGACGAGGGTTGTCTTCAATCTGGCGACAAGCTATATATAGATACTAATATCAATCCAAAAGTATCAATAGATAGATCCGCCACCCGCCCTTCCGATGATGAAGGTCCAAGCGACTGGAAAGTCATCGAGGGAATGACTGATTCGACTCAACGAGATGACGGCGAGTCGGATCGCGATGCGAATAGACGGGACGCGTTAGATGCGGTGCCTGACGGCACCTATGATTCGCTCCCTACGGTCGCTGATGGATATACCCTCTCAAATTCCGAATTCGAGGCTTTCAACCATCTCTGTTCCCTGTCCATCAAGACGGTAAGGGGAGCCGTTCGGAACGAGGCAGCAAAACAATATGCCAAGCGAATCGGGGAAGGATACTCTCCCGCTACCATCGAAAAGGCCTATATCGACTATGCGGAAGCCTATCGGCAGAACAACCCTTCACCGAGGTTTGCGAAGCAACTGTCAGATTGGTTCGTCAAAAGCGATGGTTTCGCGTATTTCGCCAAGAAACCTGTAATTCGAACAACGACAGCCACCAAGGCTACAAGTGGTCAAGATTCGGGTCTCAGGGCCGCAACGGAGGCAAAGAACGATCGGCTGACACTTGCCGCGACCGATCCGACCTTCAGGGACCTTGAGGCAGCCGTTTCGAAGGCACGGTCACTCTGGGGGCATGCCTGCATGACGTCTGACGTGGAGAACGCAAGCCGCCTCAAGGAGGAGTGGAGCAAGGCAACGGAACGGGCCAACGAGTATTACGAAACCCATTGCACATCAGCGGTCGAGACAGCTTAGTCGATCTGAAAACATGGGGGAACGGAAAATTGCCACGTTCCCCCGACCGTACAAGATGCGAAGTGGTAGAATCTTACAAAAGATTTCTCAAGACCCTACCAAAGAAAGGAGAAATCATATGAGCAGCAATTACCAGCAGAAAAAAATGATGAATGCCCTAGGCGCTATCGATACAAAGGGCAACATCGTCCTCGAGCAGTTCCAAGACGGCACGGCACTCCTCTTCCAGCCGGGCAACGCGCAACCGTTTTGCGTGGCTACAGACTACGACCGCGCGACGGCCTCGTGGTCATACGGAAAGTACTTCAGCGATCTCGGATGCGCCCATAAGGCTGCTGACCCTGAGATTATCGAGGACGCCAGCGTCAGATGGGTCAAGGAGGATATCCGGGAAAAGCTCAAAGCACAGGATATCGCACCGACAGAATTCAACGTGCAGTCCGTCATCATGGGCGATTCAAGGCTTTGGGAACGTCCTCTCGACAGGGAGTTCCTCGACAACATGATTGCGAGCGGAAACGACGATCTCGATGCACGCGTTACCATTCTCAAGGAGAACGGGAACTTCAAGAATGTCGATACCGCAATACCGGTGACGAGCCTTGAGGAGCTGGAACAATACAGGTCTGATCGACTTACGGATAAGGTCACGTCACTTAAAGACAGTCTTGATGCACAATATAAGGCAGATGAGCGTGGTCGCGTTTTCGACCGTCCATGTCAAGTACTTGACGACGGTGATCTCGACGAACATTAAATAGAAAGGAGACAAAAATGACAAGCCGTGAAATGGTTCAAGATTCCGCCACACGCAATCAGAGAACTCTTGCTGATGCTGTCGTGGCTACTAATCGTTTCAGGGAGCTAGATGCTCGCTTTAAGTCGCACGATGGAATGGACCTCGATCCATCGACACCTGAAATCGAATCGGGATATGAATTCAATCGGCGCTCCATCGAGGATGACCGTGCTGCTGATGACCGAAATTCCATTTCGGATCAAGATATTGATTCACGGCTGTAATATGAATTTCCTGACGTATGGTTTGCAGATCGCATAATCATTGCGTGTTAGTACCGTAGGATGCAAAAGGCATCCAGAAGGGATGATTGATAATGGCAGATTTGGGAGAGGAAGCATTCTCCTCACAAATGAAAGTCGTCGCGACTTTCTTGCGGTTGCTTGAAGAGCTCATGCGTAATAAGCAGCTAGACCTCCGCTATGGCACCAAAACGCAAAGGCGAGGTATCCTTGGTCGAATGAAAGACTTCGTCGGAGGAATCTTCAAGAAAGTCTATGATGGCACATTCGGACGCCTGTCGCGTAATGGAAAAGATTATGGTCAACTTGACCTTAATGATCCGGCTGTTGCAAAGCTCTTTGCGGACACAATGAAGCAAATGGGCATGGATGCGATGCATGAAGATAACAATCTTCTGTTCAGCACTTCCGATGTTGCAAAAATCCTGGCCTTTTCCAAGATGGTTGAACAAGAGCTCGGTAAAAAAATCGAGCACGAAAACGATACCCCTGAAAAAGAGCAATCTCAGGAGCACGGACAAGACCAGGAAAGGCAAGCCAATGCCCGAGGTTGGTCTGACTATCCCGCAACGCCCGAACAGATTGATCTCACAGCTACCGTTCTGGCAGCCGATGAGGGTGTTTCGATTGATGAAATCAAGAAAGACTTTTCGAAAAACCCGTCAATCGGCGAATTGCAGATTGCTCTTGAAGCAAAAGGCCACGACACTATGGCAATCCAGCCCGACCTGAAGAATTACGCGACACCAGAACAACGAGCACAGCTGGACATGCTCAAAGATAAGGGCATCATCGGTGAAAATGAGCTTATGCAGCTTGGTAAGTATCCTTCTCAGGACAAGGCGAGCGAAGTGCTCGAAAACCATGCGGATGCCGTAAAAATGCTCGATTCCGATGAAATCTCAAATCGAGCGGAAGCAATTCGCAGTCACGATGGAATGGATCCAGATTCTCACACCAAACAGGTCGAATCCTGGAAGGAGGATCTTTCCGCGAAAGTCGGAAATGCCTTCGAGGCATCTCGTGATGCAAATGGTCAACCGAATCTCAATAATTTCGCTCTTCAGTGCAATTTGCGCGGCATCGCCGTGCAGTTCGCCAATGATGGAGAGCTTCTATTCACGGATGCCAACCAGCATCACAAGCAGGTCCGCGCCGACAACCTCGATCCGAAATTCTCCCGTAACAGCGAGGCTTTCAAAGGTCAGAAAATGTCGAAACCGTTGAAGCAAAAACAGGAAGAAATCATTAAGAGCACAGACCAGCGCAATCATGAACATTCACGTGCCCACGACAGTCAGGATCATGGTGACGCGCATGGCTCCGAGAACAAAGCTAGGTAAGGTGGTGCTCCTTGGCATCCAATAAATCGAAAACTCCGGGCCCAATTCAGGTCGTGGTAGTTCTAATGTTGTCCGTTCTTGCCTTCTACTTCGGCAATCGGTTCGGACAAGTCTTTGATTTCAACACCATGGAGATTACCGACGGGGCGCTCGCGACGGTCAATTCGATCGTCGCGGCGCCTGCCGCTATCTCAACGGCATCCGTTCCCATGCTGTATGCAATCGGACTCGCCATTACGGTTCTCATCGTCTGGCTCTACACATTCATGTATGCCGGTAACTATCGCTATGGAGAGGAAGCCGGGTCTGCGAAATGGGGCACCCTTAAAGAAGGAGTCGCCTTCAAGGATCAATCGGATCCGTCAAACAATCTTCTCTTCACGAAAAATTATGGCCTTGCCCTGAAAAAACCGAAGTTCGACCTCGAACATGACCGAAACCTCAATGTCATGGTTATCGGCGGGTCCGGCTCTGGCAAGACCCGTAACTATGTAAAACCTAATCTCATGCAGCTTAATGCAAGCTACTTTCTGACCGATCCGAAAGGAACATCCCTTCCAGAGTGCGGATATCTTTTCAGGGACAACGGTTACCGCATTAAAGTGTTCAACACCATCGAATTCAATAAATCGATGCATTACAACCCACTTAAATACGTTAAGACAGACGCAGACATTCTTTCCTTTGTCAACTGCCTGATCTCGAATACCAACGGAGACAAACAGTCCGGTGGAGATCCGTTCTGGGAGAATTCAGAACGTCTGCTCTATACCGCGCTCATCGCCTTGTTGAGAGACTGGTTCCCACCGGAAGATTACTCGTTGGACGGATTATTGACGCTTCTTTCCATGGCAGAAGCCAAGGAAAACGATGAGAATTTCAAATCTCCGCTCGACATGATCTTCGATGAGATCGAGACGGGCAAAGTTTACGAAAGAAATCCGTTCTACCAAGGCCCGTCGACCTCAAGCTCCTATGCAGACGCGGAATCAGACCGAATGGCAATCAGCGAGAACACGACCGACGAGTTCACTTGGCAGTCAAGCCTCATGGAGCGTAACAATGACGGACTGTCTCCTGCACGTGAAGGCGGATTGACGTCCGATCAGGATTTCGCATTGGCAAACTATAAGATGTTCAAAGTAGCTGCCGGCAAGACGCTGAAGTCCATCATCATCAGTTGCAACGTACGCATGGCCCCGATGCGAATCGAGCAGGTGCGCGAACTGTTGAAATACGATGAGATGAATCTTGACGAGATGGGAGATCCCGGACAACGTACCGCTGTCTTCGCCATCATGTCGGATACTGACAAAACCTTCTCGTTCCTGCACGCAATCATGATGTGGCAATCAATTGATATCTTGTGTCGCCGAGCGCTCGAGAAATACAACGGCAAATTGCCCACGATGGTCAACTTCATCTTCGATGAGTTCGCAAACATAGGAACTATCCCAGATATCGAGCAGACGATTGCCGTCACTCGTTCTCGTAACATCGGCATCTCGATTATCCTCCAGTCTGTCGCACAGCTGGAAAGCCGCTACGATAAAAAGGCAAAAACGATTATCGATTGTTGCGATACCACCCTCTTCCTTGGCGGCAAGTCGAATTCCACCAACAAGGAAATCTCCGAGATGATCGGCAAGCAGACGATCAATCAGAAGACATTCGGCGAGACGCGCGGACAGTCTGGTTCAAGCTCGAAAAACATTCAGATCCAAGGTCGTGACTTGATTGATGCCGCCGAGATCGGCAAGATGAATCGCCGCGAGGCAATCCTGCTCATCGCCGGCACGAATCCACTTAAAGATTTGAAATACCCGGTCGAGCAACACCCTAACTACATCTATCTCGACCCCGGTCGAAACAAGCCCGGTCAGGTTAAAAACCGCTGTCTGTACGATGAACCCTTCAATATCTTGGAATACATGGACGAAATTAGGACAAAAGACGATACCTACGCGTCATAAATCACGCGTTTGGTATACACTGAATCAGTGCAACCGACACGGAAAAAAGGAAAGGAATTGAATGGGTGGATAAACTTATAAGAATTTTTGCCCAGCCGATAGGTTTTGCCGGTACTGCTTTTGGCATTGCCGGCCTAATCTATCTCGGCATCTCATTGGCAAGCGGTGGAAGGCGCCAGCCTGAAATCGTTAAAGCCATTGCAATGATCGTAGCTGGTTTTACCGTTGCAGCAGCAATGGCGCTCTATGGCTACACCGGGCATTAAGCTCATGGAATCTCAGAATATTTAAAGAAAGGAATTTAGCGTATGCTCTCTCAAATCATGACTAAGATTTCCGGAGGCGTCACCTTTCTCGGCGGCGTCCTCATCGTTTTCGGTCTTGTCAATCTCGGTATGACAATCAAAGACGGTATGCAAGGCGGTGGCGGTCAGCTCGCCGGCGCCATCGCCATGATCGTCGGCGGCGGTATCGTCATCGCAGCCTCCGTTTTCCTCGGCAACCTGGACACCAGTTTCGCTGGCTAAAGGAGGAAATGCCCGATGCTTAGCGTTGCAATTCATAAGGATATCGCCGAATATCAACCGAAAGTCATCGGTAAACTTACCGGTCGTACCCTTATCTCAATCACTGTCGCATTAGGGCTTTCCATCGCTGTCGCCGTCTATATGAATCTCGTTTTGAAGATCGATCCGACCGATCACCTGGAGTTCATCTATGCGGTTTCACTGCCCTGTTGGTGCTGTGGCTTTTGGAAGCCTCACGGGCTGCCATTCGAGCAATTTGCTCTCCTTTGGCTACAGCACCAGCTCTCCGATAATCGGCTTTTTTACAAACCGTCAATGTTTAAGAGCGGGTTCGTGAAAACGCCGGATGAGATCGCGCAAAGCAGGAAAGGAAAGCTTTATGACAAATCAACCAGAAAGTTCCTTGATGGGACAAACGGACTTGAAGCCTACAGCCCAAGGGCAGGTCGAGTCATCTATTAACGATACAATCAATTTTATCATGGCTAAGGTTGCCGCTGGCGAAATCGACGCCGCCACGGCAACCGAACTGATTGCTGCCGCTCGCAAGGATTATGAAAGCAACGTTCCGGTGACCACATCTGCCCAACAGGCCGTGCAACCCCAACAAACTGCGAATCCCTATCAAGCCGATCCTCAGACTGCATACGCTGTACCTGAGATGGAACCAGAACAGACTCCTATTGATTATGGACAGTTCGCTACTTCGACAAACTATCCACACACCTACGATGTCGAAGATTCCTCCGATGTCGATATGGATGCACTGAGCGGTATTGCCAGCGATGTGTTCGATAAGCAGCCTCGGAAAAAGCTTTCCCGTAAAGAAAGAAAAGCCCAGGCTAAGGAAATGAAAAAACTCCAAAAGGAGTCGAATGCCAAACTCAAGGCGAATGCAAAGAGCAATAAGTCCATTCAGAAGCAGCTAAAAGACCGCGATAAGGAACTCTCGAAAAAGAATGAATTTGCTCGCTACAGGCGCAAAACCGCAAAAGACGTCACTTCATTCATCGGGTACAATCGCATGTATGAAGACGGCATATGCGAGGTCGAGGAGGAAATGTTCTCCTCCTGCATCTGTTTCGAGGACACTTCTTACCATTCTGTTCGCGAGGATGCTCAGAAAGCTGTATTTACGTCGATCTGCCGTCTCTACGACCAGTTTGGCGCGGACACGCTTGTTCAATTCAATATCATCAACACACCGCTGCTCAAGGAACAGATTGGGCATCGCAAGTTCTTCAATCCGAGCAGCCAACTGAATGTAAACGCCGCAAACGATGCCGCCGTCTTCAATGAGATCTTAAATGAGAAGATGCGGCAGGGTGTTTCGAACATCCGGCGTAAGATGTATATCACCTTTTCGGTTTCCGCCCCCACGGTGGACGATGCCGTTCCGAAACTCGCCCGTATTGAAAATCAGATCTCGCAGATTCTCACATCTATCGGTTCAAAGAGCCATGTTCTCGATGGTGCGGAACGACTGGCACTTCTGAATAGTCAGCTCAACCCACTCAAGCCATTTAACTTCGATTATCGACGGGATATCTCCGCTAGGATGGTGCAGACGACAAAGGATTGTATTGCACCGATGACACTTGATTTCAAGCCGGAAGGTCTTGCCGACTGCTTCAAGACGGGTGATATGTGGGGACAGGTTCTTGTTATCAAGAAGCTTGGTTCGGAACTAACCGATCAAGCGCTTTCCGATATCACCGAACTCCCGATTCCTCTTAATGTCACTTGGTTCGCACAACCTATGGATAAAGCGGCTGCCGTCGCTTTCACGCGACAGCGTTTGGCTTGGATCGATAAGGAAATCATCGAGGAACAGCGCTCGGCAGTTCAGAAAGGCTATGACTTTTCAATCCTTCCGCAGGAGCTCAAGTACTCTAAAGAGGAAACTGAAGACGTCATCGATAACCTTCAGAACAAAAACCAACGTCTTTATGTTTTCACGGGACTTTTCTATACATACGCACCGACTAAGAAGCAACTGGATAACCAGGTGCTTTCCATCATCTCCGCCGCCCGTCAAAACTCCATCGAGGTCAGCACCTATGAATACCGACAGCGGCAAGGTTTCAACTCTATCTTGCCGTTAGGTCACAACCACTGCGAGATCTCCCGTATGTCCACAACTGCCGAAGTCTCCATCCTCATGCCGTTCGCAACAATGGAACTGGATGATAAGGGCGGCAACTATTACGGTCAGAACAAGCACTCTTCTAACCTGATTTTCTGTAACCGCAAGCTCCTCGCATCACCGATGGGTTTTGTTTGCGGCAAGACCGGTAGCGGCAAGGGCATGGCCGTAAAGACCGAGATGACCGGTACGATTCTCAGCAACCCGACAGATGAAATCTACATCATCGACCGTGCCGGCGAATATACGGGTATCTCAAGTCGCTACGGCGGCGTGACTTACAACTTTGCAGTCGATTCGGATACCTATCTGAATCCGTTCGATACCGTTTCCGTCGAAAGCCTCAGCCCGGATGCCCAGCTTGCCTTCAAGATCGATGCCATGCTCGCCCAGGCAGGCGCTTCGGCCGCCGAAGCAGGCCGTGATCTCGGTGAGGAAGACCAGTCGATCATCACGCGTTGCGTACAGGAGGCTTTCTTCGACGCGCGTCAACGCGGCGAACAGCCGCCCCTCCTTGAAGACTTCTACAACAAGCTGCTTGAACAGCCTGAGCCTGAGGCAAAGACCATCGCGCTGCGTTACGAGCGTTTTGTCACAGGTGCCCAGTCCTTCTTTAACCATCAGAGCAACGTCGACTTCAAGTCTCGTATCGTGGATTTCAATTTGAAGGACTTGCCGGACTCGATGCTCGTCTTCGGTCTAATCAACGTCTGCGAGGCAGTTCGTAATCGTATGTACTTCAATGCGAAACGCGGAGTGCGTACATGGCTGTATGTCGAGGAGATGCAGTCCATGTTCGCTTACCCGACGGTGCTCAACTACTTCTCTCGCTTCTCGAATGAGGGCCGAAAATTCGGACTTTTGCTGACAGGTATAAGTCAGAACGCCGTGGCAATGTTAAAGAACAAGGCCGCACAAAATCTTGTCCTGAATTCCGACTTCCTGCTTCTGCTCAAGCAGTCTCCGCTCGACCGTGCCGAATGGGTACGCCTGCTCGGTCTTTCCGAACAGGAGGAGGAGTTCATCGACGAATCTGTCGAGCCGGGCGATGGTTTGCTTATCGCCGGCGGTGCGCGTGTCCCGATTCGCGGTAAATTCCCGTCCGGTAACGTACTCTATGACCTCTTCTCGACGAACCCGAATGAGGCTGCCGACAAGAAGCGCATGCAGGAATTTGCAGCACGCGAAAAATCCCGCCTTGGATAAAATTAGCTGAAAAGGAAAGGAGCTGACAAGATGAGAGCAGACGATTTCGTCACAGGTGATTCTGCAAGAGGAGCTGGACAAAGCTCTCTTGTTGGTACCGAAACAACGAATGCAGTCAACACTGGTCTTGTCGGCTCCGCCACTGCAATTGCCAAAAACATGGTCATCGGCGGCACTGAACTCGGTGATGTCGACAAGATGTATCAAACTGGCAAATCGGCTATAAAAGGATCTGTAGGTGCCGCGCGTGTCGGTTCTGACCTTGTGAAAGACACCGTTGACACGGCAAAAACAACGGCTAAGGCTTTTAAAGCAGGGCTTAACGGCGAGGATATCGATCTTTCCGGAACAAAATCACGTTCCGGAAGTAATCTGGCGAAGGGTACGAAAAAAGCTGCCAAGGAAGGATTTCGAGCCGCAAAGCGTGCCGCCATCAAGGATTCCGAACTTGAGGATGTGGACAACCTTTATCAAGAAGCAAAAGGATTAAGCAAAGCGGCTGTCAGTTCTACAAAAGGCGCCGTCAGCAATACCCGTAAATCTTGGAAGATGCTAAAACGCTCAACCGCGCGAATTAAAGCCCTTTCGAGAAAACGATTCACCGCCGGCGCCGGCAACAAGTTCAACCAGCAGATGTATCGGTATATGCGTTCAGCCGCGTACCAATCTGTTTCCACCGGCGGTGGAATCATCAATACAGCAAAGAACGTTCTTTCTTATGCATACTGGAGCGTACGCATGGCAGCAAATGGCATCGGCGCAATTTTGGGTGCCTTGTTCGGCGCCATAGGTGTGCTTATTATTCCAGTGATCATCATAATCGCCGTCATTTGCACTATTTCTGGTGGAAGTAAAGGCGAAAATGCATCCGTGGGCTCTTTGACTGGTGACGAGGCCACGATAGCGCAATACCTTATCGACAAGGGTGTCGATCGCACCCATATAGCTGCAATCATGGGAAATATGTTCCAAGAGTCGGGCTGTCACCCTACTGCTTTGAACAGTTCATCCGGGGCCTATGGAATCTGCCAGTGGCTTGGTGGACGAAAGACTGGTCTGGAAAACCTTGCCAAGAAAAAAGGCAAAGACATGTCCGACCTTTCCGTTCAACTTGACTGGTTCTGGGAAGAATTCGCCGAATCGTGTTCGGGATGGAATAAAGCAAAGTATAAGGTTTTTTGTGCCCAGTCCGATCTCAAACAATGTGTCTATCTTTTCAGAAGCCAGTTTGAGCGCTGCGGAGAAAGCGAAGCGGCCGACGCGAATCGTTTGGCGCAGGCTCAGCGTATCTACGATGCACTGGGAACCAGTAATGGAACTAACGGAATTGACGGAAACGGTCAGGATTTAAAGAAAGCCACCAGAAGGCAAAAAGACGTAGTTAATGCCGCCAATACAACTAAGTCCCCAGGACAGGGATGGTGTGCTGCCTGGGTCACGAACGTCTTCCAGAGCGCCGGTATCGGTTACTTTTGGGGAAACGCTTGCGATATGTGCCGCGCTTACTGCACCAGCACTAACGTTCGGGATTTAAAAGTTGGAATGATCATCGCTGACGTGTCACATCCTGGAACAGGCGATGCGGGTCGTCTTTATGGGCATGTCGGAATCTATATCGGCGATAATAAGGTCATCAGCAACGAGGGGGCTATTACCATCAAGAGCCTTCAAGAATTTGTCGGTTTTTATGGAAAGGGTACTGGATGTAAATGGGGATGGCTCGGCGGCGTCGATCTATCTAAATAAAAGGAAAGGAATAAAAGCATGCGAGACATCTGGTTTTTAATAACAGACCATAAGGGAATCGTGAAAATCCTTGCAATCCTAATCGCTATTTTCTGCGTCGTTTCCATCGGTGTCAGTTCTTATACGTCTACGATGAAAGTTCAGGAACAGCAAGAACAACAGGCGAAAAAAAAGGAAAAAGAAAAACAGATCAAAAACAGCTCAGTAAAACTGAAAAAAGACCAACAGAAAACCATCGATGAATATGATGATGCAACAGCGCAATTTTCTGCCTTGCTGTCCTCTAATGTCTGGGCAACTTACAGCGGCACCGGAAGAACGCTATATTTCACAGACTCGTCAATCATTATCGCTGATCCGGAAGCTGATCCATCTAAAGTTGAAAAGCCCTTTGTCATCAAAGGCCTTTCAACTGAAAAGGTCGATGTCGGTGAGATGAAAAATCTCACTAGGTACAATTGCGCCTATGAATCAGACGATGATAAAACCAGAGTATTGACCGTCGATAAAAACGATGACGGTACATATTTCAAGATGTCTATTGATGTGAAAAACAGCGGCACGAACGAGGAATATGTAAGAACTCAAGCCGCTGGTACTTTTGATATCGACGGCATTAGTGAAGATATGTCTGCTTTGCTTGGCGATTCGAGAAGCATCATTGAAGATTTTCTACGCGAGCAATGTGCTCTCTATTATCCGACCGCGGTCGAAGCCGAGTGCAACGGTATCCTTACGGCCGACTTCAACGCTAACGAATATAGGGTTGATTTTTCCCTGAAAGACACGGAAGACCAGCAGCTTACGGGGATTACTGTGGTTTACCATCTGAGCACAAAACAATGTGAACTGATGTAAAGGAGGAATTTTATGTTTAAAAATAAAAAAATAGTACTTTTTCTCCTTGTTCTACCTCTGGTTGCTGTTTTGGTTGCTCCGAAAGTAGCCCTTGCAGATGACGACTCCGATTGGGTCAAAAATATCCCAATCATTGGCGGCGTTGTTGACTTTGCTTCGGATCCAGGTGGATGGATTACCGATCGTTTTGCTGAAGGAGCTGAGTTCTTTTTCAATGATGGTCTTCAAAATATCAAGACTACTTCTACAAAATCGATTCTTGGAAAATCATTCAATAATCTTCTGGGCAAGAAAACAGGCACCTTTTACAGCACGGTTAGCTTTGTTAATAAGTCAGTCGTCATGCCAACAGCAGCTTCCATCCTAAGCCTTGTGATGTTGATACAATTGATAAAAATATCACAGCGTATTGATGGAACAGCTACCTTACCAGCAATTAAAGACATTGTCTTTTTAATTATCTATGCGACGATCTTCATTTGGCTTCTCAAAAACTCATTGAAGATCTGCGCTGGAGCATATGATCTATTTAACGAAATGATTGGTAAGATCAATCAGTCGACCGTTGATGAATTAAAAACTGTCACAATAGCCGATTCTTGTAAAGAGAGTTTTGGAGCGGTAATTGGTATATGGGTTCAGAGCATGATATTCGATTTGATCACGATTATCATCAAGGGCTCGGTTTCGGTCATGTGTTATATGCGAGCAATGCAACTATATGTTATGGCTGCGTTCTCACCGCTTCCGTTTGCGCTACTTGGATTCGACGAAACAAAAAACTATGGAGTATCTTTCTGCAAGAACTTCTTAGCGACATGTCTTGCAGGCGTAATTATTCTTTTTGCAATGGGACTTTTCCCAAACCTGCTTTCAGGCTTTAGCGGAGGAGAAATATCCGGCTTCAAGGGCGATATGTGGAGCTCTGTATGTGCATCTGTTGCTCTGATGCTAATCGTAATTAAATCCGGCACAATCGCGCGTGACGTTTTTGGCGGATAACTTATTAACCAGGGAGGTGTAGCATCATGAACGATGGAAATGATAAGCATGAGGGAGCTTGGTGGGGAAATCTCGAAACTCTGAAACCCTCTCAAGTGCAATCTGATTACAGTTATGTAGATGAGGATGATCGACGTAAGAAGTTCATCATTATTGCAGCCGTTATCGGTATTGTTCTAGTGCTGCTCCTCGGTGGCGTGACTGCTTTTACCGTTCTTTCAAGTAATAAAGGTCACGACTCAGATACAAAGAAAGAACAAACGCAGACCCAGAAGAAAGAGACCTCGACTGAGAATGCAAAGAAGAAAAAATCCACTGAAAAGAGTGCTGTCTCCGTCATGGTGACAGCTGACGGAGCTGCTGAGGATTCTAAGGCTTCCGTTTCGGTTTCCGAAAAGGGTAAGAACGGAAAGATTGTTGTCAAAGATATTTCCGTTGCAGTCAACGACGAAGTCAAGATCTGTACTCTGCCGAAAGGCAAGTATTTGCTGACCGTTGAGTCGGCACCGGACGGTTATGATAAACCAGCAAAAAGCACCAGTTTCACCGTCAAAGGTAATGGGGAAAAGGTGTCAGCTTTCGCTTTTTTAGCCAAACATGTCGATAAGACTGCTGAGAGCAGCGAGTCTGAAGATAATGTTGAAGCGACTCCGGCAGACGACGGGGCTTCGCAAAATCAGAATAATCAGGCAGAAAATTCTTCTGCCGATATGAATAGTGGTACTTCCGCTCCATCGCCTGGTAACGGACAGCCCTCTTCTACTTCGACGCCGACAACCACGAAGACTATCCATCATCCCGCTGAGACAATTAGGATCGCGATCTGCGACACATGCGGGGCGGATATCACTGATGATATCGAAGGCCACAAGAAGTCAACCGGCCATCCGTGGTACCACTACGATGCGAAAGTGGTCAAGGAAGCCTGGGATGAAACGGTGACCGTGAACTAGATGAAATTCGCAAGCGCTTGCGAATTTGAAAGAAAAAACAGGGCACCCGACCGAGGTGCCCTTTTCCGGTATCGAATGGTAGAATCTTACCAAGCATCAAGACGCAAGGAGGTACCCCGTATGAACGAAATGCAAGCCCACGGCCTTTTAATCCCCGTCGGATCGAAGCCGTTCGAGGTTTGGATCGATAAGAATAACTCGCTGGCCGAACTGCAGGACCTCGTCAACGGCAACGTTGATGTATTGAGCGTCCTTGGTAATGGGGTTGACCTGTGGGTCAATGAAGAAGGTTTAATCAACGGCAGCAAGCCCAATCGCGCCATCTATGCGACGAAACATATGGAGGAAGTCGGATATCTCGATCAGCTGACGTTCGGCCATCCCGTCAAGGAAGGGGAACTCTATTCGCTAATCTGCGGTGATTTCGTCGCCTTCGGTGTCGACGAGGAAGGCGAAATCGCAAGCCTTCCTCAGGAGACGATCGACAAGCTGAAAGAGACCTTTGCGGACCCGTCCACCGGTTACAAAGAGTATATTCACATTAAGTACGGCATCGAACCGGATCGATATCAGCTTCAGAATGAGCACGCCGCCGGCGACAAGCATGAGAAATCTACGAAGTCTCTCGCCGAAGTCGCTACAGAAGCCAGGGAGAGTTCATTAGTACTCAGCCAGGACGAGGACAACCACGACGATAGCGGTAGCGATATCGGCAATTCGCGTCCAATCGACCGCGAGTATCCAATCGGTCACTAACCAGAGCTGTATGAATCGTTTTAAAGAAACAAGGCGGTGAAACGATGGAATCCAATAAAGTCAAAGGTCTGATCTTCCCTGTCGGTGGGGAGGCACAGGCCTTTCTCGCCGACAGGGACAGACCATATCGAGACATCCGTGAGGCAGTCCAAGGCGAATATGACGAACTCGGTGCCACGTTCGCCGATGTGGATATCTATGTAAATGCCGCCGGTGCAGACAGTTTGCTGCCCAACCGCGCCATCAACCCCGATGCCTTCATGGATGACTCGGGCTTCCTATCTGAAAAGAGCCTCATCGTCGGAACAAACGACGGTAAGCCCTTTTCTCTCATTTTCGGCAATATCGTCGCCCTCTCACGTGATGAAACCGGTGAGCTTATCGATATGCCTGCCGATATCGAGACGGAGCTGAAAGAGTCACTTAGCGATCCTTTGGACGGATATGATTTACGGTTTCGCGAGGCTTTCGGCAGATATCAGAACTGGGATCTAAGCCAAGCCCAGGCCGCCAAGATCGCCGGCTTGAGCCAACAGGCATTCTCCTATCATGTGAACAAGATCACGAATGCACAGGATACCCGAGGAAGGGGATTGAAACCCCTTCCCAAGGGATTCGACCGTCTCTACAGCGAATATAAGAACGGAGACATCTCGGCAAGATCCGCAGCAACGAAGCTCGGCATCACGCATCCGACGTTTCTCAAATATGTCAAGGAATGCGATGTCCGCCTGCATAAGGACGACCTCGTGCAAACCCACAATCCGCGGGGACTCACGGAACGCCATGCAGCGGCCACGGATGCGGCAAGGAATCTGAACCATGACCAGGACGCACCTGATTCGCCATTACAGGACAGATAGACGGCACAAACACGGGGACTCGCCGCTTCGGTGAGCCCCCGTGCCCTTCTACACGATACCTTTTGCAGATGACGTGCCGTATCCGTCATCGATATATAGGCGAAACGCAGCCGAAGTGGTAGAATCTTACAAAACACGCCGCCGGAACGGAGGGTAACATGCAAACCGGAACGAAGAAGACCCCTGATCGCTTCCAGAACTACTTCTGCCCTGCCGCAGCCAACGATATCGTGCACCATGCCTACGCATGGATCGTCAAAGAACCGAACATGCAGCCGAAATTCCTCTACTGCCGCGCTATCGACGATCCAGCCAACGACCGCGGATGGAATATCATTGCGGAGGTCTGGGAACGCGATGTTCTCGGCGGATGGGGCATCTCCTCTTCCACCATGCATCCCGAATTTGAAGACACCGCCGACGGATATGCGCTCGCCGAGAGTATGCCCGGAACGGTAGCCGCCCTGCCGTACCAGGTATTCCGCGAGGTGGTCAATGAGCATGACACGAATTACCTGATCGCCCTCGCAATCGCAATCGATGCCCTTCCGAAGGACTCCACTTGCGACATGACATCTGAAAACATCCGTGCAAACGCCGACATCGATATCGCCGAGCGCCGCAAGAGCGTCCTTCCCGACCAAGCCGGCCTCGCTGCCAAAAAGGCGTCCTGTATCGAGTCGCTTGCACATATCGACCGCAATGCGCCTGTCTGCGGACAGAATGAAATCGCCCTGTAAAGGAGAACCGATATGAGTGAAATCAAGACGAAAATCAGTACCTACAACGACGTCGTCGATCTGTTCGGCGAAGAGAAAGCTGCCGATATGCTAAGCGAGGCGCTTGACTGGTCGACAATCGATCCGAAAAACGATAAGAAGAATATCATGGAGCGCAAGCCACTCCTCCTCGATCCGTATATGACATACGAGGGCGAGGATTACTGCAAGCATATCGTCGCCGGATTCCTCGGTGACCGCGACCTCGACTGGGCGAGCGGATATATCGACGAGGAGAAAATCAAGAACGGACAGGTAATGCCGGCCGACCTCAAGTCGGCACTCTCTATGGCACTCGACAACGAGCTGTCTACATCCTGGGCCTATCTGGATGCCCTTTCCTCCCAGTGCGCGGAAATCTTCAATAAATTTGCCGAATATATCGAATCTGCCGGCCTTGCCAGCGGGGTCCTCGTGCCCGGAGAGTATGAGTTGGATTCCAATGCGCTGAACGCGGATGTCTCCGAGAGATTCAATATCCAGTATGGATTCCAATGCGACCAGATGATCGATGCCATGCAGTTCGATATGACGCTCATTCTGACTGAGAAGGTCGACAGCATGGACGGATACAGGCTGATCCAGAGCGTATGCGACTGGCGCGAAGAAAACCTCGAGGTTATCGAGGACGCAGAGAACAATTTAGATTATGGCAAAGTGCCCAGCTACGTGGCTTACGAACGTCCGGCGGATATCGGTACGACAATCATCGATGAGCTGTGCGCATCGCAGGGCACCGCCGTCGAGAAACTGGTGAACTATCCGACCACTAAATTCGAACGCACCATGCGGGACGAGCTTTTCGAGGCATTGGCGGTAAACGAGACGACTATTTCCCTTATGGCTAAAGTCCCCTCTTCCGTCTTCCTCGATGCCGTGGCATGCATGGACTCACGCTATATGAGCGGACACACAGTCGATACCGGCCATGCTTTTATCGTCTCCCCGGGAACATACGAACCGTATATCGGTATCCACGATCCCGTCTACGGCGCGGGTTATATGATGGTCGACCTCGATAAACCATTTGAAATCCCGATGAACCGTATCTGGATCGCCATGGATGACTACAGTGGCCCTGAGACCAAGGAGGGTCTGCGCGGAATGTACCACAGCCCCCAAGATGTCAGTGCCTTCAGCGACCCTTTCTGTGGTTCCGTCAGCGTCACGCCGACTCGCGATGAGAAACAGGAACCTGCAAAGAGCGGTCTAGAAGCCAAGCGCGATGCATGTGCCATAAGCGCCACTCATCTCGACAGCCCAAACACGGAAATCCCCAATGGCAAGGATATGGAAAGGGAATAGCTGATTATGGAATACAAAGACATCAAGACTGCAGATGAACTTGAAAGCTGGTATGCGGAGAAGGAAGATATCCTCGAAGGCCATGTCCGCGATTATGCCGTACCATTCGGCAACGTATACCACCTGGATTCCCCAGGCTACGTTTCAGAAGAACGTTGGTGCGATACCCTTCCTTCTGACCAGGAACGCTCGACCTTCATGGCTTTGCAGAACGGTGTATCGACCAAGGAGATCATCGAACATAAGGATGAGTTCGGCTGGATCGACCGCATGGCGATGTCGTCTGTCGCCGATGATTACGCCGAGTGCTACATGACACAGGCAGGTCCGGATTACCTGGATGAACAGGAAATCGTGAACGTGCGCGAACAGTATCCTGAGCTTATCGACTCTAACGGAGAGATCGTCTGGAACGATCCCGATTTCATGAAGCGCGGAGTCACGTTCGATGTGGAAAACTTCGGGGAAAAATATAAACTCGAGCTCGTCTGCGACAGCTATCTCGATAACGGCAGCCTCTATGTCGGCGCTTACGACGTCACGCCGGAAAGCGATAATTTCGGAGAGCGCTGGGCAGATATCTCCGTCAACCTAAACAATCCACGCCAGAACGACAGGACTGTTTTCCTCGACATGAACAACCTGTATAACCCGGCAATCATCGAGGCTATCTATGGGCTCGGAACCGTGGAAGGCATCGTCTCCCATTCCGGTTCCTGCTCCTATCCGGCATTCACGTTTGACGCCGATGTGATCTCCCAGATGCGCAACACGCAAGAATTCATGGATGCGAATACCCCCGATGACTATAAGCTGGTCGCCGTGAAGGTAGGCTATAACTTCGCGCTCGTTCCGAAGATCGAGCTCTCCGGTATCGAGACGAACGCCACCGAGACCATCGTCGATATTTCCGGTAAACAGTATGGCCTTCTCGCCGGCAGGACTTTCGAGGATTCGCAGAAACTCGATGCCGTCCTCGATACGTTTCCGGAGTACGCGATTAAGGACTACAAGGTACCAAATAAAATCAGCGTATTCATCATGCCTGTCCAGATGTACTGGAAGGATGACCCATCTGAGATTATCGAGACGAATTTCAGTTTCGAGGACACCTGCGGTCTTGCCATCGACGATAGCGTTACGTTCTCCGGCTATACCCAGAATGAACTCGTGGACATGATCGGCAGGGAAGACAACGGGGAAGACTTTGTCATCACCGGTGTGGGCGCCGGGCACTATGTCGGCACCTGCAAAAAGGAACCGTCTAAAAACAAGAGCGTTTCCGAAAAAACCTGCAATGCAAGAGAGTCGTCGGGGCGCCTCGATGCGGATCGAAACGCCGACAGGAACGATATTGCAAAAGACAAGGAGGTAAAGTAGCCATGAGCAGCAACAATCCCAACCGCGTCTACCTCGATACGGAGACCACCGGCCTGCATCCCGAGGAGGGCGACGAAATCCTGTCGCTCACTATCGTAGATGCCAATGGACGGCTTCTCTTCGATGAGAGGTTCAAGCCGAAACACAAGAAGGAGTGGCCGGAAGCCCAGGCGGTGAACCACATTTCCCCGGATGACGTGGAACACCTGACCACTATCGATGCCTATATGGAACAAATCTGCCGCATCCTCGACCGTATCGCCGACGAGATTGTTGGCTACAACATAGCCTTCGATATCGGTTTCCTGAAGGCCGCCGGTGCCACCATCAACCCCGATGCCGCAATCATCGACACCATGCAAGAATTCATGGATGCCTTCGGAAACTCAAATACGGGACATAGATACCAACCGCTCTCCATGGCAGCTGAACGTCTCGGCTACAACTGGACGAGCGCCCCGCATGGCTCGCTTTCCGACACCCTCGCCTGCCTTGCCGCACAGAAATGCGTCGACGACCATAATTGGTGTGTGGAAAACCTTGAGCTTACCGAAGACGCTATCATGCATGCCAAACCGATTGAGAACGGTTCAGAAGGTCTTCCAAAAGACTGTTGGGACCTCAATCCCGAAGGCCGCCCGTTTGCCGTCACGGAGCCGATTCTCCATCGGCTCCAGAGTTCCGCGAAACTCTGCGCACGAGCCGGTACCACCACCCAGTTCACGCGCATGACCGTCAACCAGTGGTTCGACAAAGCGGAACTGTCCCGGCGAAGCCCGCTCGGCCGATCTGTAGATATCGGACGCGCGGCAAGTGCCTTGAACAGCCAGCATGAGCATGCGGAAGTTCCACAGGACCTTACAAAATAAGCAAAGGAGAACCAACATGGACGATTATAAGAAAATCCCGTTCGATGATCCGGACCTCTGTGTGCCGGATCTTGATGATTTCGACCAGATGAAGGAATTCTTCCTCGATTGCGCGGCTGAGTATTTCCGCTACCTGTCATCGGATGATATGGAAAAGATGCTCGCTGCGCTCGGGAAACGCGTCGACGTGCTCGCGACGCCGACAGATGATGTATTTATCTCCGTAAGCCCGGACGCCGTACTGAGGCAATATCCCGATATCACGATCGACGAAGCTATCCAGATCCGCGATAACGCATGTGAAAACATCTGGGAGTCCGGTGGACAGTCCGATCTCGATGAAATCGTCTGGGACCAAATCGGTGCGGAATATAAAAGTATCAAGTCCGATTCCCACCGTGGACTTTCCGATGTAAAGGACGCAAAAGCGAAGCAGGCCGTCCACGTGAATGACGATCGCGTAAACGATGCGGTTGTACTAGACATGCAAGAAAAATAGAACTTGCCGTCGAGCTACAGGGGAGGAACGATATGGATGGCTATACGCTTAACGCTGCGCGAACGATTCGCGAATACGAATCCTCGATCCAGCGCCCGAAAGCGGAAAGAACGATCAACGACTCGATCCTCTCCGCTTTGCTCAGAGGAGACGAATTGCCTGAAATGGACGTCAAGGCAATCAGACAATATGGGATACAGTGTTCGGAATATCTGGATTTCGGTTACGATGTCGATGCAAGCCTGAGCGGCATGCTGTCACCGCACGCCGTTCTGGAACCCCGACCCAACACACCGTATGTATTCAGGAGAGCCGGATTCGACAATCTGCCCTTCATCTATACGCAAAGACATCTCAGGAATGCAATCGCCCCAAAAGAGGCTGACAACCATCAACATGGGCTTACCATCGAGCAGATCAAAGCGCTTCCGGAAAAGCTCGAAGAGCCGGTAGTCGTTTTCGACCAGCCGAACTATACGGTAAACGGTAGGTCGTTTGAGGGCAAAGGCGTCGCCGCCGTACTCGATATGTACGACCCTGACGGCGTCCCGGTCATCGCATACTTTTTCCCAAACGGATATGGAACCAAGACGAACGATAACGGCTGCAGCAACGTGATAGCCAGCCTTTACGGACGTGACAACTTCACTTCATATCTCACCCGTGCTGCAAACGAGGAAAAAATCCTGTATATCGATTCTGAGAAATATGAACAAATGGAAAAAGAGCTACCCCGCTATGGTGGGACACGATTCCCTCCGGCGCTTGCAGCTCTTTCAATGGATATTATAATACCTTCATCCTATATTTGCAAGATGAAAGCGGAAATAAATCCGAAGCTGTCCGATCGCGAAAGGGAACATAATTCCCTTAACCGCACCATGCATATCAAGGTCGCGGACAGTAGGCGAAATAGGCTCGCGCAAGATAGGGATAAACCGCGCAACATCACTCTCAGATATGACGACGACAACCGCGATTCGCAGTAAAACCATTGAAAAGGAGAATTAAGAAATGAACACGCTTGGCCTGGTAAATGTCTTGAACAATGATGGAAACGTACTGATCGATGTGGCTCAGATGGCCGATAACCATATCCAGAACGCCGCTATCCACAATGCGCTGGCTGAATGGAACGAGACGGACGATCCGTTCTCGCCTGAAACGACGCAAAGGCTGATCGGTAAACTCAAAGGCGAGATGCCGTCGCTTATCGCATGGCTGTCGGAAGGGAACTATCCAAAGAGCAGCCTGGTGCCGGAACTGTTGGCTTACGTGAAGATGCCCCATCCGCTCCAGGTCTATAAGAACCTCGATCTGGATATCACTATCGAAGATTCCGAAAAAGGACCTGCATTCGATGTAAAGCTCTCCTATGCGGGCAACGTGGAACATTTCAAATACGCCCACCTGCCCGTTGAAACAGATAAGACATCCGTCGTATTGAGCATCATCGACGCGCATGATGACCTGCAACTGAAAAACGATCCAGAGCATCCCGGTTACAGGGAAGCGGTCGAAACGAACTATTCAAAACTCACGAACCTCATCGGGGAAGACGGAATCGACTCGATCAGGGATTTCCATGAGGGCGTGGAGACCGGCAAGTATTTTTCGGATATGGAATTTGACCTAAAAGACCCGGATCCCTCCGCGAAACAGATTCTCGAGTGCCTTGGATCCCTGGAGAAACCCGTTCAGAAAGCGATGGATAATTTCGCACGGGTAACCACCTTCCGCAATCTCGCGGAAAAGAACCTCCTGCGCGAAGCGACCCTGTTTACCTCCGGCGTGCTAGAGGAAAAGAACGGCCGCCTGATCGTCCCGCAAGGATATAGGCCCGGAATGTCGCGTGAGGAATATCAGGCGTGGCATCCATCGGCGAGGGGAAACACCGCCATCTCCGTGGATACGGCGATCTCGGCTAAACAGCTCGGAAGGCTGGAAGCGATTGCAGCATCCCAGAAGCCGCAGCAGATCATCATGGATATCCTCTTCCTCGACCCAGGTGACCATCTGTCTCAAAAATCGGATCCCCGAGACCCGATGGACGGGGCGTTTGTCGATGAAAGCCACGTCGCGGTACCGATCAGCCCGGAATTCGCGTCAACCGTGGCTTCGGATATGAAAAACTCGATCGATGCAAACCTGGCCGGCAAGCGCACGAAATGCGACATCTCCAAATGGCACTCGCTCGGGAAACAGGCTCGCGACATGCTCGCTGAGAACAGTAAACATGACCGCTCTCTCGCTGCCGTCAGGGATGCCAAGACGGCCGTTGCCGACAAGGTCAACGAAGGGCATCAAGCTAGTTCCGTGCACGATAATCCGAGTCATTAAAGATTAAGGCTGAACAAATTTTTGATTGAAAGGACCTTCCATGTATCCCGGTCAGCATATGTCCATCGAGGATAACATTTTCTATGCAAAGCGAAATATCGTTGACAGTATTTGGAAAGAAGCAAATATCGAGGGAATCGATATCACGTTCCCTGCTACAAAAGCGGTTTTCGAAGGTGCTAAAATTGCTAACCTAACGCAAGACCAAACAACTGTAATTAACAATCTAAAACATGGATGGCAATTCATATTTGATTTTATTGATGCGCCTATCGATTTGTCATATGTACGGCAGGTACATCAACTCGTTAGCAACAATCTTGTTCCCGATTCTGGACAACTGCGATATTTTGATGTGTATATTGGCGGAACAAGCTGGCAACCGGAAATACCAGACTTCGACACTGCAAAAGCCGCTATCGAGAAAATTGCGAATATGGAACCTGGGAGAGAACGCGCGCTTAAGATGTTCGGTTATCTTTGTCGCTCCCAACTTTTTAGTGATGGAAATAAGCGAACAGCGCAACTCATAGCAAATAAAATGCTGATTGCTGACGGCTGTGGCATCTTGGCGATTCCGAAAGAGCAAATTAACAATTTTGAGACTCTGCTACTCGACTTTTATGAAACAAACAAACCGGATAAATTCTTTTCTTTTTTAACTAAAGAAGCTATCTATGGACTCGATCGTACCGTACCATCTTCACAGAACTTAAAAGTCAAGTGTAAAGCTGCCACACTTGGAAGCAACGCGTTGAAAACAAGAAGCAATACTGTGGGCATTAGCAAGACACAAAACGCTGACCGTACAGCGCACACCGAGCATATTGAATGAATGTTATGGACATGGTATAATAATATTACGGAGGTAAAAATACTATGTCTACAATCGCTGAGGCTGAAAAAGCTGTTGAATTCAATGTCTTCTATGCAAAAAGAAATGTTGTGGATAGCATCTGGAAAGAGGCAATCATTGAAGGTGTCAATATCACATACCCGCAAGCAAAAGTAATCGTTGAGTACAACCAAACCGTTGAAGGATTGACTGTCACCGGAACAATTACCGTCTACAATCTTAAACTTGCTTGGAATTATCTCTTTGAGCATTTAAACTCACTTGTAGATTTTGAGTTTGTTGCCAAAATAAATTCCATTTTGGGTGCATCGCTTGTTCATAACGCTGGATGTATTCGTAACATACCAGTAGGTATCAGTGGGACCGCCTGGCAACCGGAGATGCCGGACTTCGATACTGCAAAAGCCACTATTGAAAAAATTGCGAATATGGAACCTGGGAGAGAACGGGCGCTTAAGATGTTCGGTTATCTTTGTCGTTCCCAACTTTTTAGTGATGGAAATAAGCGAACGGCACAGCTCGTGGCAAACAAGATGTTGATCGCTGACGGGCGCGGAATCTTGGCGATTCCACCAGAGTGTAAACATGACTTCGGTGAAAAGCTCAAGCGCTTCTATGAGACAGCGGATGATTCTGAATTACAGAAATTTTTAATTGAGACATCAATCTACAATTAAGAGAAGCAGGAAACTGATTTCAGTCGGCTTCCTGCTTCTCTTTTACGGTTAGACGAGTTTTACTTAATCAAAGTATATGATATAATATACTTTGAAAGCAGGTGATAAGATGCGTACTATCGACGCTATGAAAAAACTTGCCCGCAATGATGGGCGATTTACGCATGTTTACACTAAAAAAGAGCTGTCTGAGCTTTTCAACGAAACCGGCAGCAAACTGAATGGAACATTGAAGTCACTTATTAAAGAAAACATTTTGAATCGTGCATACCATAATGTATACGTTTTTCGCTTTTCTCAATACGGAGGACTCGGTACTTTAGATTTGATTGGTAAGAAAATCCGACCAAATGACTCCTTCTATGAAAGCCTTGAGTCCTCTGCTTCAGCATGGAGCCTCATTTCACAGATCCCCACGGTCGTAACCTATATGACCACAGGAAAGTCAAAATGGTATAACACGGGTTACGGAAGCATCGATTTCGTTCATTACAGCAAAACAGATGAGAAACCAAGAACCATCGATAGGTCGTCGATGGGAAGGGTTCCGCTTGCAGACAAACTTCAAACATATCGGGACTTACAAAAAACAAAACGTTCCCTTGATCTTTTAAGAGAGCAATACGACAAAGACCATGGCTGTCGCGACGGAAATATCCAATATTATCCTTGCGAAGATGATGACACATGGGATTTCCTAGATAATTTGGAGGAAGATATACTTTAAAGTATATCTTCCTATTTTTTTGGAGTCCCTATGCCTTTATTTGCATCGCTTACTCTTGTTAAAGAAACTGCTTTAAAAGAGGCTGCTTCTCTAAAATCTCCGTTACTGACTTCGTTTATCGAAAATTACGTCAGGCGTCAAAAGCTCCTTCTAACGAACGAACAGATCGGCAAATAGATTCCTTTGACAAAACTGAGCATTAAAACGTTATCGTCTTGAGAGTCTTTTAGAAAGGAAAGCAATAATGGAATTGATTCTTGCCGAGAAGCCTAGCGCTGCACGAAATTTTGCAAAGGCGCTTGGTGGTAAAACCGGCAGCTATGCCGGAACTGAATATAAGATTACGAACTTGCGCGGACACGTCATGGGACTGTTGCCCCCGGATAGGCAGGTTCCGGCCGATAAGGCAGATTTCTATAAGAGCTGGGAGCTTGAGAATCTTCCATGGGATCTCGATGATTTCGCATGGAAGAAGGGGATCCTAAGCGGATGCAAGGACATCATCTCCGGATTGAAAGACGAGCTGAAAGGTGCCGATTGCGTCGTAATCGCAACGGATGTCGACCCGTCTGGAGAGGGCGAACTGCTCGCCTGGGAGGCTCTGGAGAAATGCGGTTGGAATGGCCAGACCAAGCGTATGTACTTTGCCGACGAGGCGCCGGCAAGCGTGCAGAAGGCTTTCAGGGAACGCAAGACCCTTCCATCTATGGACAAGGACGGTGACTATGTGAAGGCGGTCGTCCGCGAGCGCTGGGATCTCGCGAGCATGCAGTTCACCCGTGCGGCAACACTCGTAGCGCGAAAAAAGGGGTTCCGAACGGTCGTACGCCAGGGCCGGTTGAAATCGGTCATGGTCAAACTGACCGGCGACCAGTTGAAAGCCTATAACGAATATGTCCGCAAGCCGTTTTACGAGGAGCGTTTCA
>ERZ825324.552-NODE-552-length-52365-cov-10.832900_pt1 | contig 52365 bp, 62 predicted proteins | sample MGYA00519859_ERZ825324 | MGnify/ENA primary metagenome ERZ825324 (study PRJEB31778, sample SAMEA3449198) | human gut metagenome | biome: human gut; feature: human-associated habitat; material: faeces | place: United Kingdom | collected 2010/2012 ...
TGGGGATAGGTCGGAGTAGCTACCGGCCGAAAGGGCAAGCCAACAGCCCGTCCCCGTTTCTTATTTGTTGGCAGTTCTTAAAAGTTGGCAATTATGGAAAATGAGATTTGGAAAGATGTTCCCGGATATGATGGGTATTATCAAGTTAGTAATTATGGGCATGTTAAATCATTGAGCAGACAAATAGTTGTAAGAGGAAATACACGTTTATTGCATAATGATAGATTTATAAAAATAAGCAAATATAATAACGGATATTGCTTTGTAACATTATCTAAAAATGGAAAAAATGAACAAATATTACTGCATAGATTGGTAATGAAAACATTTGTTGGTAATTCTAAATTGGAAGTAAATCATAAAGACGGGAATAAAGAAAATAACAACATTAATAATTTGGAATATGTAACCCATAGCGAAAACCAATTTCATTCTTTCAGAGTTCTAAAAAGGAATCCGGTTAAATCATGGTTAGGAAAGAGAGGGGAAAAACATAATAAATCAATAGGAGTAATTGCGTATAATACAATTACAAATGAAAAAACAAAATATGGTTCCATGAGAATAGCAGAAGAAAAAACAAGTATAAGCAGGGTTACAATAAGAAAATATATAAATAAAAACAAACCATATAAAAACATTTTATTCTATGAATCAAAAAACAATAATTCTTGAAAACGGGCATGGTTCGCAGACCCCCGGAAAACGTTCCCCCATTTGGGGGGACGGTTCCCAATTGTTTGAATGGGAGTTTAACCGTGACATTGTACGCCGTATTGCGGCGATGTTAAAAGCCGATGGCGTAAAGTTTGAAATTTTGGTACCGGAGGAAACCGACGTATCATTGCCGGAACGTTGCCGACGTGCAAACGTTATCCATGCAGATTGCGGCAACAACGCCGTTTTGTTTAGCATTCACGGGAACGCCGGAGGCGGCACCGGGTGGGAATGTTATACAAGCGTAGGACAAACGAAAGCGGATGCAATCGCAACCGTTCTTTGCGAAGAAGCGGAAAAGGAGTTTGCCCCGGACGGTTGGAAAATGCGTTTCGATTATATAGACGGCGACCCGGACAAAGAAAGCCAATTTTATATACTGAAACATACGGTTTGCCCGGCGGTATTATCCGAAAACTTTTTCATGGACACGGAGAAAGATTGCCGTTTTATGATGACGGACGCAGGGCGTGAGCGTATCGCCAAAGTACATTACAATACAATAAAACGTATCTTATGAAAAAATATCTAATAATAGCGGCAATTGCTTTGGCGGTTGCCGCCGTTGTCACTATATGGGTGCAACGTTCCCGGATTAATCAGTTAACCGGGGAAAGGGACAAATACAGAACCAACACGGAAACGTTATTGCAGGACGTTTCCCGGTACCAAACAAAAGATAGTTTGAACGCCGCAAAAGTTGGGGTTTTGGAACTGAAATTGTCAGAGTTTGAAAAATACCGGGCGAGCGATGCGGAGTTGATAAAGACGTTGCAGACAAAGAACCGGGAGTTGGAACGGGTTACAACAACCCAAATGGAAACAATCAACGAATTGCGGGCAACCGTCCGGGATAGTGTTGTATATTTGCTCGGCGATACGGTTACGACCGTTTTACGATGCGTCGATATTGTCGAACCGTATTTTGAGTTGCACGGATGCGCCACGCCGGACGGACAATTTACCGGGACGCATATAAACCGGGATAGTCTGTTGATTGTCGAAACGGTGCAATACAAACGTTGGTTAGGTTTTTTATGGAAAACCAAGAAAATAAAGAACCGGGAAATTGATGTTATCAGCAGGAACCCGCATACAAAAATAATGGGGGTTGAATATATAGAGATTGAAAAATGAGTATTTTTGTATCAAATACTTTTTCATTCCATTTATAAGATTGTTTTTAAGGATTAGCCGGGTTTTCCCCGGCTTTTTTAGTTTTGCCCATTTTTATCCCCGTAGCTGGCTTTTCTTTCCCGGATGGATAAATTACACATTTCGCCCGAAAAAGTGGCTTAAATCGAAAATTCGACCAAAATAACTATCTTTTGAACCAAAAACAGAATTTTTTGCCATTTTCCGATAAAATAAAAAGAAATTCTTTTGGTAATTAAAATAAAGGTTGTATATTTGCATTGTCAAACAACAACGACGGGGCGTTTACCCCGAACAATTAAAAGAAAATCAAAATGGCAACAACAATTTACAACGGTTTATTATACACAACAAAAGAAATTAATCGCAATTTCCGCATTAAAATCAACGGTATTGTTGACGGTAAAAAGGTTAACAAGTTGGTAGGCGTTAAAGGATTGATTGAATTGATTGGCGTTGAAATGGCTAATAAGATGTTGCGCCGTGCATTTAATGGCACCGATGATAAAACCGTTTGCAAATTGCGCAGAGGAATAAAGATAAGTTTCTATGTTAAATAATATCCGACCGGGCGGGTTCCCGGAACCAAATACAAATTCGTATGAGTTCAGAAAAAAGAAACAAGTTAAGCGAGATTTTCAAATTGGCGTGGCAGTTCGTAAAACGCAATGGTTATAAACTTTCAGAGGCTTTAAAATGTGCATGGTTGAACATTAAGTTGAAAGCCGAAATGAAAAAACGAATTGTAAAATTCTACTTTCAGAAAATAGACGGTTCATTGCGTGAGGCATACGGAACAATGAACCCGGACATAATCCCGGCACCAACCGGAACCCGTAAACCAGCCGACACGGTTCAAACCTATTTCGACACCGAAAAGCAGGAATATAGATGTTTCAAAAAAGCTAATTTAATTCGTATTGCATAAACAACGCCGTGGGAAACCCCGGCATAAAATAACAAAGACATGGAAAAGTACATTTTGACAAAGACCCAAAAGGGCAAAAAATACTTATATGAAGTTAAGGACGAAAACGGAAACGTTGTTTCAAAAAGGACGTCAACCCGTGATTATGTGGCGTGCAGCGTTAGCGGCGAATTTTATTTTGGTCGTTTGGATTTGGTAGGAAAAGGAGATTACGGAAAGCGATTGGCAGGGGCGCAAAAACGGGCTAATTATTCAACGTCCGTATATATGGCAGACCGTGAGGCGGCATTGAAAGAGGCACGACAATGTATTGCGATAGAAAGGCGTTTAGGCAAATCCCCGGAATGGTTGGAAACATACAAAGCGGATTTTTATAAAAGCATAGACGAACGTTTCCCAACAGACCCGGAAACAATAGAAAAGAAAGTTTCTGAAATTATCGAATACGGAAAACAGATGTTGAACGGACTTACAATTGCATATTTGAAATAATAAACAGCCGGGGAGCAATCCCCGGTTTAATACTTAAAAGCCATGCGGTACGCATTAAGAAAGCAGGATAAAATAAAAGCAGTATTGGAAACCGGATATTACGGCGAAATTTACAAATGGTTGTATTATCAGAGTAAGAAATAAAAAGACCCCCGGCGTCATAAATCAATATGCACCGGGGGAATTTTACGCAGTAACCGAGAGCGATATTTGGTTGATGCGGTACCACAAAAATATATTGTTTGCCGTAAATTGCAAAACAACCCGCAAAAATAAATTTGAAATAAAAGTATTTATCTTTGGTAATTAAAGAAATATTTGTACCTTTGCATTGAAGTTAAGCCCACGCACGGGGATAGTGCGAAATAATATGAATATCAGAAAAGACAAAGAATTGAACATTTTGGCGAAAGCAGCCGGAAAGAAAGCAACAGAAGTTGAAACAATCATTGTAAATCAATTAATCCAAAAGGAAATGATACAAGACGACCCGAAATTTTGGGGATGCACTTTGTTTGATAGTATCGAACGTGACGTTCCGGTTTCTGATGTTGTCGGCATTATCAAAGCAACCGGAATTTCGGTTGTACGTTTCGAACATTTGGACGCATTTCTGAATTTGGTATTGGTCGGAAAAGGAGATTGCCCGGTATGTGGCGGAGAAATGGAAGTTACCGACGCCGATTATAAATGTTGCGGCGGCGATGGGTATTTAACCCCGTATGAATACGAACCGATATTTGAGGAAAAAACCTGCAAACATTGCGGACACGTAGAATAATAACCATAAAAATAAACAATATGAAATTAAGAGTAAATGAAGCAATCGCCCGTTCCGAGGCGAACGGAAAAAAGGTATTGAAAAAGGATATTGCAGCCCGTTTATTTGAGGGCGCAAGCGAAAGCGCACAGCAGGTAAATATGACAAATCTTTGCAACGGGACAACCAAAAGGATTGTGCCGGAATGGGTAGTAATAATTTGCGAAATGTGCGGTTGTTCCGCCGATTATCTGTTTGGATTGGAGGATTAAGAAATGAAAAGGATAGTTGAAAGAATAGAGAAAATGACCGACGTTGTTTTTTCTGACGAATGGCAAAACAAGTTCTTTACATGGTCGTTCGGCATAATGTGCGCAATTTGCTTTATTGCCGGATTTTGGAATTATGCCCATTTTCTATTTGCCGGAATGTTTGGGGTTGCAACATATATGACATATAACGAAAAAAAATAATAATATGAGAGCGGAAAAAAAACAGCCGGAAACGGTAAAAGAAATGGTTGGCGCATTGCAAGGCGCAACAAATGCGATGGGAGATTTGGCAAAATCAATGGGGCAATTGCCCGCCGATAAATTCCCGGAAATAAACGATGAACAACAGATTGTCCCCGGATTGGATGCCGTCGAAATAGAACAGCCCGCCGGGGCTTTTGAAATTGTGCCGGGCATGACGGTTGAGGAAATGACAGCAATGTTTTTTGATGGTGCGTTGATTGAACCGCCGTATAAGGTTTGGCAGCTAAACAGCAAAGGACACCGCTATTATTACAAATTTGACGACAACGGAACCCCGGAATTTTATCCGTCGGTTACAACCATTTTGTCGCAGACAATGCCGCAATCGCCATTTCTGATAAAATGGATTGCCGACAAAGGAATTGACGAGGCGGAGCGATACAAGGCAGAACGGGCGGCGTATGGTACATTTATGCACGCCCAATTTGAAGAACTTATAATTAACCGGGTTTATGATTTGGACGGATTGAAAGCCAAATTGAAAGATTATATTGATAACAACAAATTGCCCGCCGATTTTATTTATTACGCTGATGATTTCAAAAAGGATATATTAGCATTTGCGCAATTTGTTTTGGATTATGACGTTAAACCGTTAGCCGTGGAAATTGCGTTGGTACACCCCGTTCATAATTACGCCGGAATGATTGATTTACCGTGTACGATGTTATCAAAGCCCGGTTCAAAAGAATACATAAACGCAATTGTGGATTTCAAAAGCGGGCGCAAAGGATTTTACGAAGAAGCGGAAATTCAGTTGCATTTATATGCGATGATGTGGAACGAAAATTTCCCGGATATTCCGATTGACCGTGTTTTCAATTTTAGCCCGAAAGATTGGCGAAAGAAACCGACGTACAATTTGAAAGACCAAACAGACAGCCCGAACGCAAAGAAAATCCCGTATCTTTTGGAGTTGGCAGCAATTGAGGACGAAAAACGGGATAATACATTTACGGCGGTTTCCGGGGAAATATCATTGGATAACGAACCGGATTTGACAAACAATATTGTTTCGCTGACGTTGGCGGAACTTGTTAAAAGCAAAGCCCCGGCGGAAAAGAAAAAGCCGGAACCGGAAAAAGCCGTTACCGTTGAGGATTTGAAGAAAGACCCGGAACCCGAACCACAGACGGAACCCGAACCACAACCGGAACCGGAGGAAAAGAAAACCAAGACCGTAAAGAGAACCACACGAAAAACGGCAAAAGCGGCGGGAAACAAGCCCGTCAAGGAAAAGAAAACCGCAAAACGTACAATTACACCAAAAAAAGAAAAAGTGGCTAAAATCGAAGAAAAACAGCCTAAAAAGCCGGAACCCGTGACAAAGAAAGATTTGTTGAATACTGAAATTGATATTTGATTATGAAAGGACGTATAAACATAAACAGACCAACCACCGGCATACAACGTGTTGTTTTGCCACGTGTGGGGTTTATCAAAGTAGGGTATAAGGAGAAAGCAACCAACGGAAAAGAATATCCAAAAAGTGTTGACTATTTTATTGCTAGTGGAAAGTATGCAGGATTGTTTACGAAAGCATACGGCGAGAAACCGCAAACAATACAGATTGTTTTCCCGGACGACGCCCCGGAAAAGGTTTGCAATGAAATGTACGAATACCGGGACGACGACGGGCGACGCATAGCATACGGCGACGGGGAAACGTTCTTTGTATGGAACGGAAAACAATATTGTCAATATAGTACAAAGGATTATCCCAATTTGATGGCGGGGGTTGCGGAAAAGCACCCCAACCGTGCCGTATTAAACGGCGGCGACGGATGGATTGTAACGTTAACCGTAACTTTCATTATTCCGTTGGTGCGTGGCGTTGGCGGAGTTTGGCAGTTTACGACAAAGGGGACAGCGTCAACAATACCCAATATCCGTGATACATTCGACGCAATATTGCAAGAAAAGGGATTTGTAAAAGGAATTATCTTTGATATGAATGTACAATTTGCAGTTTCTCAAAAGCCCGGCGACCGTTCCCGTTATCCGGTTGTTACGATTGTTCCAAACGAAAGTGAGGGAAATTTGTTTGCGGTAAAAGAAGCATTTAAGCCCGTACAGTTGTTGGAATAAAAAAAAAGTATTATATTTGTGGCGTAAAACAATCGACCGTTACCGATTGAAAGATATTTGCTAATTAGCTACAAAGCCCCTTTTAGATGTGTAACGGCTCTAATTGGGGCTTTTCTTTTTTAATTATGACTTACAATATTTTGATTGACCAAAGATTCGCCGTTGCAAATGAACTGACTATTGTTCAAACAACAACGCTTGCAGCGTGTATGACATTGCCAACGTGGACTAATACAATTACGGTTGATGGCATTGTTTGGTATCAATATTCAGAAACAAAAATGGTAGATGATTTTCCGTTGCTTTTTTCAATCCCTAAAAGAGTTTACAAAAACATTAAAGAACTTGCAGACAGAGGATTTATTGAGTTGAGTTCTTTTGGGAAAACAAAGTATCTAAGATTTACAGAAAAATGTAAAACATGGAACAGAAGCGAAACGGACTTTAATCAGTCCGAAAACGGACTACAAGACTATAATATTAATATACAGCAGTCCGAAAACGGACTAAACAACAGTCCGAAAACGGACTTTAATCAGTCCGAAAACGGACTACAAGACTATAATATTAATAATAATAATATTAATAATACTATGAAGAAAGAGGCTAAAGCCTCAAAAGAAAATCCAAACGGATTTTCACAAGACAATTTTTCAAACGAAGAAAAAACAGTTAAAGCAAGTATTGTTTATGGGTTTACCCCGGAATTGTTGGACGTCAGAAAACAAGTAATTGATAAAGTTGATAATTACTTTGCAAAACTTGTATTCCCATTTGATAGCGATGAATTTAAACGGAACTTTTATATTTTGATGTGTCAACCGAAATGGAGAACGTCGCAAAAGAGTTTTTCAGCGATACAAGCAAACTTAAATGGTTTGAGTAAATACCCGGAAGAATTTGCGCTGATTCTGATAAAAGAAAGCATTTCAAAAGGTTGGGCGGCGTTAGAATATGATTCAACCCCCGAAAAATACGAAAAATGGGAAAAAATGAAACGTTCCGTAAAGACAGAGCAGCAAAGCAGCAAAGAAATTGCGGATATGATGAAGTATTTAAACAATGATTTTGATTGATATGGGAGCTATTGAAAAAAAAGAAAATACGGCTTTAGAAATATATAATACCAAGCCCGGAACAAAAGCCATTGAAGTACGCCGTAGAATGATGCAATTGCCGGAGGTTGCCAAAGCATTAAACCCAGTTGAAAAATATGTTTTCGCAGCGTCAACAAAAACACCAATTGCGGAAATTGACGATGCAAAATTAGTTGAAAATCTTTCGTTGTTGTTTAAGCGTATAGCAATGGACGTTGGTTATATAATACCACAGAATGAAAATGATTGGAATTATATACAATCCCGGTTGTTGGATATTCTGAAACGTTATCACTCTGATATGACGTTGGCGGATATTAAGATAGCTTTTGAGTTGGCGACGACCGGGGAATTAGACGAATTTTTGCCGAAAGATAAACACGGGAACCCGGATAAAAATCATTATCAGCAATTCAATGCGGATTATCTTTCAAAGATTCTGAAAGCATACAAGCAAAAGCAGACAGATGTAATTGACAAAGCATACAAAGCTATACCGAAAAAAAACAATGAAATTTCGCCGGAGCAAATCCGGAGATTTGAGATACAAAGACAATGGCGGAACCGTTATATTTTCCTTTGCTACAAATACACCGGGAAATTAATATTGGGGCTAACTGATGATATGTTTTTGTATGAATGGTTGCAAAAATGCGGGTTAGCTGATGATGTACAAGTTAAAGAGGACGACCGCAAAGAAGCGTTTGCCCGGTATATGCAGCGTGTAGCCCGTGGAATGATAAACCAATATACAGCGTTTCAAGTTCGCCGAAAAGGAACCGAAAGCCCGGAAATTGATTTTACGGCGTTTGATGTTGCCAGGAAAAAAGAGATTATAAAAGCATTTGACCGGATGATTGCCGAGGAAATGCAAGTTGATAACTACATGAAGTTTTGGATATGACATTAAAAGTATTTACAGCATTTAGCGGTTATGATAGTCAATGTATGGCATTAGATAGAATGAAAATTAATTATGAATTGGTAGGATGGTCGGAAATAGATAAATATGCGATAATGGCACATAATGCAATTTATCCACAATATAAGGATAGAAATTTTGGCGATATATCAAAAATAGATTGGGAAAATGTTCCCGATTTTGACTTGTTTACATATTCTTTCCCATGTACTGACATATCAAGCGCAGGGCAACAAAAAGGATTGGAAGAGGGAAGCGGAACAAGAAGCGGGCTTTTATGGGAATGTAAAAAGGCTATTGAATTAAAACGCCCAAAATATCTATTAATGGAAAATGTAAAAGCATTAACACAGAAAAAGTTTTTGCCATATTTGCATAAATGGCACTCTTTTTTAACGGAAATGGGATATACTAATTTTACTCAAATACTAAATTCAAAAAATTTTGGAGTTTCTCAAAATAGAGAACGTGTATTTATGGTTAGTATATTGGGGGATGCGTGGTTTGATTTCCCTAAACCTTTTCAGTCTGATAAAAAATTAAAAGATTTATTGGATGAAAATGTTGATGATAGATATTATTTAAGCCAACGTTGTTTGTCGTCGTTTATAAGAAAAAATGAGATACAAAGAGAAAAAGGGAATGGATTTACATTTAATCCCACAAATGGGGATTGTATAGCAAAAACAATTACAACACACCCAAACGATAGATTAGATGATAATTATATAATTGAACCATTAGAACCAAGAACAGACGGAATAAGTAATACAATAACAACAGTTCAAAAAGATAATTTATTGTATGAACCTATTAATAATAAATATTTTCGTATTAGAAAACTGACAGAAAAAGAATGTTTTCGTTTAATGGATGTTTCTGATGAAAATATAAATAAAATCCAAAATTCCGGAATAAGTAAAACACAGCAATATAAAATGGCAGGAAATTCTATTGTTGTGAATGTGCTATATTTTATATTTAAGAACTTATTTAAACAATAATCATGGAACTATTTATTGTTTGCTTTATAATTGGCGTAATAGGTTATTTTACAAAAGCGGGAGGTTATATATGGAAAAAAATATAAGAATTTCAGCAGTAGTGGGAATTGACCCGGGAAGCAATGGCGGTATTGTAACATGGCGACCAAATCAAAATATCAAGGCAATACAAATGCCAAAGGATTTAACAGATTTGCGTAATTATTTGGAATATCTGAAAACCATTTGTTCGCCAATTGTCTTTTTGGAAAAATTGAGCGTGCGCCCGGATGATGTAACGCCGGGTGCCGATGGCGTAAATATGGGTAAATTGTACCGAATACAAAAGATGATGGCAAACTTTGAGCAATTGAAAGCAATCATTTCAGTTTGCGACATTCCGTTTGTTATGGTACACCCTATGAAATGGCAAAACGAATTGAAGTTGCGAGCAAAGACGACACGAAAAAAAGAAGAAAAGAACGAGCGAAAACGCAGATACAAAGAGGTTGCCGGGAATTTGTACCCGGAATTGAAACCGACATTGTGGAACGCCGACGCCACGTTGATAATGCACTTTGGACGATACATTTTGCGCAACAACCCCGGTTGGGTGCGTCAGAATTTACCAAGCAACATGCACGAACGTTTGTTTTAGCCACGTAGAGCGATTTTAATTTCAAAATGGATAAAATATACATGGAAGAAGAAAAAACCACGCAAATCGAAAATCCGGAAAAAATAAGTATTCCGGATTTTAAAGAATATGAAATTGATAGAAACGGAAATGTGTTTAGAAATGGAAAGTTGATGAAACAGCAAACAAACACATACGGTTATAAACACATTCATTTATGTATTGGAGGGAAAGTAACCACATGTTTAGTTCATAGACTTGTTGCAATGGCATTTATTCCAAACCCGGACGGTAAACCATGCGTTGACCATATAGACGGAAATAGAAAAAATAATTCTGTTGATAATTTAAGATGGGTTACTATAAAAGAAAATAATAATAACCCAATAACAAAAGAACGTATTGGATTATCTAAAAGTGGAGAAAATTGTCCTTTTTATGGGAAACGTGGCAAATGTTGTTTACATTCAAAACCTTTGTTTCAGTTTAAGAACGGGGAATTGATAGGTTATTTTGAAAGTATTGATGAAGCATGTAAAAAATATGGTTACGACCATTCTTTAATAACAAGATGTTGCCAACATAAAGTTTCAATTGCATACGGTTATGAATGGGAATATGCCTTTGATTATTTTATTGAATTAACAAAACAATTGCGTCATAATCAACGCAGATATTTTGCCCAACGCAGACCGGAAATATTGGAAACGTGTAAACGTTTAGAAAGTGAAGTTGATGCAATTGTTGCTAAAATAACAGATAAACAAATGAGGCTATTTTGATTTATGCCCGGAATGTATAACGTTCCGGATTTATTGTTTTTTTTTTGAAAATAAAAAGAAAAAATTTTGGTAGTTAAAATATTTGCGTATATTTGCAGTGTCAAACAACGAAAGACCCCACAGTCTAACCAAAATGCAAAAAGACTGTTGAAAGATTAAGTTCGTAAGAGTAGAAAGTAAGCAACGGTATCTACAAAGGGTTAAATGATGGTTCGGTAACCGATTAAATGAAGCTATAAAGCCAAAATCTTTCAAAGTATGACAAACACCGACCGGGCGGGTTCCCGGAAAGTAAACATTTTATTATGAAAACAACGATTTACGATTTTGATTTTGAGATTGCCGGACACGGATATTACAAAGTAACTTACACGTCCCCGGCAACGGGTAAAAGATGGACGACAACAACAAACAATATGCCTTTGATTGATGCGACCAAGAACGCAGAAGAACCGAAACGTAAGGATTTGGAAGAACTTAAAAGGATTTGTAAAGATGGGAAAGTTTGTTGATGAAGTAGGAGCAATCCGGCACGCAATGAGCGACAAAGAGTTGAACGAATTATACAAGCGTTTGGAAAATTTCATTGCTGATTGCACGGTTGAGGAAGCGAAAGAAAGCCGGGACGCATTTGTTAAGGTGCAAACAATGATATACCAAAGAATGAGAGAAACAAAAAAATAATATTAACCGCCGGGGGAAACCCCGGCACAAACCGAGAGCAAAAATGATAGTTAAGAAATTAGAATTGGTAAATTTCCAAGTAATTAAAGAGTTTAACGCAGATTTCGACGGTAACGTTTATTTCATTACCGGAGATAATGAGTTGGGAAAATCAACCGTATTAAAAGCAATTGGGGCTTTGTTGACCGGGAACCGTGACGCCGTATTGAAGAACGGAGAAAGCAAAGGTTTTGCAAAAATGATTGTCGGCGACGACGGAGAGGAATACGAGGTTGAATTGAAATTCACAAAAGCAAACCCACGTGGCACGTTATCAATTAAATCAAAGACAACCGGAATGAAAAGTGATAACGTTTCTATGTTGCAAAAGATTTTCGGTTATACAGATTTTGACGCCGTGGAATTTTCCCGTTGGTCGGAAACAGCCGAGGGACGCAGAAAGCAAATTGAGGTTGTAAAGTCTTTGTTGCCGGAAGAAGTAAGAACAAGGATTGCCGAAATTGATACAACCGTTGCCGGGCTTAAAACAGAACGTACCGGAGTAAACCGAGATTTGAAAACCTACAAATCAATATCAGATGCAGCCGGGCAGGGATTGACAACGCAGGATTTGAAAACGTATGCCAAACCAAAGGACATTACGGAACTGATGAAAGAACAAGCCGAAAACGCCCAATTGATAGAAAAAGCAAAAACCGTTCGTTCGGCTTTGGAGCAAAGAAAAAAGCAGTTGGAAGAAATTCCGGAACGTTTAGCAGCGGCAAAAGCGACATACGAAAAAGCCATTGAAGAAGCTAAAAAAGCGATAGAAAGAACTGAAAAACTTTACAAAGAAGCTATTGCACAAATAGAAAGTGAAAAGGCAGATTATGAAGCACGAAAAGCAAATGCCGAAAAATGGTTGGCTAATTACGAAGAAAACAACCCGGAAAAATTAGATACAGCCGAGCAGTTGAGAAAAGCAGAGGAACACAACAAAAAGGCTGCAAAGGTTGCCGATTATCTTTCAAAGAAAAAACAAGCAGACGACAAAAAAGCAGAAGCGGAAAAGATGGATTCAGAAATTGCGGAATTATCCGCCGAGCGTGAAAAACTTATTTCGTCGGCGAAATTGCCGATTTCCGGACTTTCGTTTAGTGATGATGGGTTGGTATTGAATGACGTCCCATTTGTTGCCGGAAAGGTTTCAGATTCGCAAATAATGGAGGTTGCCGCAAAACTGATTATTGCAAGTAACCCAACCGTTAAAGTGTTCCGCATAGCGAGGGGCGAAAGTTTGGGCGAAAAGAGATTGCAAGCAATTATTGATATTGCCAAGAAAAACGGGTTCCAAGGATTCATTGAAGAAGTTAAAAGAGGGCAGGACGATTTGATTATTGAGGAATACACAGAAAGCGAGTAATTAACCGGGGCGTCGGTTCCCCGGCGTCCCTTAAACAAAACAATATGGAAGTTAAAGAAATGACAATTGCGGACGTGTTGAAAACACCCGCTTTTTATAATAATCTGAAAGTGGTTATTTCCGATTTGGAAAACACCCGCAGAAAAGCCGGAATGATGGCGGACGCACCATTGAAGCGGCACCCGATAGACCGTTTGCAGGAACGAGGAGTTTTTGAACCGGGACAAATGACGGTATTGTATGCAAATGCAATGGATAAGAAGTTGCAGGGATATTCAAGCAGCGAAAGAAAGTTTATATTGGAAGTTGGCGGCGAAGCGTTTAATATTACAATGAAACAATTGGTTGACCAAGAAAAGAAAGACAATGAAAGTATTAAAAAATAGTTTGTACAATTGTTACGGTGGTGTTACGGTATTTGTAACAATTTATCAAATACATATTGAATGAAAAATAAAAATAATATCTATATTTGCAATGGGGATAGGTCGGAGTAGCTACCGGCCGAAAGGGCAAGCCAACAGCCCGTCCCCTTTTCTTATTTGTTGGCAGTTCTTAAAAGTTGGTAATTATGGAAAATGAAATTTGGAAAGATGTTCCCGGATATGCAGGGATATATCAAGTTAGTAATTTGGGGCGTGTAAAATCATTGCAAAGAGTCATTACACGGAAAAACGGATGGAAACAAACCATTAATGAAAGATTTTTAAGACAAGCAAATCTAAATGGATATAAGATAGTTGGATTAAGGAAAAAAGATTTTCATAAAACGTATTTAGTTCACGTTTTAATTGCAAAATCATTTATTGAAAATCCACATAAAAAGCAATTTGTTGACCATATTGATACAAATAGAAGTAATAATAATGTTTCAAATCTTCGTTGGGTAACAAGATTAGAAAATAATAATAATCCGATAACATTGTCAAAATTAAAATTATCTGCACGAGATATAAGCAAGCCAGTGTTACAGCTGAAAAATGGAGTTATTGTAAAAGAGTACAATAGTATTAATGAAGCAGCTAAAATAAACGGATTTTCCCCAATTGCAATATGTAAGGTATGCAAAGGAGAAAGAAAAAATCATAAAGGTTATATGTGGAGGTATAAAAATGAAAAGGCGTGAAATTTCAAGTAGTGGTAATATCGGTAATGATGGCAAATTACGAATGTATTTTGGAGAGTTGAACCAATTCTTTGCCATGCACAAAGGAAGCCGAATAATTGCACGTTTTACCGTTGCGTCTCCCGGTTCGTCGGAGGCTTTGAAAGGGTATTATTTCAATTATGTTGTTCCAACGTTCCGGTCGGGTATATGGGAAGCCGGGGAGCGTCTGACAGAGGAACAGACGGAACACCGTTTGCGTGAGTTGTCCCCGGTTATGTATGAGCAAACGCCGGATATTAACACCGGAAAGTATGAAACCCGATTGCGGACAATTGCAGAGTTGAGCAATGCGGAATTGATAGAACATATTGAGCATTTGAAACAGATTGCCGCAGAGGAATACAACACGTTTATAGACGACCCAAGAAGCATTTAATATGAGGCATTATTCAGAATTAAGCCCGTTGGAAAAGAAAGCGAGAGAGGCAAGCGGGCGGATTAAATGTACGGATTGCCCAATATATAAATTATGCAAGACAAGCGAAATGTTTATTGATGCGTGCGATTTTATTTATTTGTCGGCATTTAAAACCGGGTATAATACCCGTAAAAAAGAAACAAGAAGATTAAAAAAGAAAAAATAATATGTTTTGCAAGTGTAACCAACCCCGTAAATGTTACCCGTTGAAAGATTGGCGGGTTATCCGGTACCAATATACGCCGCACGGATATAGCCGGGTTAAATGTTTGAAATGCGGTTGCGTGTGGATTACACGGGCAAATTATGTTGAACAAACGCCCAATAAAGACGGGCAAAAAAGATTTTTTATTATGAAAAAAGTAACATTGAAAGACAGCAAAGGAAATGAGATAAACGACATTATGAAAGATGTTTTGACGTTCGATTGTGAAACAACCGGGTTGCCCCCCAAAGGGCAAAAATGGGACGTTGATTTTGCAGAATTTCCAAATATTGTGCAATTGGCATGGGCGGTAAACGAAAAGGAACGTTCCTACATTATTAAGCCGGAGGGATGGGAAATACCGGAAGCGTCAACAGAAGTTCACGGAATTACAGCAGAGAGAGCAAACGCCGAGGGCGTCCCATTTGCTGATATTATAGACGAATTTTTGGAGGATTGCGAAAAAGCCCGTTTGTTGGTAGGACACAATATTTACTTTGATACGTCAATTGTAAAAGCAATGATATTGCGCATTATGGGTCGTGAATATTACGACGCAAAAGCGGAGGACGCATTGTTTAAGGGCAAACGAATTGATACGATGATGAAAACAATTAAATTTGTTGGCGCATTGTATGCAGACGGACGTCCGGGCAAATATCCGAAATTGGAGGAACTTTACAACAAGTGTTTCCCCGGCGAAACATTCCCGGCGCATGATGCGTTGGAGGACGTGAAAGCCTGCAAACGTTGTATTCCGGTTTTGGTGGAAAATGGTATTATAGAACTGAAACCAAAAGAATATCCGGCGGAACAATTGAAGTTTAACCCGGAACCGGAACCCGCAAAGACCAAAAAGGTAAAAAGGGAAGTTTTAGTTCACGACCCGAAACCGATATTTGCACCGGATGCAGAGCCGGAAAACAAGGTTGCAAAATTGTTAAATGAAACAGACTTTTAAATTATGAACGAAAAAAAAATGTGCATTGATTGCGTGGATTATCCGGTATGTTGTTTGTCCGGTCGTTGTGCTGATGATGAACCGTGCGAGTATTTCCAAGAAGAAACCGACCCGGAGGAACCGGGAAACAATAAAGATTAAAAATTATGAGCGAAAAAAAACAAAATGTTATGCCGATTCCTACAAAGGAAAAGTTTTCATTATCGAAAGTAAAGTTATTGAAAGATGGCGGGTTAGACGTACATTATGAAGTAACGGAAGTTGTCGGAAATGAGAGTTACACGAACAAATACCATGTATTGAGTGCAAAAGACATACACCCGGATTTGCGTCATTTGTTTAATAATTTGCGTCCGATTATGGGACGTGTATTCAACATAACGTCATTTAAAACCATGATGGCAACGCCGGAGTTTAAAGCAACAAAGAAACAAACAGATATTGCAGCCGCATTTGCGGAAGAATGTTTGGACAATATAGAGGTTAGGGGCGTTTCTTTATCGGGGCAAGATGATAACGTAGGCGTCGTTTTAACCGGATTGTTTACCGTATCAAACAATCAGAAAACAGTAATCAACACCCCACGAATGAAATACAACGTTGAAACGTTCGGTTTTGAGGAAGAGTTGGAAAACATTGTTTGCGATATTGAAAACGAGGTTTACGAATTTCTGTTTGAGGGCAAAAAGGCGCAAATGGATTTGTTCGGGGCTGATGGGGAACCAAACCCGTTAGTTTACGTAAATGATGCAGACAACGAAAATGAAAATGATATGTTCCCGGAAATGGCAGACCCGGCGGACGATACAGACAATATGTAATGGAGCCAATATTGTTGACCGAGCGTTGCGAATATGAATATTGCGTTGCACGTGGTTACGAACCGTTATTGGATATTCGTAATTTTCGGTTAGATATACGGTTGCGTGTTGAGTTACAACGGGAATTGTTCGGGAATTGCGTTTTAGGACGTGGCGACATTCCCGTTGCCAACCAACGGTTTTTCCGGTGGGTTTGGGAGCATAAGCCGCACAGATGCGAAGAATGTTTAAAGCCGTTACGGAATTATTCCGCCGTTTATTGTTCGCATATATTGACCCGTGGAGCGTTTCCCGAAATGGCGCATGATGCAAGAAATATAAATATACTATGTTTTGAACATCATTCATGTTGGGAGAATGGGGATAAAACGAAAATGCGTATATATCCGGGCAACGTCCGGATTATTGAATTGCTTAAAAACGAATACAGAAGTTTGAAAATATGAGGACGAAAAAAAGAACACCCGATTACGGGGCAATTTCCCGCCGTTCAATCCAAAATGATTTTAAAAGGGTACAAAGGTACCCGGAAAGGGAGAAACGCCCGCAAATCGAAAATCCGCCCGAAATAAATGCAGAAAGACGGGTTTTGTTTGTTAGTGAAAATTCAGCATATTACCGATACCGTTCTTTTTTCGTCGGTAAATTGGTAAGACTAATAAAACAATCAAACGTCGGCGGTTGGATAGTTGGATTTGTTTACGACGACGACCGGAAAGCGATAAATCATGCCGCCGGATGGTCGGATATGAAAAAAGAATATTTGTTGGATGGTGTAAAATTTAAGTAGATGAAAATCAAAAAACAAACCGGATGTAAAATTGTATTTTATACGTTCGTGGCGTTAACGGTTGCGTCATACATTTGGACGTTATGGAGTATTGGAAGTTGGATTTTTAAAGCTATATTTCTATGAGTGTAAACAAAGTTATTTTAATGGGTAACGTCGGAAAAGACCCGGAGTATAAAGATTTCGACAACGGCGGTTCGGTTGCGCAATTCACGTTGGCGACAACTGACAGAGCATTTAAAACGGCAAATGGTACAGAAGTACCGGAGCGCACCGAATGGCACAATATTGTTTTGCAAAATGGATTGGCAAAGGTTGCAAAAGAGTATGTAAAAAAGGGCGATAAACTTTATATTGAGGGGAAAATAAGAACCCGCAGTTATGAGGACAACAACGGCGTCAAAAGATACATTACAGAAGTTTACGGGTTTAATATGGAGATGTTGTCGCCAAAGAAAGACGGACAAACAACGCAGCAGGGAGGCGCACCAACACCGCCGCCGCCAATTCCCGACCAAGACAAAGATGATTTGCCATTTTGAGAATGAGGAACGAAATTAAAATTCAAATCCCGGAGGGTTCCCGGCTGATTGGGACACGGACAAAGGGGCGAACGGTTATTGTTTCTTTTGAATACAATAAGGAGGACGCAGCCGTTCCGGAGCCGGAACCGATACGACCAATTGGTTTTGCCCATTACAAGGAACCCGCCGGGAAAGATAAAAAATAAAGTTATGCAGTTTAATAGCAAAGAATATGACCCCGAAAAACACGACCGTTGGCGTGCGTTGACCGTCAAACAGCCATACGCAAATGATTTGGTAACGGCGGCATACAAAGACGAAAACGGCGTTGTTTACGGGCGAAAATCAATTGAAGTTAGAAGCAAAAAAACGTCATACCGTGGCGACGTTCTTATTTGTTCGTCGGCAAAACCGGTTTATCCCGGAATGGAAAGCGGCGTTACTTTGGGATTGGTTGAGTTGTACGACGTGAAGCCGATAAAAGAGTTTACGCCGGAGGATTGGGAAAACACCCGGATTCCAAAGGAAAAGAGGGCAAAAATAACAAAGGGTTTCGGATGGATGATGCGCAACCCAAGACGTGTTGTTGAAATGCCAATTAAGGGGCAATTGGGTATCTATAATCTTGTATATACCAAGGGCGAAATAATACAATACCCCCGGAAAATGGTAATTGACAAAAAGAGTTGGGAACAGATAAAAAAACAGATAGAGAAATGAAAACAATCGGATTCCATATTGGACGTATCGGGTTTTATTTGTATCTGCAAAGTTTGTGGAAGTATAAGCAATTTTATTTGACGCCCGGAGTTATGGTTGAGGGCGTAAAAGGACATGACGTTTATTTAGATATTGAAATTAAATTGCTTTGTTTTTCCGTTGGTTTCCGGCTGATATGGATAAAAACCAAAAGAAATTATTAACTTTGTAATGTAAAATACTAAAAACGTGAGCGATGAAAGAGATAACAAAAATATTGCCATTAAATGAGGCGGCAAAGTTTCAAAAATCCGCAGGCAAATATGATTGCACAATTACGGAATTGGCGGTAATGGGAGCAGGGAAAGCAAGAATTTCAATTTCCGGAACAGAGGAAAATTTGGATTTGTTGGTTAGTTCGATAGAAAATGAGAATAAAGAAACCACATCCGTTTGAACCCGGGCGTGAATATAACCCCGGCGAATGTGCAGTTTACCGGGGTATGGTAATAATTGCGGAAAGATGGGTTAAACCGTCTGATAAACTGATTGAAAAGGTTGGCAAATTTGTATGTTTGAGTAGATGCGCATGTTGCGTTATCCATAAAGACGATTGCCCGGCGGTTGGGCTTAAATGCCACAGAACAAGCCGTAGCGATAACAAAGTAATATATTTCAGAAAATTATATAACATAACAGAAAAAAGCGATGGAAAAGAAAAGATTTATTCCGTTTGATGCGGAAACGTTTTTGATGATTGAAGATGTAACGGGAACAGAACCGGAAGTTACAGAGAAAGAAAATTACTTTGAACTTAAAATGTACGCCCCGGATAAAGAGGAAAGAATAATTGAAGCCGCAATATGTGCAGTTCAAGGCAGATACGGAAAAAGAATAAAAGACGTAAAGACGATTAAAGAACAAAACCTTTTGCGTGGTGCAATATTCTTTGTTGAATACGAAAAAGGGGCGGGAAATTTGCCAAATGAGTTGCGCACAAATTTAGGTATGCCGGACGAAACCGCCGGGGATATTTATTGCCGCCGATTGTTAGAAGTTCGTGCATTACCCGTAAAGCGTGATAATTGGGAAAAATTGCAGATTTTTACCGGAGGCGGAATAATGCAGATTCCGAGAACGCCCGGAGGTTTGGCGGTTTATTCATTCCCGACCGAAAACGGCGTAATGTTGGACGTACCGGAGGGAAATTTTATTGTATTGACACCGGACGGAAAATTTGGCAAAATGGATATGCAAACGTTTATGGCTAATTTTGAAGAAAAAGACGCCAATACCGCCGGATTGAACTTTGACGAAAAGCGATTGTTTGAAAAGATGAATAAACTTTTCGGCAAAAACTTTCAAATGAGATTTTTAAAACTTACAGAGGAATACCACGAATTGTTTGTTGTTGCTGATGATATGTTGGTAAATGGAATAATACCGGAAAACACGTCGGAAATTATAGACGAGTTAGCAGATTTGAACGCCGTATTGTTCCATATTGCAGCATTGTTTGGATATTCCCAAAAAGAATTGCAGGAAATGGCATATACTAAAATTGCAGGACGTGAGAAAAACCCGGAATTTATGCGCAAACACCCACACAACAAACCGGAAAGCCCGGTTTGCGGTAATATGCAGCAGGAAACCGCCGAACAATACAAACATTTTGAGAACCGTTTTAACAAAAGACTATGACAAACGAAGAAAAAGAAGAATTAAGAAAAAAAGCGTTGTTCCTTACAAATACGGCGTATCTTTTGGCGGACATGGCACATACATGCGTTTTTTACGCTGATGATAAATTAAACCATTTAGGCAAATGCTTTGAAAAGGGCGAAAAAATGAGATTCAAAAAAGCCGCAAAGTTGACAAAAGAAGCATTTAAAGCCGTCAAGGAAATAACGGAACCATTGTATAATATTACCGACGTTGATAATGCGTGTATTGATAGCGATTATCTTTTGGAAGTTATTCAGTTGGTAATAAACAGAACCGACGAAACCGAGGAAAGCAAAACGGCGATGTTGGAATACATAAAGAAGTTACCACAAATTGAACATATAGAAGTTTAAGCGTATGAAAAAAGATTTTAAACAAGAACTAACCGAACTTATTAATAAGCACGGTTTAGAAAAGGAAATGAGAGATACCCCGGATTTTATTTTGGCACAAGTTTGTATTGATGCAATGGCGGTATTTTCGGAAGCAATCGCCCGCCGTGACGAATGGCACGAATTCAGAAAGGCAGACGAAAAGAGTTCGCAGGATGCAAAACACAATTACCCGGATGATTGCAATATTTGCAAAGACCGTTTTAAATGTGCTGACTTTATGAGAACGCAACCAATTGCAAATCTGATTCAGCGTTTCAAGACGACAACGGACAAAGAGGAAAAAACAGCAATCGCCGGATTGCTAAAACAGATAAACGCCGATGCGTCGGGAAAGCCTCAAAATGATATACCGGAAGAAGTAAAAGAAGTTGCCGGAAAGTTGGCAAAGGCTTTTGGCGCACGTGTTGAGATACACCGTATTGAGATACCGGAAAAGAAACGTAAGTTTAGAAAGAAACCAAGAAAGGAGCAAGGCAATGAAACCCGTTGAATTTCCCGGCGTGAATGTAGTATTTGCAAAAGACCAACCGGAATACATGCCGTTACCTGCAATGAAAATCCCTAATGACCCGCAGGGGCTTATAATTACCAAATGGCAGTTATCCCCGGAAGAATTGGAGAGAATAAAAGAAACCGGAACAATACATTTGTCAATGCTGACGTTTAACCAACCATTGCAACCCGTATTGTTAACCGTGGATTTACCAACAGAAAAATAATAAAGTCATGGATAAAGAAACATACGTAAAGAGAGTTCAAGAATTGAACCATATAAGACAAAAGGCTTTGGAGTACAACGAAAAGGAAAAAGCCAAAGCGGATGAAAGCTACATAAAAGAAAATTGTCCGTTTAAAATTGGGGATAGAGTGAAACAAGATGAAAATATTGGCACAATTGAAGAAATAAGAGTTGACAATGACGGAAAGTTTGAATATACCATACGAAAGGAAAAGAAAGACGGCACCCCGTCAAAAATATGCTTTAAAACCTTTTCATGGTATAGAAATAATGTAGAAAAGGCATAATAAACGCCCCGGAATTATAACCGGGGCTTTGCCGTTTAGGTACCGGAATGAAAGAAAGCCAAAATTAGCCCCGTAGGGCGACGAAAATACAAAAGACAATAAAAGTATCAAGTAACAAACAAAACCCGCTTAAAACGAAAATTCCCCGAAAATAACAAGCAAAAGGGAAAGCGACGTTTGAGAGGAAAGCAAAGCGAAAGACTTTGCCGTTATAAAAAGGTTGGAAAATGGAAGCAAGTAAAAGACAAAGGGGCGGACGCCCGAAAATGTGCAAAAGGACGAAAGACCAAAGGGAATTTGATTTGTCGTTTTGCTCAAATCTGTTTTTGCGTGGTTACACGTACAAAGAGATTTCCGAAAGACTGAATGAAGAAAACGCCCGGCGTGGGGTCGGTTACACAATCAGTAAACAGATGGTTTATTGGGATATGCAACAATTGCTTATTGAGTGGAAACGTGAGCGTATGGATAATATAGACGATTACGTTACGCAGGAATTGCGAAAGTTGGATAAAATGGAGGTTGAATTGTGGGAGGCGTGGGAACGTTCCAAGACCGGGAAAACGAGAGAGAAAAACAGACAGAACGCAAAGCCCCGTAAAGTTTTGGAGGATGGCGACAACCCGGAATATTACGGGTATGAGGAAACGACAACGGAAACGTCCGCCGGGAACCCCCGGTTTTTGGATTTGCTTTTGAACGTACAACAACGCCGGGCAAAGATGTTGGGATTTGATGCGCCAATTAAAATTGAGATTCCGAGAATAAAAGAAAGCATAAATGGCGATGCACCGAAATACGATGTATCAGCAATCCCGGACGACCTATTGTTTGCGGTCGCCGATAAATTGCAAACAGCAGAATATAAAAAACAATTAGCAGAAAAAGGAGTAATTGACGATGGTACGAACAACAAAGAATAATATCAAGAAAAAAGATGAACCGAAACCCGTACACACGTGCGGGAATTGTGGTTGGGGTAAATATTATTACGACCATTCAAATTTGGATATGGACGGGAACCCAATTTGTTTAAAATGCCCGTTTGTCGAAAATCGCAGTATAATACGTTCGGAAAATGCGTGCGACAAATGGAAAATGAAACAATAAATTGGTTGTTTTTTAAGATTTCCGGTTTTTAAGTCAGAAAAAATACGGGGGTAAGACAAAAATATATGGTTTATTTTTAAGAATTAAACAAAATGGATAAAGAACAATTGCTTAAAATGTATGCAGCATTGAAAAACAACCCCGGCGAGATAGTAAAAGCGGCGGCACGCCATAGGCTGATAAACTTTGCCCGGTACATGCAACCGGATTTGGCTTTGGAACCGTTCCACGTCGTTTATTATACGCTATTGGATAAGTTCGCCCACGGGGAAATAAAAAAAATGATTGTGCAAATGCCGCCCCAGCACGGAAAATCGGAGGGTTCAAGCCGAAAATTACCCGCTTTTATGTTGGGATTGAACCCGGACACAAAAATTTGTATTGGTTCGTATGCCGCCACAATTGCAAGGGATTTTAACCGGGACGTTCAACGAATAATTGACACCCCAAAATATCGGGAAATATTTCCGAAAACCTTTTTGAACGGTTCAAATGTGGTAACGATGGCAAACACGTATTTACGAAATTCTGACGTTATAGAAATGGTTGGGCATAAGGGTGCGTTGCGTGTTGCAGGTCGTGGCGGTTCTTTGACGTCAAAAACGGTTGATGTATCTATTTTGGACGACGTTTACAAAGATTATGCCGAGGGCAACAGCCCGATTGTACGTAATGCGGCATGGAAATGGTACACGACCGTTGTACGTACCCGTTTGCATAATGATTCCCAAGAATTAATTGTGTTTACCCGTTGGCATGATGATGATTTGATTGGACGTATTGAAAAAAGCGGGGAAACCGTAATTGAGATTAAAAGTTGGGACGATGTAAAGAACATTCCGGCGGGCGCATGGGTACGCATTAACTTTGAGGGATTGAAAACCGGGGAGCCAACAGAGATTGACCCACGGGAACCGGGGGCGGCGTTATGGGATAGACGACACAGCCGGGCAAAATTGGAGGGACAAAGAGCGTTAGACCCCGTACAATTTCAATGTTTGTATCAAGGCAACCCCGGAAACGCAGAGGGTAAATTGTACCGGAACCCGTTCCGAACATACGTTGACAAATCCGAATGGGGGACGTATGTACGTAGTGGCAATTACACAGACGTTGCAGACGAGGGCGACGACTTTACATTTTCGGCATGTTATGACGTTTACAAATCCGGTAATGAGGCATGGAACGAGCAAAAGAAACGGTTTGAACCGATTCTGTATGCGCTAATTACTGACATGGTATTTACGCAGGAAAACACGGAAATAACAGCCGTTACCGTCCCGGAAATGATAAACCGTTGTGGAACGCAAAAAGCATGGATTGAAAGTAACAACGGCGGTGCCGGGTTTGAAAAGTTGATACGTAAAAAGATAAAAGCGATTTCCGAACCATTTTACCAAGGTGCCAACAAGGAAAGCCGCATTATAACAAATTCGGCAAGCGTCAACGCCCAAATCATAATGCCGTTAGGATGGGAGGAACGTTTTCCAAAGATACATGAACACGTAACCGGGTTTTTGCGTGATTTCCCAGCAAATGAGCATGACGACCCGGAGGACGGTTTGACCGGAATATATGAAAAGGAATTGGCGGACGGCGATACAAGACCATACAGCCAAGCAACAAGGGGAATTAAACGTCGTAATTAGCATTTTATTTCATATATGCAAGGATTTAGCCGAAAATATTATAACTTTGCAATAAGTAATGGGGCAAAGGGTTAGCCCCCGGAGATAATAACAAAAGTTTTAACGTTAAAAAATTAAGATTATGGCTATTTGTAAATGCCCGGCAGCAGCAGCGTTGCCAAACATTCCAAACTTTACGTGTGCCGAGAGTTTCGGACAGATTCAGAAAGTAGCGTTTCAGAGATTGTATAAAAGCACCGGAGAAAAAAATTCATTTACCACGACGGCGGGTATTGGGAAAAAAGCGTCATGGACGCCGTTGTTATCGGCAGATGACGACACGAAAGTTGTTGTCTCCCCGTATATCCAAGCACCGACAGCAGAAGCAGGCGCACCCCGTACGTTCGGCGGAGGAAACGAAACGTTGGGCGGTATTGAAGAAATTATTGGACGTGAGCCAACCCCATTTACGGCGGTTATGCGTAAAATGCCGCAATCACTGATTAAAGCATTGAAAGATTTGCAATGTGAAAGCGATTCCCAAAATTTGGGGGTTTATTTGTTTGATGAAAACGGCGCAATTGGTGCATTGCAAGACCCGACAAAAGTAACAACGCATTATCCTATTCCAATTCGTTCTTTGTTTATCGGGGATAAAACATTGGGAGGATTTGAGGCACCCGATAGCAACGCAATACAATGGGCGTTTTTACCTAATTGGTCGGATGATTTGAATATTATCGTACCGGAAGATTTTAACCCGCTAACAGACTTAAAAAATGCAGCAGGGTAAACAAACAATAGTGACGTTGGAAAATGAAACATTGAAAACGACACGAGATTTTGAAGTTAGCCACGCCGAAAGACTTTTAAAAATGCCAAATAACGGCGGTTGGCAGTTACCGGAAAATAGTAAATTTGAATTTGACAAAGAAAATGGGCTTAGATATAAGAGAAATAAAAAAGCAGATAACGGAGCCACGGAACAAAGCGGCGATAAGTAGGGCGATTTACCACCAAAACCGCATACGATTTCATGCGGAAAAGGCGTTGACGCCATACATTACGCAACCCGTGACCGATTTTTTGGCTTATGTTTCAAACCTTATACCCGCAGACAAATTCAAAGTGTTCAAAACATTGTTCCGTTACCCCGTAAAGACAAACGAGGTAACGGGCGTTTGTTTTGATAAGTTGAGCCGCATTTTTGACGGTCGTAACCCGGCGTTCAATTATCAGTTTATGAACAGCGAACAAAGGGACGATTGGGAGTATTACAGACAACACGTATTGGAAGAACCCGAAATTTGGAGCACAAAGGGATGGGAATATTTCAAAACCGAAATTAACAGCGTATTAATTGTTGATTTGCCAAAAGAGCAATCCCCCAGCGATAATTACCCGCAACCGTACTTTTATTGGTTGCCAATTGAACACGTTATTTCATACAAGGCAGACAAAACAACGGGCGTTATGCGTTGGATAATATTCCGGCAGGACGACAACCGTATTGCCGTAATTGACGATGAACGATACCGGGTATTTACCGAGGAAAAAGGCAATATTGGCGAATTGCTGATTGATAGCCCGCACGATTTGGGATATTGCCCAGCACGTTTTTTTTGGAACGAACCATTGAGTTTGAGAGAACCGGACGTTAAGGCGTCCCCGTTAACAACCGAGTTGGAAAGTTTAGATTGGTTCCTTTTTTATCATTTATCAAAGAAAAATTTGGATATGTACGGGTCGTACCCGATTTATTCCGGATATGAACAAAGTTGCGATTTTACGAACGGCGAAAACGGCGATTATTGCGACGGCGGGTTTTTGAAAGATAAACAAGGCTATTATAAATTAGACCAAGCGGGTTTATTGATGCGTTGCCCGAAATGCGGAGATAAACGAATTGTCGGGGTTGGTTCATTCATTGAAATTCCGGTACCGGACGGCGACAAACAGCCGGATTTGCGCAACCCGGTTCAGATGTTGACCGTTGACCGTAATAGTTTGGATTATAACGTTAGCGAGGAAGAACGGTTGCGTACAAACATAATTACGGCGGTTGTTGGTACCAACGAGGAAATAACAACCCGTGAAGCATTAAATGAACAGCAAATTAAAGCCAATTTTGAAAGCCAAAGCACGGTATTAAACCGAGTAAAAAAAGGCTTTGAGGCGGCGCAAAAGTTCGTTGACGAAACCGTTTGCCGTTTGCGTTATGGAACAATGTTTATTTCGGCAAAAATCAATTATGGCACCGAGTTTTATTTGTCTGATGCAACCCAATTGCGAGAACGTTATAAGATGGCGAAAGAAAGCGGAGCAAGCGAGGGGGAATTGGATGCGCTACAAAATCAGATTATCGAAACGGAGTACAGACACGACCCAATACAAATGCAACGTATGTTAGTGTTGGCAGAATTGGAGCCGTACCGACATTTGACACGTCCGGAAGTATTAGAATTGTACGAAAAACAGCTAATTACCGAGGATGAATTGCGCATTAAATTGAATTTCGCTAATTTTGTGCGTAGGTTTGAACGTGAGAATACAAACGTTTTGGAATTTGGCAGCCAAATACCATTTTCCAAGAAAATTGAAGTAATAACAAAAAAATTTTATGATTATGCGAGTGAAAGCAGAAACAGAGGGTAAAACAAAGGACGTCGGATTGTTGGACGTTACCTCGGAAAATTTCATTGTTCCAAAAGGGGAAGAAAGTTTTTATCATTGTCGTATTGAGGTTGTAAAATTCAACCAAGAAACGGGCGAAAGAATTTCACGACCACGTATGCAGGTTTTCGGAAAAAAGTTCTTTGAAACATTCGGATTGCACAATTTGCGAAAAATGGGTTATAAAGTTGACATTATGCACGACCCGAACGTTTGGGAGGCAGCGAACAAAGAAAAGATTGAAGCCAGCAAACGAGCAAAGGCAGAAGCAGCAGCAAAGGCGGCAGCAGAAGCAAAGGCGGCAGAACGTGAACAAATGAAAGCCGAAATTATTGCAGAACTGACAGCCGCCGGAGTTATCCCAGCAGAACAAAAGAAACTCGGAAGAAAGCCGAAAGCCGAAAAGACAGAAGAAACGGCAACCGAAAGCCCGGAAAATAACGAGAACGTTTAACCATTAAAAATTACGAATATGGCACAGATTGCACAGCAAGACAATTTGGTTATTGAAGTAACCACAACCGCCGCAGCATTGGACGGCGACACAAAGAAAAAGTTGATTGAATGTATTGAGGGCGGAACAATTACCGACGTTATTTTGGTAACAAAAGAGGTTGAAAAGAAAATCAGCCATGCACGTGTTGTTAGTTGGTTGGTTGACACAACCGGGGATTCCCCAAAATACACAATTGATATTATTAACGCAAACAGCGGAGCAGTAAAAGCAATCGCACTTAATTAATTCAAAGGGTAAGAATATTATGTTAACGAGAGAAATTTTAGTTGCAAATGCGGCTTTGTCGGGATTGTCTGACGAACAGATTACAGCGATAACAACATTATCGCAGAATGACGAAAACAGCGTTATTGCCAAGAAAACGGGCGAAATTTACGGGGCTTTGGATGCCGATATTTTGGCGGTTTCCGGTATCGCTAAAAATGGAACCGAAAAAACGTATGATTACGCAAAACGTGTAATGGGGGAAATGAAAACAAAAGCCGATGGCGCAACCGGGCTGCAATCGCAGATTGATTCATTGACCAAGGAAAGAGCCCGTTTAGAAAAGGCAATTGCCGATGGTGCGGCAGATGCGGAAACCGTGAAAGCATTGAAGCAGGCAAAAGCAGATTTGCAGAACGTGACAACGCAGTTTACCGAGTTGACAACCAAGTATGAGGCAGAAAAGGCAAACCACGAAAAAGAATTGTTCGGAGTAAGAATTGACAACGCATTGCAGACAGCCGCCGCCGGGCTTAAATTCAAAGCAGGATTTCCGGAAAGCGTAACAAAGGTTATTTTGACGCAGGCGACCGAAAAAGTAAAAGGCATGAACCCGGAATATATAGACGACGGAAACGGCGGAAAGGTTTTGGCGTTCAAAGATGCAAGCGGCGCAATTATGCGCAATCCAAACAATCAGTTGAACCCATTCACGCCCGCCGAGTTGCTGACAAAAGAATTGGAAACGATGGGAGTATTGGAGCAGCAAAGACAACAGCCAGGAGGCGGCACAAATAAGCCCACAGGCGGTGCCGGAGGCGGCGGAATTACATTGGACGTAAGCGGAGCCAAAACGCAATCAGAGGCGTACGAACTTATTACAAAACAATTGATGGCGCAAGGTAAAACGGTAGGTTCCAAAGAGTTTGACGAAGATATGAGAAAGGTTTGGCAGGAAAATAGTATTAACAAATTGCCGGAGAGATAACCGGGTAATGGGTAAACCCGCATTTAATAACAAATTAAAATAAAAAGGCTATGAGTTTAATTGCAACAAGATTACAGAATTGGCGAGTAGAAAACCCGGAGTTAGACCGTAATATGACCCGCCCGTGCGAGTATGGCGCATTAGATTTTTTCATTGAACAGACCAACGCCGGAAATTCCATTTTGTCCCCGAAATTGCGTGAACGTGCGTTTGCCTCAATCGGAAATACGGTACAAGTTCCGGTTATCAATTACGATGGCGACGTTACGGTTAGCAACGTTCGTACGTGTGTTATCCCGGACGATGAAAACACGTCCGCACTTTATACCGTGGTTTGGGCGACATATTCCGTCGGCTTTACAATGGTGCCAACGTTGTATATGAACAACGAAATTTCGTATGACCACGATTTCAACCGCAAAATGGAAAAGGTTTGCAGAGCGTTTGCAAATTCGTTAGACCAAGCAGCCGTTGCAGCGTTGGAGGCAGGAAAAACCCAAGTATTGAAAGACAAGTTGAATTACAATTTCGCTGCAAACGTTATTGAGGTTCCAACGCAGATGGCAACCGAAATTATGGGCGATATTAACCCGATTATGCGTGCAAATTGTTATCCGGGTTTGGTTCACGTCGTAGGTAACGCCGGAATTGACAGCCTTATTAAAAAATTGGCACAGCACGGTATTTATAACGACGTAAACAAGCGTATGGAATACGAAAATAAAGTGTTCCATTATACAAACAACGTCGTAAATGAAGCTAGAAAAAACGGCACATTCTTTGCCGTAGATGATGGTAACGTTGGCGTTTTAACACGTGTTGACCGTGAGGCGTTGAACCGCACCCGTGCGAATTTCCACGAATGGGACGTTGTACGTTTGCCGTACATTGATTTGCCCGTTGGTTCGCACTATTACACAGCAGTTGGCGACCAGTCACAGACAGCAGGCGCAGCGAGTGCCGATATGACGTGCAACGTGAAAGAATATTTTGGATTTAGCGCAGACGTTGCGTTTGTAATTGCTTACAACAGCGACCCAACAACCGTTGCAAATCCGATTATCAAAGCGCAGATTGCAGCACGTGCGGAAAATGTACCTTTGGGTATGCCTGTATATGTAACCAACGCCGGGGAATTTCCCGCCGGAGGTGCGAGCGCATAACGCCGGAGCATAACGAATTATTTAACCGAGGGGACGGGGTGGTTATCCCCGCCCCCTTATTTATTGCAATCTTAATTCCTAATATGGGAAATAAATGGGCGTTTTTATGATAAGAATAAATGAAATATGCGAAGCGTTAAAAAATGTGTGCGGGTGGGAGCAATCATACGACCCGGCAAAAGCGATAGACGACAATTTAACGCAAACGGAAAGTGGGTTGTATTTTCAAGGTGCGCACCCGCTTTTGACGTTGGATAATATGGCGGCGATTATGCCGGATGATTGGGGGCTGCAATACCCGGAATGGAACATGATATTGCCGTACAAAGCCGGGCAGAAAGTGAGCCATAACGGTATTGTTTGGATTGCTAAAATTGACAACACCGGAGAGGAACCAACGGCAAGCGATTTTAATAATGATTACAGCCGGGAGGATTACGGAAACCCATATTGGAAACCGTATAATATGTTGACGGACTTTTTGGAGAGAATGACCCGAAACGGAATTGCGACCGCAATACAGACGTTTACACAGATTAAGCAGTTGGATAAAGAAACACGTAATTTGTTGGAGCGAAAAACGTTCTTTGATGGTGCCGGACGCATACGGGCGACGTTGCAAAACAATCATAAGTTGGTAGGATTTGAAATTGTCCCGGTTCGTGCAATGGGAGTGACGGCGAAAATTGAAAAGATAGGTTTGCAAATGACCGGGGGAACCGGGGTTGTTAGAATGTATTTGTTTCATTCGTCGCAGATAGACCCAATAAAGACTTTTGATTTGAATTTTACCGTTACAAATGGCGGTTTTCAGTGGTTCCCGTTAACTGATTGTTATTTGCCGTATATAAGCGACAAGAACAACGCCGGGGGGTCGTGGTTCCTTTGCTACAATCAAGACGAATTACCCGCCGGAATGGAAGCAATTAACGTATCAAAGGATTGGAGCCGGGAGCCGTGCGGAACGTGCAACATGGGTTCCGTTGAGGTTTGGCGAGAATTGACAAAGTATTTGCAAGTAACGCCGTTTATGTATAATGCGCCGGAAACGTTCGCAGAATACCCGGAGTTGTGGGATATTGCATACACGATGTACACACGAACCCAAAATTACGGGCTGAATTGCGAAATTACTATTGGATGCGATTTAACGGATTTCATTATTTCCCAAAGGCAGATTTTCCAAACGGTAATACAAAGACAAGTTGCTGCAATTGCATTGCGGACGTTGGCAATGAACCCCAACGTAAGGGTTAACCGCAATCAATCAAACGCAACCCGGATGGATATTTTGTATGAGTTGGACGGCAACACGTCCGGCGTTAGACCCGGCGGGTTGGGGTATGATTTAAAAAAGGCGTATGAGGCATTGCGGATTGATACGCAGGGATTAGACCGCATTTGTTTAAGTTGTAACAACAGAGGCGTAAAATACAGAACCGTGTAATTATATAATTCAAAGGGAAAGTTGTATATAATTTCATGTAAAAGTTGTATTTATGAAACGGATAACCGATTTGCGAAAAAGGGTTGCGGATTTCAACGAGGCTTTGACGTCCGGGCGGATAATACAAAACATTATATGGGACAATGAGGCATATATAGTTGATTTGAACGCCGAGGAACAATTGTTTGAACAAGGTATTAACCGTTTGGGCGTCGAAATTTCGGATTATGCACCATACAGCCCCGTAACAATCGCAATTAAAGAGGCTAAGGGACAGCCGACAAACCGGGTAACGTTACGGGATGAGGGAGATTTTGAAAGTAGTTTTTATTTAGAGGTTGGCGACAAACAATTTGAAATTAAAGCGTCTGACTTTAAAACAGAGGATTTAATAAAAAAATACGGTCGTCAAATATTGGGTTTAACCGACGAAAATATTTCAATATTGATTTGGAAATATATTTTCCCGGATTTAATGGCAGAAACAAAAAAACAAATTTATGGCAAATAATGTAAAAGCCCCGGTTATTGACAACCCGGAATTGTTAGACCGGATAATTGGAAACATGCAAAACGGATTGGTTGATAATTTGCCGTGGTTGGATTTTGCATTTGGCAGGGCGGAAAGACTTGTTAAATACAACGGGAACCAAAAGCGATATTATACGCCAAATGTTTATTCCGGCAATAACGATTATATGGAAGTAACGCCGGATGCAAATATTGGTAATTTCTGTTTTTTTTGGGTTGACGACCCGCAAAACATAAGTTGGGAACCCGGCGTTGATATTGGGATAAAAACGGCGTTTTCGATTATCTTTTGGTTTGATTACAGAAAGATATACAACGATGCAAGCACACGCAACAAAGAGGATTTGAAGCGGCAAATATTGGACGTTTTGAACGGCGGTTTTTTGGTGCGAAATGGAAGTTACAGAATAAACAAAGTGTACGAATTGGCGGAAAACATTTACAGGGGCTTTTCGTTGGATGAAATAGAAAACCAATTTTTAATGCACCCGTTCGGCGGATTCCGGTTTGAGGGCGAATTGAGTATTGGAGAAACATGTAAATTGTAGTATATGGAACATTTTATTTATAACATTATTGTTGTCGCATTAATAGCGGCTTTTGTGCTGACGTTATTACGCAAATGGGGCGTCATTGAATGGGTACAGATTCACGGGAACGATTTCTTTTCAAAGATGTTTAATTGCGATTTCTGTTTGTCGTGGTGGACTTGCGTTTTGATTTGTTTCTTTGCGTTGATATTTACCGGGAACCTCTCATTTTTGGGCGTTCCCTTTTGTAGTACAATGATAACACGTGTTTTATTATGAAGAATGTACAAATAAAAGGAATGAACGTTGAGTTGTATGATTCAATCGAGGATTTGCCAATTATGCGTTTCCACAAGTATAACAAAATGCTTTTGGTTGACGCCGGGGTTGGTTCCGATTTGTCGGATTTTGACCGACATATTGAAAAGGTAATACGTTATTTGAACAGCCCAACGCCAAACATGGCAACCGTTGAGTTGGAAAATATGCGCCAAAACATATATTTCATTCAATCCGAGGTTTCCCCCCGGCATTTGGCTTTTGCCGTGTTGGTTAAATCAATAAATGGTAAACCCCGAAATGATTTGTCAGATGATGGATTGCAACAAACAATGAGTCTTTTTAAAGACGTTGCAAATTCAGAGATAACCGCCCATTTGGAAGCGGTTAAAAAAAAAATAGACGATGAATTGCGTTTGTATTTTCCCCGGTTGTTCGATGATGCGACATTGAAAGAGTATTACGATAAATTGAAACAAAGAACGATTGTTGTATTACGCACAATAATAGACGGTCGGGCAACCGAGGCGGACGCAAAAGAGATTGACGACATTACGGCGGAGTTGATAACCTATTTCAACCCGCAGACGTTTACCGGTTCGGAAAGCGTGGAAATTAGGCATGACAGACAATTTGAAAATATGTGTTTGATATTGTCCCAAAATTTGCATGTTGACCCAAAGAAATTTACCGTTTTGGAATATTACAACGCATTTGAGTATATCAAGGAACAAGCCAAAAAAGCAAACAAGCAAAAAAGGGCAAAATAAGGAGATTTCCGGCGTTTTTATTTTTAGGCGATAAATTACACATTTGAGAAAAGAAAATGCAACAGACGGGGAATTTCCCGTAAATAACTAAATAATCGGCGTATGGCAGATAATAACAACCCAATCAAATATTCGGATTTAATAAGCCCGGATAATTCGATTACAGATTTGATAAAACAATTGGATGAACTTTCGGACACCTATACAAATGCACTGAAAAATATCAAAGCCGAGGCAATACAATTGGCGGAGATTCTGAAAAAGGTTTCCGGCGCAACGGAGGACGGGCGAAAGACAACCAAAAAAGCCGCAGACGATGCGGAACGTTTGGCACGTGCGCAACGTGATTTGGCGTTTGCAGAAAGCGAGAACGCCAAAAAGTTAGCCGAGTTAAAATTGGCACAGCAGGAAGCGAACCAAATTAATAAACTGATTGTGAAAATAAATCAATCCGCCGAGGGTAGTTATAACCGTTTATCGGCGCAATATTCATTGAATAAGATTTATTTAAACAACATGACTAAAGCCGAACGGGAAAACACCGAGGAGGGGCGAAAATTGGTTGCACAAACCAAAGAAATATACGAAGAAATGAAACGTTTGCAGGAAGCAACCGGGAAATTTCAATTGAACGTCGGAAATTATACGGAGGCGTCCGACGCAATTATTGCGTATGGCGACAAATTAAAAGAAACGTTAGGTTTAAATAGCGCATTTGGCGAAAGTCTTTTGGCGTTAGGACGTGGCGGGGCTGAAAGTAAAGCCGTTTTTACAGCTATTGGCGACGGGGCAAAAGCATTGGGAAAAACTTTGTTGGGATTACTTTCAAACCCGGTTTTTTTGGCGATTGCCGGAATTGCGGCGGCGGGTGCGGCGTTTAAATGGTGGTACGATTATAACGCCGGGTTAGTTGAGGCAACGAGATTGACGCAACAATTTACCGGGAAAAGTGGCGATGATTTGAAAGCGTTTAGAAATGAGGTGCAAGCCGTCGCCGATTCATTCAACGCAGATTTCCGGGAAACATTGATTGCAACAAACGCATTATCAAAACAATTTGGTATTTCTGCAAATGAGGCATTGCAATTGGTTAAGGATGGGTTTTTAGCCGGAGGCGATGCGAACGGGGAATTTTTAGACACGTTGAAAGAATACCCGGCATATTTCAAAGAGGCGGGAATATCAGCAGACCAATTTGTTGCAATTGTTACCCAAACAAACAAAATGGGTATCTTTTCAGACAAAGGCGTTGACGCAATTAAGGAGGCAAATTTGCGTTTGCGTGAAATGACGACGGCGACGGCGGCGGCTTTGGACGGTATCGGTATTTCGTCGGAACAAGTTCAAAAAGATTTGCAGACCGGAACCAAAACAACGTTCGATGTTGTACAAGACGTTTCCGCAAAATTGGCAGAATTGCCGGATAATGCGGCAACGGTCGGGGCTGCAATTGCAGATATATTCGGGGGGCCCGGAGAGGACGCCGGATTGCAGTATTTGCGCACGTTGAAAGATATTTCAACAAACATGGATGAAGTAAAAGGGAAAGCCGGAGTTTTGGCGCAATTGCAGGAGGAACAATTGCAAAGCCAAATTGAGTTGCAAAACGCATTATCCGGGTTGTTTGACGCAACCGGAGGGAATTTTGAAACGTTGACAACGCAGGCAAAAGTTTTTGTTAACCAAGGATTGACGGCGATAATAAAAGGGGTTATTGATGTTGTCAATTACTTGATTGAGTTATACAATGAAAGTGTTTTGATACGTGCAATTTGGAATGGGATTGTTGCCGGATTCAAAACAACATTTGATACGTTGGGAAATTTGTTTGGATTCTTTATTGATATAGTCAAAGCAACCGGAACCGCATTAAAGGGGGCGTTTACGTTAGATTTTGACGAAGTAAAAAAAGGATTGGCAGATTATGCAGCAGCGTACGGAAATTTGGTTAAAGCCCAAGTTAAAGACATAACAGAAAATTTCCAAGAGGGTTTGGATGGTATGCAAAAGAAAATAAAACCGTTAACAATCCCGGTTTCTGTTGGAGATACCCCGACGCCACAAACAGACAATAAGCCCGTAACGACACAGAACCCAACCGTAACGCCAAGGGGTAAAAGCGATGCGGAAAAGGCAGCAGAACAGCAAGCAAAACAAATTGAGGCGGCATACAAAAAGAATTTGGAAGCAACCCGAAAATTGCAGGATGCACAATTGCAGTTGGAAACCGACGAATGGGCAAAGCGTCGCCAACAAACGCAATATCAGTATTCCCGCCAAATTGAGGATTTACAACACCAATTGCAGACCGAAAAGGATTTGAACGAAACCGGACGCCAAGCGATAAACGCCACAATTACGGCGTTGGAACAGCAACAAACCGAGGCATTATTGAAAATCGAACAAGACCGACAATTGCAGGAATTGGCGTTGCAGAAAGAAAGCATTGAATTACGTTTGCAAGCAGTCAAAAAGGGAAGCGAGCAGGAAAGACAATTGCGGATGCAGTTGTTGGAAAACGAAAGACAAACCGCATTATTACAGAACCAACAGAAACCGACCGGGCAACAGCAAGACGCCGGGGCGATTAATGCAAGTTTTGACGCAAAGGGAGCCGGAATTGCGGACGAATATTTGCAAGCGCAATTACAGATATTCGACCAACAACAAGCGTTGGCACAATCGGAGTTTGATTTGTTGAGAAATTCAGAAGCCCGGAAAACTCAATTCCGTTTGCAAGCAGAAAAGGAACGTTTGCAAAAGGTTTTAGAATTAAATCAGCAAGCCGCCAATAAATTGTCTGATGTTGAGGTACAAACAATTCAAAACACTATTAAAAAAATAGACCAAGAAATTGAGCAATCCAAAGGGGAGGAACGAGGAACAGACATTTACGGTTTGTTTGGGCTTAATTTGGACGACGACCAAAAAGAGGCAATTAATACGTCTATGCAATACGCATTGGATGCGTTAAATACATTCACGGCGGCACGTGTTGCCGCAGCAGATGCAGCCGTTGAGCAAGCGGATAAAGAGGTTTCCGCCGCACAATCGGCGTTGGATGCAGAATTGGAAGCAAGGGCAAACGGGTACGCCAATAATGTTGTACAAGCGCAAAAGGAGTTGGATTTGGCAAAGAAAAACCAAGAAAAAGCGTTGAAAGAACAACAGAAAGCGCAAAAACAGCAGGCAGCAATACAAACATTGCAGCAAATCGGAAACATGGTAACAGCAACGGCGTTGATATGGTCGCAATTAGGTTTCCCGTTTGCAATACCTGCAATTGCCGTAATGTGGGCGAGTTTTGCAGCGTCTAAAATCAAGGCGGCGCAATTGGCAAAACAGACCGGAGGAACCGGAGGAACGGAAACATACGGCGACGGTACCGTTGAACTTTTGGAGGGCGGTTCGCACCAAAGCGGAAATGATATTGATTTAGGAACGAAACCGGACGGAACCCGCCGACGTGCCGAGGGAGGCGAATTTTTCGCCGTGATAAATAAACGAAGTTCACGCCGTTTCAGAAAGATAATACCGGACGTTATCAATTCGCTAAACAATGGTACGTTTGCACATAAGTATTTAAAATCCTATTCAGACGGCGACGGTTTGACGTTAAACGTTACCGGACAAAGCCCGGATTTACGCAATTTGTCGGATGATGTAAGGGAAATTAAGGAACAGAACCGACGACGGGTTTACGTGGATGGCGACGGAAATACGATTGAAAGTTACAAGAATTTGAAACGTAAAATAAAAAGACTATGACACCAAAATATAGATTCTTTTTGCAGATAGGGGAGGACGGAACCAAACAAACCGTCTGCCCCAATTATAAGGATGATTTAACGTTGGATTATGAGTTGGAAACAAATCAAAGGTTTTACCGGGCTAAATTGTCCGGTAAAATAAACTTTGTCCGTGCTGATTACGATATTATCAATAATGCCCCGTTTGATTCTGAATTTTTCCTATATATCGAAAAAAGCGATGATTGGGGACAAACATACAATCAATACTATAAAGCAAAGTTTATGAAAACGGATTGTACGTTTAATGATGATGATAAATTGGTTACGGTACAGCCGGAAACAATAGACCAATACAACGACGTTTTGGCAGGATTGGAAAAGGAATACAATTTAATTGAGTTGGCCCCACAAATCGAATTTCTTACAATAAGAAAACGCCCATTGATACAAATATACGTTCCAGGAGATAGTATTGTTTCGTGCTTTTTGGGCGGCACGAATTGGGAACAAGACGCAAACGCCACGACTGACCAAAACGCATTAATACAAACCTATCATTTTGCACTATGTAATATTTTGAAAGAAATACAAATTACGTCGCACGGTTCCCCGGCGGTAATATCCGGGCTTTATACTGGGCGGATGTCGACGGGTGTAAGTCCTGATGAATTTATGGGAGATTTATACCCGGAATTAAATGTAAATTATTATATCCATATTGCACAAAAACGAGTTGCGGGTGGGCTACCTATTGGGCTAGCAGGTGTTGAGATACGCCGCCGTTCTGATGATGTGGCAATGTTCCGGTATACAAAGACAACGCAAGAACCTTTTGATACGTTGGAATTTGATTTAACCGCCGTTGAGGGTTCCGGAGCAACGGGTACGATGCACGCCGATATGAAAAGTTATAATATATACGCCCGATATTTGGTTGATGTTGATAAAATAGAAGATTTAGATACATACCCGTTGTCGTCCGATGATATTGTAGATAATAATAGAAATTACCGCCGGGCAATTGGTTACGCAATCGACGTGGCATTTATATCTAATAATTTTTCAGATACGCCGACCGAGTGGGGATTAGCCGACAGTGGAAAGTATTTTGAGCCGCCTTATTCCATATATGGACAAACGTTTTATCCAATCGCCCGGTCAACGTGGCGTTATGCGTCGTTATGGTTTGGGTTTTATCTGATGGATTGGATATTAGAGGAAAAAGCCCGAAAAGCATATACTTTGCGTGATGCGTTTACATTGTCGTCATGTATCAATGTGCTATTAAAAGAATTTGCGCCCGGAATAACGCATGAAGCGACGCCGGAATACAGCCAATTTCTTTATAACACAAACAATCCTATTTCCGGGCAGTCATTTAAGTTGCTAATAAGTCAGAAAAGTAATATCATTAATGGCGAATATAAAACCCCGGCGCAAAAAGCCCCGATTACATTACAACAGATTATGACGATGTTACGGGATATTTACAAATGTTATTGGTATATTGAGGACGGAAAATTTAAAATTGAACAGGTAAGTTGGTTTAGAAATGGCGGTTCGTATGGATATAAGCCGATTATTGATTATGATTTAACACAATTAGAAAACGTTAGGAACGGCAAAAAATTAGCTTTTGCAACGTCTGAATATTCATTTGACAAAGTAGAAATGCCGGAACGTTATCAATTTGAGTGGATGGATGATGTAACAACACCATTTGAGGGTTTACCAATAGAAATTACGTCCAAATATGTAACAGCCGGAAAGATAGAAGAAATAAATATTTCCAATTTTACGTCCGATATTGATTTGATGTTGTTAAACCCCGGTGCAATTAGTTTGGATGGATTCGCATTGTTTGCGGCGGTTATGCCGTCCGGAGGTGGACAATTGGAATTGCCGTTTATAAGACAAACCGTTGATGGCGTAGAATATTTTTTGCAAAATGGATATTTAGCGTTTATCAATATACAACCGACATATTGGGTTTATGATATGCCCGCACGGAATTTCAAAATAAATAATTCCCAATATTATGCTTTGGGAGGATTGGAACGTAAAAAGAAACAAACATTGAATTTCCCGGCAGGAACCACAGACCCAAACCCGATGCAGTTAGTTAAAACATATATCGGTAACGGTCAAGTTGATAAACTTTCGGTAAATTTGTGTAGTCGAAATATTAAAGCAACGTTGAAATATGATACAGAATAACAACATAAGTGTTTTACCGTGGTACACGTCAATAAATGAACAGAACCACAGAAAAAGTTACGCATACGGCGCAATTTACCCGTTATTTGCCCCGGCTGATAGATTGTTACCGTTTCAGATAATGAGAAACACACGGTCAAACAATGTTACGTCAGTGGTATTGTATGAAAAGACCGGAAAGCAAGTTGCAAACATAACAACGTATATGAAAGAAACCGGATTGCAGATTGTCCGGTTTCAAACGTTGGGTTATGATGTTATATTGTACCCGTCAATTTTACCCATGCCATTAAATCAGTTGGACGGAATATATTATATGACGTTATCGGATGGCGTGCAAACGTGGTATTCTGAAATGTTCACGGTCGTACAAGATGTTTCCGGTTACTTAAAAATACAATGGTGGGATATTGAAAATTTGGTATTTGACGCCGGGCAAATAGTATATAAAAACCTGGATTTCAAAAATACGTTGTACCTTTGTACAGAGTTGGGAAAACCGGATTATGAATTTGAAGAGGACGGAGAAGAACGGGACGGGTATTTTTTTCCGGAAAAACAAATATCAGTCAAAACGTTTAAATGTACGATATTGGCACCGGAGTTCCTTTGCGACGTTATGCGTTTTATCCGTATGGCTGATTATATTCATATAACAGATAAATACGGCAGGGAATACGATTGCGACACGTTTTTAATTACCCCCAAATGGCAAACGCAAGGGGATTTGGCGAGCGTGGAAATTGAGTTTAAAACAAATACCGTCGTGAAGAAAATAGGACGTGGGTATATTATCAGTAATAAGGGAGATTTTAACGAAGATTTCAATAATGATTTCAACAACAATTAAATTATTAAATTATGGGAAATTACGAACAATTAAAACAAGCGGTTGCCGACGTGGTTAAATCAAACGGCAACCAAGAAATTACCGGAGATATATTGCAAAATACGCTATTGACGATAATTTCAACGGTAGGAAGTGGCGCAACATTTGCAGGAATTGCAACGCCAACAACAAATCCCGGGACACCCGACCAAAATGTATTTTATATTGCATCCGAGGACGGAATATATTCAAATTTTGGGAATGTTGTACTCGAAAATGAAGTTGCAATATTTACAAACGGAAATGGTATTTGGCAAAAGGGAAAAACCGGAATTGCCACCTATAAACAAGTTTCAGAATTAGAGTATAAATCAATACCATCAATTATAGAGATTATTAAACCATATAATAATTGGATAAGAGATAAATATAATTTGGGGTATTGTGATGCAAATACTGGGGAATTTAAAGCTAATAAAAGCTATTTAACATCAGAGAAATTAACCGTAAAAAAAGGGAATGTAATTCAATGCGGTTATTTTTTAGTACAGAATTATTATATACGATATAATCCTAATCAGTTTATTAATATATGGAGTTCTGACGGGTTTGAAAGAATAAGCAATTCGAGTTTTCCTTCATTTCCTTTTCAAGTGACGAAGGATTGCGAAATATCATATACGTGGTACAATACTAAAGAACCACAAGAATTTGAGATGAACAAGCAATTAGGTATGCTATGTATTTCGCCAACGCCACCGAGTAGATACGAGGAATATTTTGAACCTTATAAGAAAGCTATCTTTGAAAAAGAAAAAGTTGATATACCTTACAAGCAAGACAATTTAATAGCAGGAAATGGAATTGAAATAAAGAATAATATTATATCAGTAATTCAAGATGGGAATAGTATTGAAGATGAAAAAATTTCATTAATTGGTTATCCGTCAGTGTATAAAGGTATTTATAAACTTGAATCAAGAAAAGCCGCAGAAAATTATCCGACAATACCTAATATAGAAAATCCGAAAGAGATTTTATTTGTGAAAAATGGTAGTATTAATCAAGAGAGTGTGCCTTTATTTTGCGGACACAGAATAGCAATAGACCAAACGTCATACGTTTATTCAATAGACAAAACTATAAATAATACGGGTACAAGAGGTGGTATATTGCCGATGCATTTTAAATTCAATGGGGATGCAATTGAAATAGGGCATAGAGGATTATTGTCTCTTAATATAATTTTTAAGGAAGATAATAAATGGTATTTATTGAGCGAGAAAGCCATAAAAATAGAAACGCAAAATGGTTATAAAAGTTATACTATCGTAAAATTCCAAGAAGCGAAAGAAAGGGAATTTTATGTTCTCAACAACTCATTGCTATATTCTTTGAGATATAAAGATACGTTTATATTGAATTCTGTAAATAACACCAAAGAATTGGCAATATTTACTGGTAGTAGTATTACAGAAGCATCAGCGGGTGGGGAATTTCCTCCAATGGGATGGGCTTCTGTGTGTGCATGGATGCTTGGGACGGAATGTATTAATCTTGGAGTTGGTCAAAGAGGTATGATAACAGATACAAGTACTAGACCAAGCATTGCAAATGCAATTACTGATATTACATATTTTACAGATGCTAAATATATATTTATTGGTGGTGCTATTAACGACCAATATAATGAAGAATATAAGGGAAAAGTAAAAAACTTTATTAATACACTAAAAAGCGAAATGCCCAATGCGATTATTGTAATGTTAGGAGAATATACACCGCAACCAGATAGTAACACGCCGGGAAATACGCATGAATTGAGAAATAAAGCAGTGAAAGAAGTTGCTTTGGAAGAGAATATGCCATTTGTTGATATGCAAAATTATGAATCATACAATCAATTGCAGACGTTAATTATTAAAGATACGCAGTGGATAACGGGTACATTTGTATCTTCCTCAAGTGATGAAATGGATAAAATTGGCAATTGTGCTATTTTGTACAATCACGAAAACGGAAGTATAGACCATACGCACCTAGGAAGAATCGGTCATAAATATGTTGGTACAAGGGTGGCTAATGCTATGCTTGAAATTCTAAAATACATTTAGAAGAATAACAAATTAAGTTTGATATGGAAAAAATTATGAATTGGGAGCAATGGCGTATTATTACCATTTCCACGGTTAGCCCGTTATTTGGGTATTTAACCCCAACAAAAGGTTTTGTTTATGCGTTAGTAGTAATGTTTGCGTTCAATATTTGGGCGGGAATGAGGGCGGACGGCGTGGCGATTGTGCGATGCAAAAACTTTTCGTTCCGGAAGTTTAAAAACGTATTGTTCAGTATTTACAACAATAACTTTGGTGGCATTATTTAGAAAATAATTTCTTGCAAGAAATATTATAATTAACTTTATTGTTTAACAAATTTCTAAATTCTTCAAAATTATGGGAGAAGTTACAGAAAAAATCTATTGTTGCGACAGAGGCGACAACGACAATGCGCTCGCAGCTGCCATCCTGGCAAACGGTAATAACCGTAGAGATGATTGGGGCCCGATGGCCGCCATGATGGGTGGAGGTATGAACAACTGGATGAACAATCCGTTTGCTTACCTCATGTTCATGGCTCTGCTCCGCAATGGAGGCTTTGGCTTTGGTGGGGATGGCGCAGGTGCTGCTACCCAGGGTATCGAAACTCAGGCTCAGCTTAATGCTATCCGCACTCAGTTGCAGGACAATCAGAATGCTGATTGTATTAAGTCTGCTATTCAGGGCAATGGCTTTGCTCTTAGCCAGTTGGCACAGACTCTTAACATTGACTTCAACACTCTTCAGAAGTGCTGCTGCGATGTTCAGGCTGCTATTCAGCAAGTCGCTGGCCAGGTTGGTTTCTCTGCTGAGCGCGTTATCAACGCTGTTAACCTCGGTGACTGCAATGTTATCCAGGCTCTGCAGAACTGCTGTTGCCAGACTCAGCGCCAGATTGCCGATTTCCGCGCAGATGTTCAGCTCCAGACTTGTCAGCAGACTAGCGAACTCCGCAATGGTCAACGTGACCTTGGCTTTGCAATTACACAAGGTTTCTCAGCTACTGCTTTCCAGGCTCAGCAAGATAAGTGCGATATTCTTCGTGCCGGTCAGGACAATACTCAACGCATCATCGACACTCTGAACAACCACTGGAAGGACGAACAGGCTCTGAAAATTCAGGACCTTAAGTTCGAGCTTTCTCAGGAGCGCCAGAACAACTATTTCGCTCGTCTCATAAACGGCGGATGCGGCTGTGGTGGTAATAGCTGCGGATGCGGCTGTGGCCAGTAATGTTTAACCATTAAACTGTAAAGATTATGGTTACATTATCGCCAGTAGGCTTAGCCGCTGCTCCTGTGGCAAATCAAGTTTCGTTCTTGGCCACATTTAAGGAGAAATTGTGTCGTTGTGTTTGTGCAACTTCTACAAATCAACCGTTTGCGACTGTTACTTACAGGAATGAAACGCCTGTTCTTAATGGAACTACAGTATTCGTGCCTATTGTAGCAACAATCACGATTACTACTCCAAATGCTTGCAAATGCCAAGCTGAGACACAGGTAATCAATGAACGGTTTGTGGTTGCATTCCAAGGTAGAACGACGCTTCCTACATCTGTTACTATCAACCAGCTTGGAATGACTCAAGGACTTATTAAGATAGTATGCGGAAAATCCAACTGCTATGCTATCAATAGCTCATTGAGCGTTTCTATTCCAGCTGAACCAGCAGCCTAATTAATTGAGGGTACTTAGGGAAGTTTTATACTTCTCTGAGTGCCCTCTTTTTTTATTAACAATTCAAAAAGATAAGCTATATGTTGTTATTCAAAGATATAAAGCAGAATTATCCTGTATACATTCTTGATACACAGGAATTTAGCCTTATTCAAGGCAAAGCCACTCAGGTATCGTTTCCTCGATTAGAAATGAACCAGAAGACTGGCAAAACAGAGATGGTAGTAGATGTTACTATAGAGGCCAATGGAAAAATGGCAACTTACGCTATTCCTGAAAGCCATTCAGTTACCTATGCCGGGCATCTTGTTCTGTCAACAGAAAAATCTGGATTGACGAGCGAAGTTGAAGCTCAAAAGGCAAATGCTGAACAGGTTTTGGCTTCTGCTTCTAAAGCTCAAAACATCATTGACAAAGCTCCTTCATTACTCGCAGAGCTTAATCCTATGTATAAGGAAAAGCAAGAAACAGAGCAGCGCTTCGGCAAGATTGAGAAGTCCATCAGTGGCATGGAAGAACTCATGAAAAAGCAGCAGGAAATGATGGAGAATTTCATCAAAAAATTTGAAAGCTAAAAGTTATGGGACACAGATTAAAATGTATCATAGTAAAGCATCATACGTGCGACCATGATAAGGAGCACGAAGATGAAGAGGATGTAGTAGTAGAAAGCAGAATAGCTACTCCTCATGGTGAGCATAAGGTCAAATTCGATTTACCTTACGAGCAAACAGCGAATGCTCTTATGTCTGCTAAAGGATATTCTGAGTATGTCAAAAAGCACGGCTATCACTTTACAGATGCTCTTGCAGAGCACGTAAGTAAAATGATGGTAAATGCTAATGGCCAACAGCACTCTTGGACTGCAAGCCAAGTCAAAAAGTCTATGGAAAGTTTAGGATTGAGCATTCCTGGCAAAGTAACAACAGGCGATGTTACCTATGCGGCTAATATGGCTTATGCGGATTTCTATCCAGACCCTCTAAAAGATGAGGCTGCATGCTTGAGATATGCTCATAAAGTAGCCAATGACCCAGATGGGTATGATGGCATGATTTTCTGCAGATGGACTGCTGACGCAATCGGAAAAGCAATCAAGTTGGACTGGGAAAAATTCGTATAATATGTTAGAACTGATTGAAGCAAAGAACTTTGACGGACTAATGTTTTTCATAGCTATTAGAGTTGGCATTATTTTAATCTGCTGGATTTTCATGATACTAAGCAGTATCGTAGACTTCTGGAGTGGAACAACGACAGCAAAAGCACTTGGCCAAGCATTGATGTCGCATGGATTTCGTAGAACAATTACAAAAATCGGCGATTATGTAAGGCTAATGCTTTTTGCTCTTATGTTTGATATACTTGGAAGCTTATTATCATTCTATATAATTCCATTTGCCACAATTCTATGCACTGTTGCAGTTATATATATTGAGGGTAAATCTGTCGTGGAAAATAGTAAACGCAAAAAGGCTCATGCTGCAGATGTACCTGATATAGTAAAGAAGATTGTGCAAGCAGCCACTGCAGAGCAAGGCCACGAAATACTTAATGAAATAACAAAAATAATCGCCTTAAACGACAAAAAGAAATGAGAAAGATAAATAAAATCATAGTCCATTGCTCTGCTACTCCTGAAGGACGAGATGTTAAAACTGAGACCATACGAGATTGGCATGTGAATGGTAATCATTGGAAAGATATTGGTTATCACTATGTGGTTGAGCTCGATGGCTCTGTTCATAAAGGCAGAGATGAAAGTGTAGTTGGAGCCCACTGCTCAGGTCAAAATGCAAATTCTATAGGAATATGCTATGTAGGAGGCGTTGCTAAAGACGGTAAAACTCCTAAAGATACGCGCACTGAGGCTCAAAAGCAATCTTTACTCGAATTGCTGAAAAGCTTAAAGGTAAAATACCCAAATGCTACTATTCATGGACACAGAGAATTTGCAGCTAAGGCATGCCCCAGCTTTGATGCTAAGTACGAGTATAAAGATCTCTGAAGTGTATAAAAACCATTCTCGCAATAATTTCTTATGTGCGAGAATGGTTTTTATATTAAATATGAATAATAACAAATAAAACTCAAAGATTATGCGAGAATTAGCGAGAATAATTACACTTATATTTTTAGCCACTATATTATATAGCTGTAAGTCAATTCAATATGTGCCAGTGGAAACAACGAAAAGAGATACTACTTACTTATCTCAGACCAAAATTGATAGCGTATATCATAGAGATTCAATCTATGTAGAGCACAAAGGCGATACCGTGTATCTCAGTAAATATAAATACTTGTATAAATACATAGAAAAGCATGATACTCTCTGGCGAGAAAAAGTTGATACAATTCAAGTTGCATACCCTGTAGAAGCTCGGCTTACTAAATGGCAAAAGATAAAAATTAATATTGGTGAATACATAATAACCGCCATAGCCTTAGTAATTATATGGCTGTGCGCAAAATACTTCATAAAGCGGTAAACAACAGAAACAATATAAACAAGTCATTGTTTACGCCTAAAGTGCTCAAAATTAATTACTTATATATACTGTAAACAAAGAAACAATAATTTCATTAAATCTTTTCGTATTAAAAGCCGATATTTCTTATTAACCTTAATGTTAATCGGAAATTAAGAAATTAAGTTTGAAATATATAGAGGCATTGTTTTTATTGTTTCTTTGTTTACAGCAATTTCAAAGCCGCACTAAAATTGCTGTTTAATTATTTTTAACAAATAAATTCTCAAAAAATAATGGAAAATTTTTTTTCTTTCGAGAATAGTTTGTATATTTGCATATCGAAAATAAGATAATAAAATTCACCAAAATATGGAACAATTTAATATAGGTAATGTAATTGAGCACTACAAGCTAAATACGGAAGATTTAGCGAAGGTGTTATTTCCTACTGTTAAATATCCGAAACAGGCATTTGACCGTGTGTTAAAGGGTGAAGCCAATTTGGATGTTATACAGTTAGAGCGATTGGCCAATCATATTGGCGTGTTAGTAACTGATTTGTTTTCAGCAAATACTTGGAAAGGTTCATCTGAAGATGGATGCCTAACAATGCTGAAAGGCGAGTATAAAGTAAAGCTGAATTATAAAGGCGTGTACGTATCTATATATAAGAATAATGAGCTTATCCACCAAAAACTCTCAAACGTACCAGATATGACAGTAAACGAGTTTATTAACTATTTAGATAACTTCATTAAAAATTACGAAAATGGAAACCATTAAAATTTCTGTTGAGGTTAGCGTAAACCTGTCTGAAAATACGCAGAAGTTTTTAACTTCATTGTTTGCAGCAGGAGTTCCAAGTGGAGCTCAAGTAGCCGCTTCAGTTTCTAAACCTGCTCCTGCTGCACTAGCAAAGCCAGCTCCCGCAAAACCTACTCCTCAGCCTGCGGCACCTGCCCAGACTCAGAGCGCTGCCGAGCCTGCTCCTTCAGCACCTGCTGCTCCGGCTGCTTCTTCTGCCTCTAAGAGCATTGAGGATGTTCGCGGAATGCTTGCAAAGAAGGTCAATGAGCATCGCGACGTAATCAAGCAGAAACTCAATGAGCTTGGAGCCCCGAGTGTAACAAAGCTTGACCCGGCTAAGTATGATGAAATGTATAACTTCTTAGAGTCACTGTAATTATGTCGAGTACAAAGAAATTGCAAAAAGCAGCTCAGAAGTTTCGTAGAAAAAATCCAACACTTTATGTTAAGTATGCCTATCAATGCAAATGTTTAGCAGAATTAATAAAAGAATATGGCTCAAGTGACAAATAATACTAAACTACAGAAACATAGCCAGAGGAGTCATGCACTCCTCTCGGCTTCTGGAGCAGGAAGATGGCTGAATTGTACTCCATCTGCAAAGCTTGAAGATGAATATGGAGAAAAGAAAAGCTCTGTATATGCGCAAGAAGGCACATTGGCTCATGAGCTCTCAGAGCTTTACCTGAGAAAAGATACACTTAACAGCATTAGTGAGCAAGACTTTGACCAAAGGCTCGAAGAGATAATGGCAAATGAGCTGTTTAATGAGGAAATGCTTGATGTAGTTCCGACTTATACAGACTATTGTGCAGCTCAATTAGCAGAAGCTAAGACAGCAAATCCATTAGCCGTAATGGAGATTGAGCAGAAGCTTGATTTGACAGACTTTATACCAGAGAGCTTTGGAACAGCTGACTGTGTTATTATCAATGACAATCTTATGGAAGTTATTGATTTGAAATACGGAAAAGGAGTTTCAGTATATGCTGAATGGAATAAACAACTTATGCTTTATGGCCTTGGAGCATTGCAGAAATATGATACTATGTATGATATATCTGAGGTACGATTGACAATTGTGCAACCACGCATCAATAATATATCTTCATGGCAAATATCTGTAGAAGAGCTTCGCAAATGGGCCGAAGAAGAACTTAAGCCAAAAGCACAACTTGCATTCAATGGTGAAGGTGAACTCAATGCCGGAGACTGGTGCAGATTTTGCGCTGTTCGCAATCAATGTAGAAAATTGTATGAACAGCAACTCGAAATAGCTCAGCATGAGTTTGCAGAGCCAGCACTTCTTACAGACGATGAGATTGCTGATATTGTTCGCCGTACTCCTAAGCTTGTAGAATGGGCTAATTCTATTGCAGAATATGCACAGAAAAAAGCTATAGAAGAAAATAAGCAATGGCCAGGTCTTAAGCTAGTTGAGGGTATAAGCAGACGCAAGTGGGTTGATGAAGACCAAGCCTCAAATGCAATCTTTGCTCGTTGCCCTGAACTTTCAGAAGATGAGATTTTCAATATGAAACTTGAGCCAATTACTTCTATTGAGAAGTTAGTAGGCAAAAAGCGTTTTGAGGAAATACTCTCAGATGTGGTTATCAAGCCACAAGGCAAACCTACTCTTGTACCGCTTGAAGACAAGAGACCAGCAATGGGATATGCTCAAGCACAATTAGATTTCAAAGACGAATAATATTTTTTAGCATGGAACGTAATCCTTTTATTATATCACCAAAATTGGTAGGAACTGCTTTTGGTCATGACCCCAATAATATGATTGGATATGGTATCAATTGTATTAACTTTAAAGCTAAACATAGAAAGCTTAAAGGTTATATGAGAAATAATAGAAAAAAGTAATAATAACAACTTAAATTAAAAGACAATGAGTAATCAAGTAAATTCAACCAAGGTTGTAACTGGCAAAGTAAGATTTTGCTATGCAAATGTGTTCGAGCCCACAGCTATGAATGAGGGCGATACTCCTAAGTACAATATCTGCGTCCTTATTCCTAAGAGCGATACGGCTACTATTGACAAAATCAAGAAAGCCATAGAAGCTGCAAAAGAAGCAGGTAAGGCAAAACTCGCAGATAAGAATGGCCGTATTCCAGCAAACCTCAAATTGCCTCTACGCGATGGCGATGAAGAACGTCCGGATGACCCAGCATTTGAGGACCACTATTTCATCAATGCAAACTCAATGCGTCAGCCGAGCATTGTGGACCGCTCACTCAATCCAATCATAAGCAGAGACGAGTTCTATTCAGGTTGTTATGGTCGCGCTTCAATCAACTTCTATGCTTTCAATGTTTCATCCAAAGGTATCGCTGCTGGATTGAACAATCTCCAGAAGCTCGAAGATGGAGAGATGTTGGCTGGTGGCTCAACAGCTGAAGAAGATTTCGGTGGAGATAATGCTGTTCAGGATGACGATATGATGTAATTTCCTCTCTGCATTAATGAGTATAGTAGTTTAATGGTAAAACCACAGAGTAGCATTGATTTGTTGCCTGTTATGCGGGTTCGAGTCCCGCCTATACTCCTATTATAATACATAAATGAAATATAATGACAAAAAATCTTTTTATAGACGTTGAAACATATTCATCTGTAGATATTAAAGAGTCTGGAGCTTATAAGTATATTGAGTCACCAGACTTTGAAATTCTTATAATAGGATATGCTTTAGATGATGGCCCGGTAAAGATAGTAGATTTGGCTCAAGGTGAAGAAATGCCTGAAGAGTTTGAAGAAGCTTTGCTTGACCCGGATTGTGTAAAAGTGGCACATAATGCAGTATTTGAGCGCTTGAGCTTTAAGCGTATAGGATATAATGTTCCAGCAGAACAGTGGTATTGTACCTCTGTAAAAGCTGCGTATTGCGGTTTACCACTTTCTTTGGACGGAGTATCAAAGGCTCTTAATCTTACAGATAAAAAGTTAGATACTGGTAAAGCGCTTATTAAATACTTCTCATGCCCATGCAAAGCAACTCGAGTTAATAGCATGCGTACTCGGAATTATCCTGAACATGCTCCTGAAAAGTGGGAAATGTATAAGGAATATAACAAGTATGACGTACTTGCAGAGCGTGAGATATTTAAGAGATTAGAGGCATATATCATTCCTGATATTGAGCGCAAGATGTATGTGCTTGACCAGAATATAAACGATAGAGGTATTTTGGTTGATATGGAATTAGCAGAGTCTGCTATCGCAGTAGATAACACATATACTTCTATCTTAACGCAACATGCTCAACAGCTAACAGGGCTTGAAAATCCAAACTCACCAGTTCAAATTAGGCAATGGGTTGAAAAGACAACAGGATGTGTTGTTATGTCACTTTCAAAGGAAACAATGCCTGATTTAATGAAAGAGTTTGCAGATTATCCAGATGTTATCGAGTTACTTAATATACGCAAAAAGCTCTCAAAAACGTCCATTAAGAAGTATTATGCTATGCTTAACTGTGCCATGAAAGACCATAGAGTCCGTGGTACATTTCAATTCTATGGCGCAAATAGAACTGGACGTTGGGCCGGTAGATTATTACAATTACAGAATCTATCAAAAAATCATGTATCACACATAGAAATACCGCGCGAAATGATTAGAGCGAGAGATTGGGAATCTGTTGAAATGATGTATGATGATGTTTCAGATATTTTGTCGCAATTAGTAAGAACAGCTCTTATACCACCAAAGAATATGAAGTACGCAGTTGCAGACTTTTCTGCAATTGAAGCAAGAGTAATATCTTGGCTTGCTAATGAAAAGTGGCGATTAGATGTATTTCACGGCGATGGTAAGATATATGAAGCAACTGGAGAAAAGATGTTTGGAGTACCAAAGTCTGAAATTAAAAAAGGCTCAGTGCTTCGTGACAAATCAAAAATTTCAGAACTTGCGCTCGGCTATGAAGGCGGTCTTGGCGCGTTAAAGCGCATGGGAGGAGACAAAATGGGACTTTCAAATGTTGAAATGATAGGCCTTGTGCGCAAATGGCGAATAGCAAATCCAGCTATTGTAGACATGTGGAAAGAAATAGATGAAGCATCTAAAGAAGCAGTTAGATACCACAGAGCCGTAAAATGTACAAGTAAAAACGTGATATTTGACTGTGATGGAGAGTTTATGACAATAGAACTACCTGTTGGTAGAAAACTATTTTATTATAAGCCAGAATTTAAAGATAAAAAAATAGGTCGTTCATCTATGCCTATTCGTAGCCTATGCTATAGAGGTATTGACCAGACAACAAAACAATGGATAAGTATAGACACGTATGGTGGCAAATTAACAGAAAATATTGTGCAAGCAGTATCAAGAGATTTATTAGCTGATGCTATGCTTAGAATGGAAAAAGCTGGTTATGGAATTGTTGGTTCAATACACGATGAAGTAATAACAGAAGTTCCAGAGATTAATGCACAAGAATGGTATGATAATTTGGTTAAGATAATGTCCACTCCTCCTTCATGGGCTTATGATTTACCACTTAATGCTGATGGTGGAGTTATGGACTTTTATCAAAAGTAATGATTATGCAAGTAGGTAAATTAAAATATGATGGAAATTTAAGCATAGCTGTTGGATTAAATGTTTCAAGTAAAATATGGAAAAATACCAAAATAACTTGGAGTAATTTAGTTCAAAAGCTAGCCACTCCAGTAGTAACTACTGAAACATATAAGCGGTTTATAAATGCCACAAAAGAAGAGCAAAGTAAGATAAA
>ERZ825324.556-NODE-556-length-52211-cov-3.565515_pt1 | contig 52211 bp, 45 predicted proteins | sample MGYA00519859_ERZ825324 | MGnify/ENA primary metagenome ERZ825324 (study PRJEB31778, sample SAMEA3449198) | human gut metagenome | biome: human gut; feature: human-associated habitat; material: faeces | place: United Kingdom | collected 2010/2012 ...
GCGCATGTCGGTCAGCGTCACCCCTTCGCCACCCACATACCGCGCCAGACGCATGTCCACTCCAATGTATCCGTCCTCCACACGCTGCTCTTTCATCAGCTGATTGCGTCCGCCGGTCAACCGCGTGCCATAGCGCGATATCAGCAGCCATATGCACCCCGCGGCGAGAAGTATGCCGACAAGCATGGTGGCCAGAGAATACCATGCCGCCCGAGAGCTGACTCCGCCGAGACTGAAACTGAAATTCTCAAACAGACCGAAGAACACAGCGCCGGCCATCATGACGCCGCCCGCTATTCCGGCTATGCCGAATCCGGGAATGACGAACAGTTCCAGAAGCATCAGCAGCAATCCGACGACAAACACCACCACGATCCAGCTCGACACCACTCCCGAAATATACAGGGGCAGGAAATAGAGCACCGCCGCGCCGAGGGCGGCCATCGACGGGAAGCCCATGCCGGGAGTCTGAAGCTCGAAGTATATGCCGCCGACTATTATCATGATCAGGATCGCCTGCACGCCGGGGCTGCTGAAAAATCCTATCAGACGGTCGACCCACGTGGGCTCGTAGCGCTGGATCTCGAAGGAGTCCACACCGACCTGAGCCAATGCTTCGGCCACATTGTCGGCCTTTCCGTCGGCATAGCCCCATCTGATGGCCTCGTCGGGGGTGAAGGTAAGCACACGCGTCTCGTCAATGAGTCCGTCGACTTTCACGCGGGGATCCACCATCGCCTCCGCTATGACCGGGTCACGGCGCCACCGCCATTTGCCGTCGGCGCCGAGCACCTTGCCGTGGCTCTCAGCAGTGGCCCTCATGATGCCGCGCATGTACGACTGATATTTGTCGGGCATTGCCTGGCCGTCGGCGCCGCTGACCACCGTGGCGGCCCCCATCGAGGCGTCGGGACGCATTATGACCGTATCGCACGCCAGAGCGATCAGCGCGCCGGCCGAGGCGGCGTTGTTGTCGACAAACGCCACTGTCGGCAGTCCGCAATGAAGCAGCGCGGTGCGTATCGAGTCGGCAGCCCCGACTTCGCCGCCGTAGGTGTTGAGATGTACGAGCACAAGCTGCGCGCCATTGTCGCGCGCGGCGTTGAGTCCGGCCCGCGTGATCTGCCAGGTGGAAGCTCCTATCTCGTCGTCGAGATTGATCTGATAGACTTTCACTGCGGCCCCGCAGGCAGCCGACATGGCGAGCATCAGAGCCGCCAGCATTGTGATGATGCGTTTCATTGCAAGTGTCTCTTACGCGACCAGGCGGGTATCACCACCGCTCCGGCCGCAAGGTAAATGTAATAGGTCAGTATGCGCCACATGACGGCCACGACAAGAGTCATCGACCTGTCGCCGACAAGATCGCCGTAATAGGTGGTGAACAGCCATTCGCTGATGCCGCTTCCTCCCGGGGTGGGGCTGACCGTCAGCAGCAGCCATACGATGGCCTGGCGGCCGAGCACGAGAGCCTGCGGCGCGTCGGGGATAAAGGCAGCGAAGAGAGCGTTGACCACCAGAAATCGCGACAGCCAGCTGAGGGCCGTGGCTCCCGCCGCCTTTGCCCACCACCGCCATCCCATGTCGCGCATCTGGCGGCTCGTCTCAAGCAGGTCGCCGGCCACGCCGTCCATTGTCTTCTGCCACCGGCGCAGCCATTTGCGGGCAAAAAGCCTGCGGAGCAAAGAGCTCATGGCCGACGGCCGGAGGATTATGGCGACGAAGAGCACTATGGTCCAAGCCACAGTCACGCCCCACACGGCCCAGAATGCGGCGCGTATGCCGGTATCGACCGCCGAGCCTCCGCTGCCGCTGAAGCCGAAGATGGCTTCCGGGCCGAGAACAATCAGCGCCAGCGGGCCGACGACCGCCATGAATCCCTCGTCGAGCAGCAGCGTGACGAGCATCACGGAGCTCGCCCGTCCGCCGCTGACCCCCTCGCGATGCATGAACCATACGCTCATGGCGCTTCCGCCGGCAGTAGTCGGGGTGATGGCTGATGTGAACTCGCACATCATGGTGACTCTCAGCGCGGCCATCGGGCTGAGCCGTCCGTCGGTCAGCAGGCGGAACCGCCACGCAAGGCCGAATTCGCGTCCGGCCACGGCAAGCAGCGCCAGCGAAAGCGCCCACACCGCGCGCCCCGACCACGGGATACGCTCAAGATCGGCCATACTGAACTCCCGGCCGAACAGCCACGCCACTACCGCCACTCCTATGACGAGCGGCAGCAGCGTCTTGAGTATCAGGCTGCGGTCGGCTTTCATGACTTATCGGTGAAGTTTCTCCTGAAGATAGCGGCCGGTGTAGGATGCATCGCAGGCGGCCACCTCTTCGGGTGTGCCGCAGCAGACTACATTGCCCCCTTCGGCGCCCCCCTCGGGGCCTATGTCGATCACGTGGTCGGCCGTCTTGATTACGTCCATGTTGTGCTCGATGATGATCACGGTATGTCCGGCCGAGATGAGGCGTCCGAACGAGTCCATCAGAGTGTTGATGTCGTGGAAATGCAGTCCGGTGGTGGGCTCGTCGAATATGAACACCGTAGGCCGCGGTTTCTCCATCGAGAGATAGTAGGCGAGCTTCACGCGCTGATTCTCGCCGCCCGAGAGTGTCGACGAACTCTGCCCGAGCCGTATGTAGCCCAGCCCGACGTCGGAGAGCGGACGGAGGCGGCGGACGATCTTCTTCTCGGTCGGGCCGTCGGCCTCGCCGAAAAACTCTATCGCCTCGTCGACGGTCATCTCAAGCACGTCGTAGACCGACTTGCCGCGATAGGTGATGTCGAGCACGTCGCGCTTGAAGCGTTTGCCGTGGCACTCCTCGCACTCCACGGTGATGTCGGCCATAAACTGCATCTCGATGGTGATCGTCCCCTCGCCCTTGCACTCTTCGCACCGGCCCCCTTCGGCGTTGAACGAGAAGTAGCCCGGGCCGTAGCCCATCTGCCTGGCTCCCTGCTGGTCGGCGTAGAGGCGGCGTATCTCGTCGTAGGCCTTGAGATAGGTGGCGGGATTGCTGCGGGTCGAGCGGCCGATCGGATTCTGGTCGACGAACTCCACGGCCTCCACACGATGCAGATCGCCGCCGAGCGAGTCGAACGAGCCCGGCGCATCGACCGGCACGTCGAACCGGCGCGCCAGAGCGCGGTAAAGCACGTCGCGCACGAGCGTCGACTTGCCGCTGCCGCTCACTCCGGTGACCACCGTGATGACTCCGAGCGGAAACTTCACGTCGATGTTCTTGAGATTGTGCACCCGGGCTCCGAGTACCTCAAGCTGCTCTTCTGCGGCGGTTGGTGCAGTGTCGTGGTGTTGTGTGGCTGCAGTCATGATGTTTCTGCGTTAATCCGTTATCCAGTTGCGGTAGTAGACGGTCGGTTTCTGCCGGCTCCTGAGCTGTGCGCCGGGTTTGGGCACCATCACAGTATATGTCTTGCCCGATTTGTTGGGGAGCGACTTGGCGCGGATCCAGGGGTTGTACTCCCTGAGCGCCATGTAGGTGGTGCCGTGTGCTGCCGCCCATATCTGCCAGTCGTCGACCGGTTCGCTTACTTTGACGGCTGTGCATTCCGCAGGGCGGTAGAGCTGATCGGCCGTTAGTTCGAATCCGTAGGCATCGGGCCGCGTCATGATGAGTTTCATGGCAAGCAGCCGGAACATATAGCGTGAGGTCTCGTCGGTCAGATAAAGGTCGTAGGCGGTGTTCTGGCCCTGCGCTTCAAGTTCGCGGGAGATGCGGGCCATGCCTCCGTTGTAGGAGGCCGCGACTGATTCCCAGTTGCCGAAGCGCGAATAAGCGCGCTTTAGGAAGCGACAGGCTGCGTCGGTAGCTTTCTCAAGGTTGTAGCGCTCGTCGACATAGTTGTTCACTTCAAGGCCATACTCTTTGGCTGTCGCGGGCATGAACTGCCATATTCCGGCAGCTCCGGCTCCGGAGCGTGCGCGGGGATTGAGGTAGCTCTCTATGCATGCGAGATATAGCAGGTCGGAGGGCACTCCGTGGCGTTTCAGTATCGGAGCCATTGCCGGAAAATACCGGTTTGCGCGCTTGATGGTGAGAAGAGTGTTGCCGTGGGTGTAGACCATTGATGTCAGTTCGCGGTCGAAGCGCTCGTACATGTCGTTGCGGTCGAGACTGACGGTCTTGCCGGCAAAACTTACCTTGGCAGGTATCTCGGGGTTGATCACGGCCGAGTGCTGGGCCATGGCGGCTATGGATGCGGTGGCGGCGAGAGAGAGTAGTATGTAGCGTAGTCTGTTCATGTCGTTTCGGTTTTGAAGTTGTGTGGAGGTTTGAGATAAAGTGGAATGCAGTAGGCTGTTATATGTGTGTTTTATCGTTTTCGTCGGATTATATTGATGTCGCCCCCGAGATTGTAGTGTCTGCCGTCGGCACCCCGCGCTTTGATGACATAGTAGTATGCCCCGGGGTCGACGAGCCGGCCCTTGTAGCGTCCGTCCCATCCCTGCGAGGGATCGGTGAGCGATGCGAGCTTGACGCCCCACCTGTTGAAGATGTGGCATTCAAACTCCACGATGGAGCGGTAGCTGACCTCCCATTCGTCGTTGACTCCCTCGGAGTCGCCGGGAGAGAATGCGTTGGGGCATGACAGGCGGCTCTCGCCTATGCTTACGTTGTATGTGTCGCCGTATGTCTGGCAGGATCCGTCGGCATTTGCGGCGGTGAAGCGGACGAAGAAATTTCCTGCGTCGCGGAAAGTATAAGTGAAATCGGTGGACTTTTCGCTGACGGTAATGTCAGTGAATTCCTCGTCGGTGGCGATCTGCCACTCGGAGAAAGCGGCGGCATCGGTCGCCCAGGCGGTGAATGTCGCTTCAAGAGGCGCCGAATTTGCGGATGCATTCTCGCCGGAGGTCTGCTCGTTGGAGTTTTCCCTTTGTTCAGTCGTCATACGGGTGGAGCATGCCACGGCAGTGGGAGTGAAGTCTGACGTGGTGACTTGAGCCGGACGCTGCCACTCGGTCAGAAACCGGTCACCGCGCAGCGTGAAGCGTGTGGCGCAGAGCGGTGCGTCGGTCACGATGACATCGCGGAGGAAGGGATAGGACTCCACGTTTTCGCGCCGTGCAAAGCCGTCCTCTTCGGATGCTTCAAGAGTGGTGTATGTGAGCGTGATCTGACGGTCGATCTCGAATGAGCGTCCGTTGATGCCGTGATAGGTCATGCGCGGGGCCGAGCCGGTGTAGAAGAGTTCGAGCGAAGAGCAGTCGGATGATGCGACGCTCAGTTCTCCCGTTGTCATGGGAGTTTCTCTCCAGTCGGTCACCCAGAAGAAGGTTCTGTCATCCCCCTCTTCGGCTATATATCCATGACTGCCCGCGCGAAGGCCGATTGTCGTTCCCTCGCCGATCTTTGTTGCGTCGGCGGCGCCGGTAGCTCCGAAGATATACCAGGTGGCTCCTCCGGGGGAAGTGACCTCAGCCCGTAGGCCGTCGGCGCCGTCGGTCACCCACGCATGGTTGAGTCCGCTCGCCGGCTGGGTCTCTACCTCGATGGGGACGACCGGAGCGGTCAGTCTGACGTCGGCTGATGCTTTAAGGGCGGCGGTGACGAGCAATATGTAGACAATCGGTAGGCGCATTCAGGTAAAAAACGTTTTAGCCTGCAAAATTACTAAATCTGTAGCGTTTTACGATGCGCCGCCACCTTTTAGGCGTGTTAAGTATCCATAAAACTGACAATCATATTCCGAAGCGCCAGCCGAATTTGGCGGAGGTGCTGAAAAGTCCGTTGGCGGCTATAGAATCAAGGTCAAACGACAACGCCGCCGCATTGAAAGATACGGCACATGCTAATAGCAAAAGTGTCCGGCTCAGGGCTGCGTTAAACATGATCAGTCAGCTTGCTCTTGTCGTTAGTAATTGCAAAATTAATAAAATAATCTGTGGCGGTGTAAAAAAGAGCCCACGTCCGGATGGCGGAAGTGGGCCGAGAAGGTTATATATCCTACGGTTTACCCTTTGGTTAGACTCAGGGCTAAAACAGGGCCTTGGCTTTTTAATAACGCCAGCAAAATGCCTTCTCTTGCAAGTAAAACGCCGGGATGCGGCGGTGGTTTGCATTCCGGCGTTAAAATATGTTGTCGGCAGGGCGGTTCAGTGGCCGGAGTCGGTTGCGGTCACCTTTACCGAGTCCATCTTGCGCCATGCCACGATGATGTAGGCGGCTACGAAAGGCACAATCACCGACACCCAGCTCATCACAGTGAGGGTGAAGTGTGTGGAGGAACTGTTGCGTATGCTGAGCGAGCTCTGCGGATCAAGCAGCGACGGATAATAGGCTGTGGCGTTGAATCCGGCGTAGCAGAAGAGGGCTATGATGACGAGGATCGTGCCTGCGCCGGCCCACCATATTCCTCCGCGCCATGTGGAGCGGAATATGGTGCCTCCGATACCCCAGAGCACCGCGAGCACTCCGGCTGCGAACGCTATTGTGGCCGGCCAGAGTGTGAGGATGTTGTGGAGATACTTGTAGTCGGTCCACTCGAACGTGCCGGCGTCGGTCTGAGTCAGCCCGCGCTGTGTGAGCAGCACGGCGAGAAATGCCAGAAACAGCACTACGAAGACGATGCCGTTGACGGCCGTCTGCCGGCGCAGCTTGGCGCAGAATGCGTCGTCGGCAATGTCGTTGAGCATGTAGAGCGAGGCAAGCGTACGGGCGAGCATCAGCACAGTCACTCCCAGAAGCAGGTTCTTCCAGCAGGCGATAGCCTCAAGCCCGTGGGTAGGCGCCCATCGGGATATGACGGGCGATTCATGGTCGAGTATGTTGCCCATGCTTACGGTGAACTCCGCTCCGAAAAACATCATGCCTACTGCCACGCCGAGCAGTATGCATCCCACGCAGCCGTTGATCAGCAGGAAGCAGTCGTAGGTGCGTGTGCCGAAGAGGTTGCCCGGCTTGCGGCGGAATTCATAGCTGACAGCCTGAAGCACGAAGCTGAAGAGTATGAGCATCCAGAGCCAGTAGGCGCCCCCGAAGCTTGTGGAGTAGAACAGCGGGAACGATGCGAAAAATGCGCCGCCGAATACTACGAGCGTAGTGAATGTCAGCTCCCATTTCTTGCCGAGCGAGCCGATGATCATGGTGCGTTCCGTCTCAGCAAAGCGCTGGAAGAGCATGGTCTGTCCGCCCTGCACGAAGAGCAGAAATACGAGCAGAGCGCCCAGTACGGCTATAAGCAGCCACCAGTAATCCTGAAGATATTCGAGTTCCATATTGTCAGATTATTTTTCTGTTTCAAAATCGGTTTCGGCGCCCTTTCGGAGCTGTCGGGCCATGATGCACATCTCGGCTGCAAGGAATGCGGTGAATACGACAGCAAACATCCAGAATGTGGTCTGAACGCTGCCTGCGGAAATGTCGCTGACAGCGGCCTGCACGGGCATCAGCCCCTCGATGATCCAGGGCTGGCGTCCTACTTCGGCTGTAACCCATCCTGCTTCGGAGCAGATCCATACGATAGGTATTGATGCGATCGCAAGCCATATATACCACCTCTTTTCGAGCAAGGCGGGGCGCCGGAATGCTCCCCAGAGTGTCAGGGCGAGCATGAGGCAGAGGAATCCGCCGGCCAGCACCATGATGTGGAACGCATAGTAGGTCACCGCTACCGGCGGCACGGCCTGCTGCGGCGAATTGAAATATCCGTAGCCGAAGTAGCGGAAGTCGGCCTTGATGCGTGCAGCTGCGGATGTCATGGCGGCAGTGTCGCCGGCCTTGCGGGCCTCGTCATACTGCCGCAGGGCCTCCTGGGCGCGCTGTCCGGCGGCTATGCGGTCGGCATAGCTCTCGGTCGTGGTCTCTTTGCCGTCGTCGCCGGTAGTGCGGCCGGCTATCAGATCGTTGATGCCGGGCACGTATCCGTCGAAGTCGTGAGTGGCAAGAAACGACAGTCCCTTGGGAATGCTGATGTTGAACAGGAAGTCGGGCTGGTCGTCGCCCGGCTTTTTGTCGGGGTTGAGTATGCCGAACGCGCTGATGGCCTGACCGGCGGAGCCGTCGTAAAGGCCCTCCATCGCTGCAAGCTTCATGGGCTGCACGCGGGCCACGTCGACTGCCGATCCGTCGCCGCTCCAGAGCGTGCCGAGCATGCCTATGGCACCCACAGCCGACGCTATCCTGATGGAGCTGACGGCCATGGCGCGGTTGCGTCCGCGGAGCATGAACCAGGCCGAGATGCCCGTGACGAATACGCCGGAGAGCACCCATCCCGACATGACGGCATGGAAAAACTTGTGCATGGCCACGGGAGAGAACGCCACAGCCCAGAAATCGTCCATGACATTGCGCATCTGCGCCGGATCGAATTCCATTCCTACCGGATACTGCATCCAGGCGTTGGCTATGAGTATCCAGAGGGCGGAGATCGAGGCGCCGATGGCTGTCAGCCACGTGGCGGCAAGATGGAAGCGGGGACTGACCTTTTTCCATCCGAAAAACATCACGGCTATGAATGTCGACTCCATGAAGAACGCCAGGAGTCCTTCGATTGCCAGCGGGGCGCCGAAGATGTCGCCTACAAACCAGCTGTAGTTCGACCAGTTGGTGCCGAATTCAAATTCCAGTATGATGCCTGTGGCCACTCCGAGGGCGAAGTTGATGCCGAAGAGCGTCATCCAGAATTTTGTGATAGCCAGCCAGCGCTGTGAGCGCGTGCGGTAGTAGATAGTCTCCATTATGCCGATGATCACCGATATGCCGAGGGTGAGCGGCACGAACAGCCAGTGATACATGGCTGTGAGCGCAAACTGCCATCGTGACCAGTCGACTACTTCTACAAGATTTTCCATTTTTGTCGGATTATTGGATTGTGATATAATTTGTTGTATTGATTTTTCGGTCACCGGGAGCCGTTGCCGCGGTCGATCAGCTCGGAGCGCACCGCTTCGGCGCGCTCGTCGTCGGTAGAGTAGTCGCGGCTTAGGAGGTCGGGGAAAAAGAATAGTCTGAACGCCAGGAAGAGCAGAGCGAGCTTTATGAGTATGAGCGCCCACAGGCTTCGCCCCACGGTCATGGAGCGGAAGCCGTCGATGTAAAGGTCGGCGGCCCGGCGCAGGAAGCTCTGATGTGGATTTGCCTCGGCATGAGCTTCGGGGCGGTTAGTTCCCCTGTCTGTCTCCAATGGTCTTTTCATGCGCATAAAGTTCGTAAATATGCCGTGATATGGCAACTTTTTCGACAAAAATATCATTTCTCTGAAAACTTCTCGCGGATGATTTGGAGATTTGCAAAAAACATACTACCTTTGCACCACCAATGAGAAATCGTTGGCAGCAATTACCACGGTGAGGTGGGTGAGTGGCTGAAACCACCAGTTTGCTAAACTGACGTAGGAGCAATCCTACCACGAGTTCGAATCTCGTCCTCACCGCCATAGAGGGAAGACCGACGCCCTGCAAGGCATCACTTCCTTTTTTATGGTACCATGGCCGAGTGGTTAGGCAACGGTCTGCAAAACCGTGTACAGCAGTTCGATTCTGCTTGGTACCTCTTGGTAAATAATTAAAAGTTTGAGCGGTTGTCGGGTGGGAGCTTGACAACCGGTTCGCTTTTATGGGGGAATATGAATATAGCACTCCGACTATATGTCTCTACACTGCCGGAGTGCACCGGTCAGCGCGTCTGGCCGCGCAGGTCGATGTTGAAAAGCTGGCGGCCGTCGGCGCCCCACACGAACACCTGCTCCTCGCGTCCTTTCGTAAGGTTGCGGAGCACCATAACGGCGTTGGCCGGAGCAGTGAATCCGATGCTGAATCCCTCGGACACCTTGCGCCCGAGCGACTTTACGCCGCGATCGGTGAAATATACGAGTTCATACTCCTGGCCGGGCAGCACGAAGTTGTCGTCGTTGTGCGCCACGAGAAAAAGATTGGCGATGTCGCTGTCCGAATCAAACTTCACTATCATGTCGCCGCAGTCGGGTTGAAGCGGCGCCCACGAGAGTATGTTGTTGTCGACGATGTCGCTGTAGCGGCCGTCGGAAGCTGTGCGTCCGGCTATGGATGCCGGGAACGGATCGGCGCCTACGGAGTCGCGGCTCGCTGTCAGCGACGCTATCATGGCGTTGCCCGGTGTGTCCTTGATGAGGCGTACGTAGCGTTCGCGCAGCGGCTCGTCGAGGGGGATGCGGCAGTAGCTGTGAGCGGGTGTCTGTAGTATTTTGTGGATGTCGCGCCAGGGGCCGGCAGCGGTCGGCGCGGCTTGTATGCGGCAGCCGATGAGTGTTGACATGCGCTCTACGAGATGAAATCTCCGTGGAAATTTTCGTGTGAGTCTGACCTTGTGTGGTTCGTCGTGGCGTGGCTCGAACGAGTGGACGCGGCCGTCGGCCGTCAGCATGAATGGCCAGCCGCACTGCTCGTAGCGTCCCGAGACGGCCCGCACAGGGAAGAATATCACTTCAGGTTCTATGTCGGTGAACACGGCTCTGCCGCCGCTGCGGCGCGCTATGTCGACCGGCGCGAATGCGTGGCCGGTGAAGATGCCTAAGTATACGTCGCCATCGCCGCTGACCTCCACTTCGGCTTGGTTGTGGCCGAAATATTCGGCGGTGACATCCTTCAGCCGGGGGTGGAGCAGGAGCGGAGGGGTGTTGTGGAGGCCGGCATATTTTTCGAGGCGTTCGAGCTGAGGACCGAACGTCATGCGGTAGACCTTGCCTTTGCGGCGCAGGTCGTAGTGGATGCTGTCGCGTGTGGGAAGGAAACGCATGTTGTCAAACATCCGGTAGATCCTGTCGTGATTGTCATACACCACATTCCATCGGTGCGAGCCGCCGTTGTCGGGCGATACCGGCATCATGTCCACGCTGACCGGTATGCCCATGGCGCGCATGGCGTAGGCTGTGCGGTCGCAGTCCTCGCGGCAGAAGCCTATCGGGGCTTCGAGCAGCCGCAGCGCCGACCGGTGGGGCGTCTGCAGCAGGTCGCTGTAGGGGCATGCGCTGATGAAGGCCGACACGATCCGCGCCGCGTCGACGGCGTTGTCGAGCGCGGCTATGGAGTCCTCTGTCGGCGCGAGCCACTGCCGGTAAGGGCCGCGCCACTCGCTGACCGGTTCGTTGCCCATGCGGTAGGGCATGAGCAGTTCGGCCGCCTGTTCGTCGGTCAGCGCGGCGTTCCATTTGCGGCTCGCTCGCAGTCGGCGGGTGTCGTCGATGTGCCCGCGCAGCCAGTCAGCTGTGAGTGTCGTCAGGTCGCTCGTGCGCTGCATCGGCATCGCCGCGAACTTCCGGCCCGCTTCGGCCTCCTCGGGCGTCAGATCCCGGTTTCCGGCGGCTATGGTATAGATAGCCTCTATCGAGTCCATTCCCGGGCCGGTGAGCGTGCCCTGGCCTATCATCGCTATCGCCATGAGCTCGGCCATATGACGGTCGGAGCCTTCGTATGACTCCACCATCGAGCGTATCTGTGCCTCGTTGCTCCCGGCGTCGGCATAGGCACGGGCGAGCAGCCGGTCATGGTCGGTGGTGCATGATGCGGCTATCGCCAGGGTAGCCGTCAGAGCTGTAAGATGTCGAAGTTTTGCAAGCATACGCGCAAAATTAGGCAAATTCCCGATATTTTGCCTATATTTGTCAATCAAACATTTCTGACGCATATATTATGACCTACGACGTTTTTATCAGCTACAGCCGCAAGGATATGGCTGTGGCCGACGAGATAACCCGTGCGCTCGATGCCGCCGGAATATCTTATTTCATCGACAGGCAGGGGATCGCCGGGGGGATGGAGTCCCCCGCCGTTCTCGCCCGCGCCATCATGGACAGCCGCGTATTCCTCTTTCTGGCGAGCCGTAACTCGTATGCGTCGAAGTTTGCCAACAATGAGATTACTTTTGCTTTCAATAAGAAGGAGAGGAACCGCATACTGCCCTATATAATAGACGACTCGCAGCTGCCGGTCGAAATGGAATTTGTTTTCGCCGGCATCAACTGGCGCACCCGCAGCCAGCATCCCGTCGCCACCCTCGTGGCTGATCTCCGCGCGCTGCTCGGGCATTCGGCAGGCGCAGCTGGGATGCAACCGACTGAGAAGGAACTGAAGGACTGGTTCGGTAAAGGGAGTGTGGCTTATGGCCGTAAGGACTATGGCGAGGCCCTGATATGGTATCAAAAAGCGGCTGAATATGGACACTCCGGCGCTCAATGTAATTTAGGAGTGATGTATGAAGGGGGCATGGGGGTTGAGCGGGATAGTTTCCAGGCAGCCCGATGGTATCGCATGGCTGCCGGACAAGGAAATGTGGCGGCGCAACATAATTTAGGCTACATGTATGCACATGGAAGAGGTGTCGCTGAAGATTTTTCCGAGGCCTTACGATGGTATATGAAAGCTGCAGAGCAGGGATACGCCAGGTCGCAATGCAATATCGGATTTATTTATGCGCAAGGAAAAGGGGTGGCGCAGGATTATGCCGAGGCAGCGCGCTGGTTCAGAATGGCGGCTGAACAGGGGAGCGCTTTGGCACAGTATAATCTCGGAGGTATGTATGAAAACGGCTACGGATTGCCAAAAGACAGCTCGGAGGCTGCACGTTGGTATCGTAAGGCGGCCGACAACGGGCATGCGGATGCGAAGGCACGGCTGGAGCAGCTGACGAAATGATACGTCACCACGTGACGGGTCGTGGAATTAGGTTCCCGTAGGCGGCGGGCGATAAACAAATCGCGGGGCGGGGGCGTTTTATATTAAATCATAAATACGGTCACTATGTCGCATAAACATCACAACAGAAATCAGTCGGACGACCGCCAGAACCGGTCGCTCTATCCGCCCTGCACACGGCGCACCATGTGGCTCGCCATCATCATCTCCGTGGTGATCGTGGCTGCCGGCATCTGGGCTTTCTACTCGATACTCGGCTGACACCCGAGTCTCTGGCACGGTTTTTGCAACCTCAAAAGAAAATCAAACATCATAAAATATATGGAAAAGATTCAACCCGGAAAATATGTAGAGCTGGGCTATGACCTCTATGAGGTCACTCCCCGCGGTGAGATTCTCGTGCATCAGACCGATAAGGCCGATCCCGAGAAGATAATATTCGGAGTCACTCCCGGCATGATCCGTCCGCTTGAGAAGGCCATCGAGGGCCTGGAGCAGGGCGGCGAGTTCGACGTGACGGTCAAGGCCGCCGAGGCTTTCGGCCCGCACGATCCCGAGCAGGTGGCGCGTCTGGAGAAGGACGTGTTCACCGTCGACGGCAAATTCGACTCCGAGATGGTAAAGCCGGGCGCCATGCTCCCGATGATGACCTCCGACGGCTACCGCATCAACGGTCTTGTGGAGGAAGTGACTGACACCGAGGTAGTGATGGACTTCAACCACCCTCTCGCAGGCAAGGACGTGCGCTTCAAGGGTTCGATCCTGACCGTGCGCGACGCCACTCCCGAAGAACTTCAGCCGGCCCACGGCTGCGGTTGCGGCTGCCATCATGACGGCGGCGACTGCGGCGACGGCTGCGGCTGTTCCGACCACGACGGCGATTCATGCGGCTGTCACGACCATGACGGCTGCGGCTGCCACTGATTATCACGTTTAAGGCCAGATAGCTTCCGGCCCCCGCTCCGACGCCTCCCGAAGGTCCGGCGCGGGGGCCGCTCTGCATGAGCGGCGTCAAAAAAGCGGGCCGCATGGCGCCAAATGCCGAAATTTTTACATACCTTTGTAGGTCAGTAACTACAACACCTTACGAAGACATGAAATTCAATGTTCCGAGCAAGACCCTCAGCGGCTTCGTGTCAGCTGTCAGCAAGGTCATAAACTCAAAAAATCCGCTTACGATCCTCAACAATTTCCTCTTCGTGCTTGAGGAAAATACCCTGACGGTGAAAGCGTCGGACTCGGAGAACTCTCTCGTGGCGCGTCTCGAAGTGACCGGCGCAGAGGGCGAAGGATCATTCTGCCTCGACGCCCGCCGCATCGTGGAGCTGCTCCGCGAGCTTCCCGATCAGGGCATTACGTTCGATATCAACGACGATAATCTTGAGGTGAAGATCTCCTATTCGAGCGGCGACTATTCCACCGTGGGTCTTAACGGACGCGAATATCCCGAGCCGGAGCAGGTTGACGCCGGCGACCGTCTCAGCTTCGTATGCCCCACCGAGGTGGTGATGAAGGGCATCGAGAACACCCTCTTCGCCGTCGGCACCGACGACCTGCGTCCGCAGATGATGGGCATCCTCTGGGACGTGCGCCCCGACCATATCGTGTTTGTGGCCACCGACACCCGCAAGCTCGTGAAGTTCACCAACTCGCTGGTGCAGCCCGAGTGCGAGTGCTCGTTCATACTCCCGCTGAAGCCCGCCACGGTGCTGAAGAATGTCTTCGTCAAGGAGGATTCGATACGGGTCACCGTCAGCGAGCGCAACGTGAGGTTCGAATCCGAATCCTATACGTTCGACTGCCGCCTGATCAAGGGCAATTTCCCTCCCTACGAGCGCGTGATTCCGGCCAACAACCCCTACACGCTGACCATCGACCGCCAGTCGCTCATCAACTCGCTGCGCCGAGTGTGCGTGTTCGGCGACGACGGCAACGGCCTCGTCAAATTCAAGCTCTCCTCCGACAATCTGACCCTGCGCGCCCAGGACAGCAGCTACGGCACCTCGGGCCTCGAATCGCTACCCTGCCAGTATGACGGAGCCGAGCTTCTCATAGGTTTCGGAGCGCCTTATCTGCTGGAGATATTCAACACTCTCTCTACGGCCGACGTCATGATGAAGCTCGCCGACCCGAGCCACGCGGCCATCTGTCTACCCTCCGAGAACGCCCCCGGCACGGAGCTGCTCATGCTCCTGATGCCGATGCATATAGTCGACTGATCATGGAACTCAACCTCAACAAACCGATCATTTTCTTCGATCTTGAGACCACCGGCACCAACATCACGCGCGACCGCATAGTGGAGGTGTCGATACTCAAGATCATGCCCGACGGCAAGGAGATCTCGCGCACGCGCCGCATCAATCCCGAAATGCCGATACCGCCCGAAGCCACGGCAGTACACCACATCACCGATGCCGACGTGGCCGGCGAACCCACATTCAGGCAGATCGCCAAGGATCTGGCCTCGATATTCGCCGGATGTGACATCGCCGGGTTCAACTCCAACCGTTTCGACATACCGATGCTCGACGAGGAGTTTCAGCGCGCGGGCATAAAGTTCGACTTCACAAAGCCGCGCTTCATCGACGTGCAGACGATTTTCCACAAAAAGGAGCAGCGCACGCTCGTGGCCGCCTACCGCTTCTACTGCGGCAAGGAGCTGACCGAAGCCCACTCGGCCGATGCCGACACCCGCGCCACCTACGAGGTGCTGAAGGCGCAGCTCGACCACTACGACGATCTGCCCAACGATATCGCATATCTCTCGGAATATTCCGCCCAGAACCGCAACGTCGACTTCATGGGGCGCCTCGTCTACGACGACTGCCACCGCGAGGTGGTCAACTTCGGCAAGTACAAGGGCCGTCTGGCCGAGGAGGTGCTCCGCACCGATCCCAGCTACTACAACTGGATTATGCAGGGCGATTTCTCCCAGAATACCAAGGACGCCTTCACTGCCGTGAGGCTCCGCATGAAAACCGAAGGCAACTGATGCTCAAAGGTAAGCACATAATACTCGGCATCACCGGCGGGATAGCCGCCTACAAGTCGGTCAGCCTGCTGAGGCTCCTGGTCAAGGCGGGGGCCGAGGTGCAGGTGGTGATCACTCCGGCCGGAAAGGAGTTCATCACTCCAGTCACTCTGTCGGCCCTGAGCGGCAAGCCGGTGATAAGCGAGTTTTTCACGGCCAACACAGGGCAGTGGAACAGCCATGTCGACATAGGCCTCTGGGCCGACGCCATGGTCATAGCACCCGCCACGGCCTCCACCATCGCCAAGATGGCCTGCGGAGTGGCCGACAACATGCTTGTCACCACCTATCTCTCGGCCAAGGCGCCGGTATTCGTGGCTCCGGCGATGGATCTTGACATGATGGCGCACCCCACCACGCAGCGCAACATAGCCCTGCTCCGGTCATACGGCAACCATATCATCGACTCCCGCGCGGGCGAGCTCGCAAGCCATCTCGTCGGCAAGGGACGCATGGCCGAGCCTGAGGAGATATTGGCCGAGCTCGACCGGTTTTTCGACACTGGAGCCGACATGAAGGGGCTCCGGGTGATGATCACCGCCGGCCCCACTTACGAGAAGATCGACCCGGTGAGATTCATCGGAAATTATTCGACCGGCAAGATGGGCTACGCCATAGCCGACGAGGCCGCGCGGCGCGGAGCCGACGTGACGGTGGTCAGCGGCCCTGTCAGCATAGTGCCGCAGGAGCCGGGCGTGAAGGTGGTCAGGGTAGAGTCAGCCCGCGAGATGCTTGAGGCAGCCGAGCGGGAGTTCGACCGGGCAGATATCGCCATAATGGCGGCGGCAGTGGCCGACTATGCTCCGGCCGCGACGGCGCAGAGCAAGATCAAGCGCGAGGCCGGCGAGGCCCCGGTGATCAGACTCGTGAAGAATCCCGACATAGCCGCCGCCCTTGGCGAGCGCAAGCGGCCCGGACAGACGCTCGTGGGCTTCGCTCTGGAGACCGACCACGAGGCCGAGAACGCCGCCGCGAAGATGCGCCGCAAGCATCTCGACATGATAGTGCTCAACTCGCTGCGCGACGCCGGCGCGGGCTTCGGCACCGACACCAATCTCGTCACCATAATGACGGCCGACGGCCATAGCCGCCGCTACGACCTGAAGTCGAAGCGCGAGGTGGCCGCCGACATCCTCGACCAAATACGCAGCCTGCGATGAAGCGGCTCCTGCTGACACTGACACTTCTTGTGGCCGCACTATCGGCCGCTCTCTCCTCTGAACTTAACTGCAAGGTGGAGGTCAATGTCAGCCGCACGGAGACGATGCCGGCCGATGTGGCCAGGCAGCTTCAGGAAGCGATAGCCGAATATGTCAACACGACGTCGTTCACCGAGATGCGCATCGCTCCGGCGGAGCGGATAGAGTGCCGGATGTTTCTCGACGTGACATCTTATGCCGACGAGAAGGTCAGCGGCACGCTCACCGTGCAGTCGACCCGCCCCGTCTACGACAGCACCTACACCACCACGCTCCTCAATTTCAAGGATTCCGACATCAGTTTCGCCTACTCCCCGGGGCAGCAGCTCGTGTTTGCGCGCGACGCCATCGACTCCCCTCTGACAGCCCTGCTCGACTTCTATGTCTACCTCATAATGGGGCTCGACTTCGACAGTTTCGGCGCCGATGGCGGCGCTACTTTCTACGAGGCAGCCGCGCAGATAGTCAGCCTGGCGCGCACCACCGGCGAGAAGGGGTGGCGCGCGATCGACGACAACCGCTGCCGCGCGGCGCTGCTCGCTGCGCTGACCGATCAGCCCACGGCCGCCTATCGCCGGATGCTCTACGACTATCACCGCCGCGGACTCGACGCCATGACCGTCAGCCCCGACAAGGGGAGGGCGGCTATAGGCAAGGCGCTGTCGCAGCTGCGCGAGATAGCCCGTCAGGCGCCGATGACTCCGCTGCTTCCGGCTTTCCGCGACGCCAAGCTCGACGAGCTGACCGGGGTCTACTCCAAAGCCTCCGACCAGGAGCGGCGCGAGGCCGTGGAGATACTGACGGCCCTTTATCCGTCGGAATCGGCCATCATAGAGAAGATACGTCAACCTGCCAGATAGAACATCAATGCTTGAGACACTACATATATCCAACTACGCGCTGATCGACACCGTCGACATACGCTTCTATCCGGGCCTCGATATCATCACCGGCGAGACCGGTGCGGGCAAGTCGATAATGCTCGGCGCTCTATCTCTCCTGCTCGGCGCGCGGGCCGATACGAAGGCCGTGCGCAGCGCCGACCGCAAGTCGGTCATCGAGGCTGTGTTCACCGTCGACTCCTATCCGCAGCTCAGCCGCGTGTGCGCCGAGGCCGATATCGACTGGGATCCGCAGCGGTGCATACTGCGCCGCGAGATAGCCCCCAACGGCCGCTCGCGGGCGTTCGTCAACGATTCGCCGGTGCCGCTGACGCGCCTGCAGGAGATCGCCCTGCATCTGATCGACATCCACAGCCAGCACAACAATCAGCTGCTCGCCCAACCGGCATTCCAGCTGCAGGTGGTCGACACCCTTGCCGGCAACGCCGACCGGCTGCGCGAGTACGGACGCCGTTTCGAGGCGTTCCGTCAGGCCGTACGTCAGCTCAAGAAGGCCAAGGCCCGGCTCGAAAGGGTGCGCGACGACGAGGAGTTCACCCGCTATCAGCTGCAGCAGCTCGACGAGGCCCGGCTGCAGAGCGGCGAACTGGAGCAGCTTGAAAAGGACCGCGAGGTGCTCGGCAATCTGACGGCCGTCAAATCCGACCTCTACGATGCGCTCCAGGCGCTCTCCGACGGCTCGGCCAACGCCATAGCCCTCGTCGACTCCGCCGCAGAGGCATGCGGCCGCCTGGGAGCGGCCCTCGACGAGGCCGACGACATACCTGCGCGCCTCGCCGCCATACGCATAGAGCTCGCCGACATAGCCGCTACGCTGTCAGAGACCGACTCGGAGCTGAGCGCCGATCCGCGCGAGCTTGAGGCCGCTGAGGAGCGCATCGACACGCTCTACTCGCTGCTGTCGCGCCACAAGGCCGACACCGTCGATCAGCTCATAGAGCGGCGCGAGGAGCTCCGGAGCCGCCTGGCCGCGCTCGACGACTCCGACATCACCATAGCCGATCTGGAGCGCGAGGCGCGCCGTGCGCTCGCCCTGGCCCGGGAGAGCGCGGCGGAGATCACCGCAGCGCGCCGCGAGGCAGCCGAGGCGTTCGCTGCGACGCTCCGCGAGAAGGCGATGCCTCTGGGCATGAAGAATCTTCAGGTGGAGGTGCGCGTGGAGCCGGCCGACATATCCGCCACAGGCATGGATCGCGTGGAGTTTATGTTCGCCTTCAACAAGAATCAGCCCCTGATGCCTGTGGGGGGCGCCGCCTCGGGCGGAGAGATCTCGCGCCTGATGCTCTGCATCAAGGCCATCATAGCCGACAGGATGAGCCTTCCGTCTATCATCTTCGACGAGATCGACACCGGAGTGTCGGGCGAGGTGGCCTCGCGCATCGGCGAGATGATGGCGCAGATATCGCGTTCGCTCCAGGTGATAGCCATAACCCATCTGCCGCAGGTGGCCGCCCGCGGCGGGCACCACTTCAAGGTGTTCAAGGAGGACGACGAGACCTCCACACATACGCGCATAGCCGAGCTCGACCCCGCCGCCCGCGTCGACGAGCTGGCCCTGATGCTCGGCGGCGAATCGTCGGCCGAGGCCGCCCGCGCCAACGCCGTGGCGCTCCTTTCACGCAAATAACCCTCATAACCTGCATAAACCTATGATACAGCCATCCGACTACATATTCGGCATCCGCGCCGTCATGGAGGCCATCGAGGCCGGCCGCGACATCGACCGCGTGTATATAAAGAAAGACCTTCAGGGTGAACTCGCCCAGCAGCTCGCCGACATGATCCGCGCCAACGGCATCGTCAGCCGGCGCGTGCCCGTGGAGCGCATCAACAAGATCACCCGCAAGAACCACCAGGGGGTGGTGGCGATACTCTCGGCCGTCACTTACCACAGCCTCGACAACCTCGTCCCGCAGCTCTACGAGGAGGGCGTGACCCCGCTGCTGATGGTGCTCGACGGCATCACCGACGTGCGCAACTTCGGCGCCATAGCCCGCACCTGCGAGTGCGCGGCGGTCGACGCGGTGGTCATCCAGGCCCACGACAGCGTAAGCGTCACCGCCGACGCCGTGAAGACCTCTGCCGGCGCGCTGTCGCATCTGCCGGTGTGCCGCGTGGCTTCGACGCTTTCGGCTGTGAAGTTTCTCAAGGCGAGCGGCATCCGCGTGGTGGCTGTCAGCGAGAAAGCCGACATCAACTATACTCTGGCCGACTATACCGTGCCCGTGGCGCTCGTGATGGGCGCTGAGGACCGCGGCATCTCGCCCGAAGTGCTCCGCGAGTGCGACACGTTCGTGTCGATACCCATGTTCGGCCACATTGGCTCGCTCAATGTCTCCGTGGCCGCCGGAGTGCTCGCTTACGAGGTCGTGCGCCAGCGCCTCCAGAGCAATATGGAGATAATCTGAGCGAATAGCCGGAGCTATCGGAATAATCGGAATAATCGGAGCGATCGGAATTATCGGAGTCATCGGAGGTATCTGATGGCTCCGATCCTTCTGATTTTTCTGATCCTTCTGATCCTTCTGATTCTTCTGATAGCTCTGATTCTTCCGATAGCTCTGATCTCTCTGATTTCTCCGATTTTTCCGATCCGGCGGTAGCTTTAACAGACGTAAACAATTGGCGGGCAGCGGATTCGATTGGTGATAGTTTGGTTAAATCGCTGCAAACGTTAATAGGGGTTAATTTTAATAGCAAAACCACCACAAAAGTGTTAACAAGATATAATGGGGGGGGGTAGAGTTAATATTTGTATAATTACTTGTGAGAATGGAGTGTTATGTTGATATTTGCATCGTCATCACCCCTGACACAGGGTGAAAGTATTAATACTTGATAACAAAATAAGATTTAACTACTCTTAATTAACATAAACTATACCAAATCAAAAACAAGTGATTATGAAAAAAATGATTTTGCTTGTGTCGATGCTGGCAGGTATCATGACCTTCTCCGGCTGCGTCGACGACAAAGAATCGCCCTCAGTGACGGCGGTTCGCCAGGCCAAGGCAGCTCAGCTCACAGCTCTCGCCGCCTACTCCAACGCTCAGGCCGCACAGGCTCAGGCGCTCGCTGATACGGAGAATGCAGTCCGCGAGGCTAAAGTTGCCTACCAGCAGGCTCTTGCAGCTTATCAGCAGGCTCAGGCCGATAAGGCTAAAGCTGAGGCCGAGGAGGCTATGGCACGCGCTCAAAAGATGATTCAGAAGTATGCCAACCAGCTCGAGAAGATGGCTATCCAGCAGAAGATCGATATGCTCGATCTGCAGACACAGTATAACAACGCTCTGAAGGATGCCGACGATGCTACAGCTACACTTCTTGGCGGTCTGTTCACAGCATATTCCGGTGCTGCCGACAATCTTCTCGCTGCACGGCAGAGGCTTGCCAAGGCCAACGTAGAGCTCGCACAGCTTCAGGCCGGTCTGGTGAACGGCGAAGAAGCCAAGCAGATGGCTATCAATGGTCAGAATCGTATTATTGCTGACAATGAAGAGATCATCGCCAACCAGAAGGCTATGCTCGAGATCTATGAGGCACAGAAGGCTCCCGCCGAGGCCAAGGCAGAGCTGACCGCCGCCCAGAACGAGCTTTCGACCCTCCAGCAGGCTCAGAACGATGCTCTCAAGGCAGCTATTAAGGCCCGTGAAGATCTTGATGACGCTGTAGATCTTTTCAATGATCAGGCATACAAGAAATTGGCTCAGAAGATCGCATATAATCAGTTCTCGAGCTTTGTTGATGAGGACGGCAATTCGACAGGCGAGTCTTTCGACGACTTCGTATCTCTTAATTCTTGGCCTGCTCAGATTGAGAGCAAGGACGTTCCTGAAACTGTTGATACATACTGGTTCAGCACTACCGATGACAAGGGTGTGACTACCTATACAGCGGTAATGACTAAACTGATATACAAGCAGGTGACAAAATCCGAGTCGGTTGACGGCGCTGAAGTCTTCAACATGACTTATCCCCAATACACCTCTTACTATCAGCTCAACGAAGCCGGCGTCAAGGCTTATATCGCTGCAATTAACGCCAAGGTGACAGCTGAGGAGGGTAAGGCGCTTAAGGCCGCTCAGGCCGCTCTGACCGCTCAGCAGGCAGAAATCACCAAACTTGAGGCCGCTACTCCGAAGGATGAGGCTGCCATCGAGGCTGCAAAAGCTCAGCTCCCCTCGCTCCGCGAGAATGTAAATCTGGCTCAGGCTGATCTCGACAAGGCTAATGCACAGGTAGCTGCAATTCAGGCTTGCTTTGACGAAATGAAGGCTGAGACTGAAAACTGGACAGCAGCTGTAAACGGCTACAACGCAACTTACGAGAATTTGGCTAATGTCATCTATGCATATCAAACCGCTGAGGAAGCAGTTGAGCTGCAGAAGAGCAAGATCAAAGCCCTCCAGGCTGTGGTTGACGGATCTGTGTTCATCGATGGTACTCAATATACTGTAGCTGCTGCTATCGAATATGCCGAGGGCAAGATCAAAACTGCAAACCAGAATATTGCAAACGCTCAGAAGCAGATAGCTACGATCCAGAATCAGAACAATTACAACGATATAACCCAGCAGGCTATCGAGCTTAAGGAGCGGGAGATCGCTAATCTTGAGGCTCAGATTCCCGTACTCCAGGCTATCGCCGACAAGGCCAAGGCCGCTCTCGACGCCGCTCTTGAGGCTATGGGCGAGTAATCGCAACGAACAGTATCACGAAAGCTAATCATAAAGCGAAAAAATGAAGATACGACGACTATTGATGTCGGCCCTTCTTCCCATGACATGCCTGTGCGCGGCCGCACAGCAGGGTGAAGACAACGCTCCCGCAAAGGGCGACTTCACCGTGGCGGCCACCCTCGGCTACAACAGCTACACCGAAGCCACGGCTCTGCCGGGCAACCTGACCGACTATAGCGCGGCAGCATTCTCCACCGACTGGAGCAAGAAGAAGCTCACGGTGGGATTCGAGGCAGGCTATTTCGTCAGCGACAAGTGGAAGCTGAGTCTTGGAGGAGGCATCAATTTCACTCACAATCCCGGCCATGCCGACAAGCCGGGCACCATCGACGCCAACACCCCTGCGGATGCTGACGGCACGATGGGCGAGATACCCAACTATCGCGCAGTCGCGAGCCAGTATTCCTGCACGTATAATGTGGCAGTGGGCGTTGACCGCTACTTCAACACTTCGGTGAAGAACCTGAAGTGGTATGGCGGAGTCCGCGCAGGCATGGCCTACAGCCTCAACGAGCAGAAGTATGACGAGTGGACGGCGATGGGCAAGAGCGTAGGAGAGTCGTGGAGCCTCCGCGGCGCGCTCACCATAGGAGCGGACTACTACGTGCTGAAGGGTATGTATGTGGGAGCATCGGTCGATCCGTTTGCTTACACCTACAACATGACATCCTTCCGTCCGCAGGAAGGGCTGGCACGTCTGAGCGCCGACAGCAGCAACTTTGCTATCCTGGCAGCTCCGACGGTAAAAATCGGCTTTAGGTTTTAAGGCACAGATATTACACTGATCGGTAGGCGGCGACGGAGTGATCCGGCGCCGCCTTCGGTGTGTGTATGGGGAACCGTGATCGGGTAGCGAAAATAAATGCTGAGATGGCTATTGCTTGCGCATATCGGAAAAAATCTATAGTTTTGTAACACAACTATCATTCACATGGAAATCTCCGATATAATCAGTATACCTAACGTCCCTGCCGACACCACGACGGGAGAGCTGATGATGGCACTGTTTTCTGTTATCATAGACTCGGAGCGATGTGATAATGATATAGTCTGGGATTTTGGGAGAGTGTCATCCCTTCATCCGTTTATGATCAGCGCTCTTGCTGTGTTCAGAGATTCTTCCAGCAACAAAATATCGCTGTCAAATGTAAATGGGGCGCTGAAAGCCAAATTAGACGAAATTATGTTTGACGCTCCGTTTGAATCTGCTGATCGGGAAGGATCCGGAACGGATGTGTCATGTCTGTATGACAGAAATGTGCCGCCGATCTGCAGGTTCAGTCGTATATGCCCGGATATTGATGCCATTCAGTCAGGACTGTTCTCTATAATGACGCGCAATATCCGTAACCGAACCAGAGAATGGAACGCTTCCGGAGCTATCTCATATATGATGCTTTCAGGCAAGGGTTTTTTCAGATGTGATGAAGATGGAGAGCAATTTGTCAATCTTCCCGATGGACTGGCATGGGATGGAACTATGATATTGGTGAGCATCCCTCTCAAACAAAGGGCAGGATTTAATGTTTATAACTAGATAGAATGATCAGGATATGAATGAGATAAGACTGAAAGAAGTATGTGGTGCGGAAGTGCGCTCGCGGGTCAATGCAAAAAAGTTATATGGGTTGGTGGACTCAACGACGGCGAGTGTGGATATGAATGGTGTTGTGTTTATATCCCGATCGGTTGCGGATGAATTATGTAATCTGTCAGACGCTTTTCCTGCATTGCAGTTTATAAATATGGCGGAGGATGTGGAGCTGATGCTTACAATAGTCAGGAAGGGAAGGTCAGCCCGAAGAGTATTCAAGCCTCGCTTTCACAAAAGTGTGACCATCAATTGCACGAATATGGATGATCTTCGTGAAGCTCTTGTTTCGCATTGATTCTCTCCAGATTGTTTATTCGGCGTAAAGAAATTATCGGTAGGCGGCGACGGAGTGATCCGGCGCCGCCTTCGGTTTTTTGAGGGAGCGATCGGAGGGATCGGAATAATCAGAATAATCGGAGGGACGGATGGCGCCTGGGCTGACGCCGGATGGCGGCCTGTGGATGGGGGCCTGTGGATGGGCGGCCTGTGGGGGGGAGGAGGCTGCGGGCTCTGATGGTTCCGATTATTCCGATTATTCCGATCGCTTCGGGTGGGCCGGTGTGGCAGATGACTGACAGAATTGTCAGCAGGCGTGTCAGTAGCGGGATGCAAATAAAGGGCTTATTTCGATAACTTTAGGCGGGAGCCAACTTTTTTGGCACGCGATTTGTTTGTATTAGTGATCGCCGGGGGTAAGGAATCCCCGGGACGATAACGAGAACAAACATAGAAAATAAAAAAATAATAAAACCGTTTTAATTATGGGAAAGATTATAGGCATTGACCTCGGCACCACCAACTCGTGCGTAGCCGTGCTCGAAGGCAAGGATCCGGTAGTGATCCCCAACAGCGAAGGACGCAACACCACTCCTTCGGTAGTGGCTTTTGTCGACGGTGGCGAGCGCAAGGTGGGTGATCCCGCCAAGCGTCAGGCCATCACCAACCCGAAGCGTACGATCTACTCGATCAAGCGTTTCATGGGCGAGAACTGCCAGCAGGTGGCAAGCGAGATAGAGCGCGTGCCCTACAAGGTGGTATGCGGCGCCAATGACACTCCGCGCGTCGACATCGACGGCCGCGAATATACTCCGCAGGAGATCTCGGCGATGATCCTGCAGAAGATGAAGAAGACTGCCGAGGATTATCTGGGACAGGCTGTGACGGAAGCCGTCATCACCGTGCCTGCCTACTTCAACGACTCGCAGCGTCAGGCTACGAAGGAGGCCGGCGAGATCGCCGGTCTGACGGTGAAGCGTATCGTCAACGAGCCTACCGCGGCAGCCCTTGCCTATGGTCTCGACAAGACCAACAAGGATCAGAAGATTGCGGTGTTTGACCTCGGCGGCGGCACGTTCGATATCTCGATACTGGAGCTGGGCGACGGCGTGTTTGAGGTGAAGTCGACCAACGGCGACACCCATCTGGGCGGCGACGATTTCGATCACGTGATCATCGACTGGCTCGCCGACGAGTTCCAGAAGGACGAGGGCGTAGACCTGCGTCAGGACCCGATGGCTCTGCAGCGCCTGAAGGAGGCTGCCGAGAAGGCCAAGATCGAGCTTTCGAGCGCTACCTCCACGGAGATCAACCTGCCGTATATCATGCCTGTCAACGGCATACCCAAGCACCTTGTTAAGACGCTGACCCGCGCCAAGTTCGAGCAGCTTGCCGACAAGCTGATCCAAGCCACCATCAAGCCCTGCGAGCAGGCTCTCAAGGACGCCGGCATGACGCCGAAGGATGTCGACGAGGTGATACTCGTGGGCGGTTCGACCCGTATCCCCGCCATACAGCAGGTTGTCGAGAAATTCTTCGGCAAGGCTCCGTCGAAGGGCGTCAACCCCGACGAGGTAGTGGCCGTGGGCGCAGCCATCCAGGGCGGCGTGCTGAGCGGCGACGTCAAGGACGTGCTGCTTCTCGACGTAGTGCCCCTGTCGGTGGGCATCGAGACCCTCGGCGGCGTGATGACCAAGCTGATCGAGGCCAACACCACCATACCTACCCGCAAGAGCGAGACCTTCTCGACGGCTGCCGACAACCAGCCTTCGGTAGAGATCCACGTGCTGCAGGGCGAGCGCCCGATGGCCAAGGACGACAAGACACTGGGTAAGTTCCATCTCGACGGCATCGCACCCGCTCCGCGCGGCATACCTCAGATCGAGGTGACCTTCGACATCGACGCCAACGGCATCCTCAACGTATCGGCCAAGGATAAGGCCACGGGCAAGGAGCAGAGCATCCGCATTGAGGCTTCGAGCGGCCTGACCGACGCAGAGATCCAGCGCATGAAGGACGAGGCTGCCGCCAACGCCGCAGCCGACGCCAAGGAGAAGGAGCGCGCCGACAAGCTCAACCAGGCCGACTCCCTGATCTTCCAGACCGAAAAGCAGCTCAGCGAGCTCGGCGACAAGATCCCGGCCGACGCCAAGGCTCCCATCGAGAACGCTCTGGCACGCCTGAAAGAGGCTCACAAGGCTCAGGATATCGCCGGTATCGACTCGGCCATCAAGGAGGTGGAGAGCGCATTCGGCGCAGCCCAGCAGGCTATCCACAACGCACAGGCTCAGGCTCAGCAGCAGGCCGGTCCTCAGCCGGGCGCACAGCAGGGCCCGCAGCCGGGCAACGGCGACGGCGTGACCGACGTCGACTTCGAGGAGGTGAAGTAAGCACTATCTGAAACAACATATCGGCCGGCCGCCGGCAGCTTCGACTGCCGGCGGCCGGTCTACGTTAAAATAACCGATAAAAACTATCTCATCATGGACGAAAAAGAAACGATTCTGGCAGCCATGCGCAAGGCTGGCGAGCCGCTCAACGCGGGCAAGGTGGCCGAACTGACCGGCCTCGACAAGAAGGTGGTCGACAAGGTGTTCGCACAGCTCAAGAAAGAGGGTGCGATCGTGTCGCCGGTGCGCTGCAAATATGTCCCCGCGTAATTCCTCGGGTGACTGAATAGATCCGCAATAAGAATCCGGGAAGGGAATCTTGTCAGACAAGATCCGCTTCCCGGATTCTTGCTGTTTTTGCTGAAAAAGAAATTATTTCGTAATTTAGGCGTACTTTAGTTGATATGTCTAATAAGTTTGAGATACGGAATGGTACGGCGGAATTCCTGATCTTTCAGATTGAAGGGAAAGAATCAGGAGTGCAGGTGAACAACATCTATGAGACAGGTGAGTTGACTCAGGAGGCAACTACCGAGAATTTCTCGGTAGTTCAAACCGAAGGTGAACGTCAGGTCAATCGTAACTTGAAGTTTTACAATCTCGATGTCATCATCAGTGTAGGGTGTCTAAACCATAATTAAGAGCCATGAGCGAGATACAGAAAATATCGATACGATTCTTTGACGATCGCGAAGTGCGGGCTGTCTGGGACGAGGCGGGAGCAAAGTGGTGGTTCTCGGTGCTTGATATAGTCGGTGTGCTCAACGCACAAGATGATTATGCAAAGAATCGCAATTACTGGAAATACCTGAAAACCAAACTACGCAAGGAGGAAAGCGAGTTGGTTAGTGCCACTAACCAACTGAAGCTGCGTGCCTCTGATGGGAAACGCTATCTTACCGACGTGCTTGATAATGACGGCGTTATCGCCTTGGCTAAAAGTTTTCCTAACAATAAGGCATCCAGATTCATTGAATGGTTCACCAATAGCGACGAGAGCATTGATGGCAAGAGCCGGTCAAAGGCATACGCTTTGTTTGAGAGCAGCCTTATCGACAGTATCGAGGTCGGCACGGTGAGAGGATTGCAGCAGATTCATGCTTATCTTTTCGGAGGTCTTTATGATTTCGCCGGACAGATCAGGACTGTCAATATAGCCAAGGCAGGGTTTCAGTTTGCGATGGCTCAATATCTGGGTCAGACCTTGGCAGATGTTGAACATATGCCGGAAGATTCGTTCGAAAACATCATTGATAAGTATGTTGAAATGAATGTCGCCCATCCGTTCAGAGAAGGCAACGGTCGCGCCACCCGCATCTGGCTCGATCTCATGTTGAAGAAAAATCTGCAACAGTGCATTGACTGGAGTCACGTTGACAAACGTAAATACCTCGAAGCCATGACGCGTAGCGTTGCCGACCCGACTTCCATAAAAGATTTGCTTCGGTCGGCTCTTACTGACAGGATAAACGACCGCGACACCTTTATGAAAGGTATTGACTACTCGTATTATTACGAGCAGGAAGAATGATTGTATGATGAGAAAAAGTCAAGGCGTTGCGCCGGGATTCCGACACAACGCCTTTTTAGTGGGGAGAATGGATTACTGATCAGTTGATCTCCACCTCGTCGACGAAGATGAAAGCGGGTTTGCCTTTTCCTGCATGCCAGTCGGGCATAGAGGTCTCGGGCTGCAGGCTTACTCTTACGTAGCGTGCATTGACAGGATCAAAGGCGAGCGAGTGGGTTACGATGGCGTTGCGGCCCTCGGTCATGCGGGGATACTCCTCCGAGGCTACCTTGGTGAAGCTCTTGCCGTCGGCGCTGACTTCGACAGTCATCTTGCGGGCGTCGAACACCCAGTCGCCGGTGGCCACGCATGTGCGTACGGTCACGTCCTTCACTGTCTGCTCGCTCTCGAGGTCGATCTCTGCCACGAGATCCTTGCCGACGATTCCTACCCAGTCGCCGTTGCCGTAGCCGCTGGTGCCGAACTTACCGTCGGTAAGCGTCATGCCTCCCTTGGCTTTGTAGCGGGGATGGAGCTCGTTGATGAGCTTCACGGGATGGGTGGTGGCGAGATTGAACGACACGCTGTCGGTGTAGACAGCGCTCGGACCGTTGGAGCGGATGGTCACGGCCTTGATGACGGAGGTCTTGTCGAGCTTCACGGGCTGCTCGTAGCGTGTCGAGGCCTCGGTGGGCTCGGTGCCGTCGAGGGTGTAGTAGATGGGGGCGTTGTCGACCGTAGAGAGCTCAAGCATGATGGCGTGGCTGACGCTGTCGGGGGTGAGAGTGCCGGCTACATTGAACATGTGGCGGGCGTAGTTGTAGCCGTTGGCGTCGTACTGCGCGATCATCTGTGGCATGCGCGATGCGAATGCCTTGTAGTCCTTAGGAGCCTTGCTCCACTGCACCTCGGCGAGAGCGGCCATGCGGGGGAGCTCCATATACTGTGCCTGGGCGAATGTGGGGATATACTCCGTCCAGAGGTTGGCCTGGACGCCCTTGATGTGGGCAGCTTCCTCGGGGGTGAGGTCGGCTGGCAGAGGCTCATAGCTGTAGACGCGCTCCACGGGGAGATATCCGCCGATAGCGATAGGCTCGTTCTCGCGGTCGAGTGTCTGATAGTAGTCGAAGTAGAGGTAGGAGTTGGGGGTCATGATGACGTCGTGGCCGCGGCGTGCAGCTTCCTTGCCGCCCTCTTCGCCACGCCATGACATGACTACGGCACCGGGGGCCAGACCGCCTTCGAGTATCTCGTCCCAGCCGATCATCTTGCGGCCCTTGGAAGCGAGGAAGTCGCTGGCATGATGTATCACGTGGCTCTGGAGCTTCTCCTCCTTCGAGCCGTGCTCGTCGGCCTTGAGACCAAGCTCGCGGATCTTGGCCTGGCACTTCTCACAGGCTGCCCAGCGCACCTTCGGGCACTCGTCGCCACCCACATGTATGTATTCCGAGGGGAAGAGATCCACCACTTCGGTGAGAACGTCGTCGATAAATTTGTAGGTGGAGTCGTTGCCGGCGCAGAGCACGTCCTCGCTCACGCCCCACTGCTGCCACACCTCATACGGGCCGCCTGTGCATCCCAGATTGGGATAAGCCTTGAGGGCGCCGAGCATGTGGCCGGGAAGGTCGATCTCGGGGATGACGGTGATATGGCGGTCGGCGGCATACTTGATGATGTCGCGGGCCTCATCCTGGGTGAAGAAGCCTTCCACGGGGATCGAGTCATACTGGCCGGAATTGTGGCCGATGACCGTGCCGCCGCGCTTCGAGCCGAGCTCTGTCAGGCCCGGACGGCTCTTGATCTCCAGACGCCAGCCCTGGTCGTCGGTGAGATGCCAGTGGAGTGTATTGATATTGTGAAGCGCCAGCATGTCGATGAAGCTCTTCACGGAGTCGACCGGGAAGAAGTGGCGCGACACGTCGAAATGGGCGCCGCGATATGCGAAGCGGGGCTCGTCGGTGATGGTGACGGGCGGGAAGAGCACGTTGCTCTCCTCGGCCTGCGGTATCGACTTGCGGAGAGTCTGGATGCCGTAGAACGTACCGGCGGCCGTAGTGCCGTTGATCTCGATGGCTGACGGGCTGACGGTGAGCACGTATCCTTCGGGGTTGGAGCTTCCGAGGTCGTCGCGGAGACTGATGACGTCGGATTCCGTGGCTGCGTCGGTGACTTTCAGCTCATGGCCGGTCATCTGCCTGAGATATGAGGCCAGGAGCTCGGCATCGTTTTTAAGAGCCTCGTTGCCTGCGGGATAAGCGATTTTGGTCGAAGAGGTGAGATGAAATCCTTCACCGGCACCCTCCTTCACTTCCTGCGGCAATGGGATCACACTGTAGGAAGCGGTCTGTTCGCTGCGGCTTCCACAAGCAGCCATGACGGCACAGAGAGCCGCCACGGCGAGATACTTGATTTTTTTCATTTGGTATTAAGTGATAAATATGGATTGTTTTATGGTTCAAAACGGTAGTAAATGCAAAGTTAGGCATTACTTCCCGCCCGAGTCCCATACAAGTACTTAAAAAACCAAAAAAAGCTTTCATACTGCATATTTCCGCGCGGTCGGAACATGGCGCAGCTACCGGTTCAGAACGGGAAATTGATGCCGAGATTGACCGCAGCGTTGGAGCTAAGCGGGAGCCCCTGTTTGGCGAGCTTGCCAAGCGTATGATCCATGCCGAGGAACATGTTGAATCCTGTCACCTTGACATTGGCCATCCAGCCGAAAGAGCATCCGAAAGTGCCGACGGCGAAATTGGCACCCGCAGAGAAACACCTGACAGATTCGACGTTGGCCGACAGCCTGAACTGCGTCCAGCTGTAATGCCCCTCGATACGGGTGGAGTTGAGCAAGCCGAACGACAGCCGGCGGTAGACGGGCAGAGATTATTCTGCATTCACAGTATGGCGGTTCTATGGGACAGAGGAACTATGTGAAAAAGTAGTGAAATTTTTGCAAACCGACGTTAACAACCACATAAAATCGCGTCTTATGACGCCACATATTCGACAAAACACCAAACGATTACATGCTGCTGAACCGTAGATCCGCATCGCGCGTTGTAATTCTACAACCAAAATCCTCAACATTATGGCATACAAAATTATTGAAATCGAGGGAATAGGCGAGCTTTATGAGGCCAAACTCGGAGCCGCCGGCGTCGACACTACCGAGCAGCTTCTTGAAAAAGGCAAGACCCCCGAAGGCCGCGCCAAGCTGGCCGAAGAGACCGGGATCAGCCCCAAGCTGATCATGCGGTGGGTAAATCATGCCGATCTTTTCAGGATCAAAGGCGTAGCCGGACAGTTTGCCGAACTTCTTGAGGCGGCGGGAGTCGACACGGTAAAGGAGTTCCGTCACCGCGTGCCCTCCAACCTCCACGCCAAGCTCGAAGAGGTCAACGCAGAGCGAAATCTCTGCGGACGCATCCCCACCGTGCATGAACTTAAAAAGATGATAGCGCAGGCCAAGGAACTTGCACCTGCCGTCGCCTACTGACCCGCATCTCTCTCACTCCCTGCCATCGGGGGCTGTCCGCCGCGAGCCGGCACGGGGAGCCCCCGCATTGATGATGCCTGATGCTTTTTTGATTCCACAGCAATAGAAATCCAGTGATTTCTGCTTAACTTTGCAGAAATTAGGACATCCCGCGGCCATCGGGCTGCGGAAAACACGCAATAATGGAAGTAATCTACGAGGATAACCATATAATAGCGGTCAACAAGCGGCCGGGTGAGATAGTGCAGGGCGACAAGACCGGCGACGAGCCGCTGGTGGAGATGGTGCGCCGCTATATCAAGGAAAAATACGGCAAACCGGGCAACGTGTTCTGCGGCGTTGTTCATCGCCTCGACCGTCCGGTGGGCGGAGTGGTGTTGTTTGCAAAGACTTCCAAGGCTCTCGCGCGCCTCAACGATATGCTCCGTCAGGGTGAGATCCGCAAGACTTACTGGGCATTGACCCGCTGCCGCCCGGCGCAGTCGGAATCACGTCTGGAGGGCTATATCACAAGTGTGGAGCGCAACAACAAGTCGTATCTGTCGTCATCTCCCAAGGACGGGGCGAAGTATTCGGCGTTGTCCTACCGGCAGATAGCGCAGGGCGACCATGCCAGTCTGCTTGAGGTGAATCTTGAGACGGGGCGCAAGCATCAGATCCGGGTGATGCTCTCATCGATAGGGTGCCCGGTCAGAGGGGATCTGAAATACGGCGACCGGCGCAGCAATCCCGACGGAAGCATATCATTGCTGGCCCGTCGGGTGGAGTTTGTACATCCGGTGTCGAAAAAACGGCTCGTCATAGAGGCGCCTGTGCCCGACGAGCGAGTGTGGCGCGAACTCGCGGCCATGGCCTCCGACAGCTCAGCGGCTCTTCCGGCCGGGAGCCACGACGCGGCTGATCCAGTTGGCGAACAGAAGGCGTGAGTGGGCTCTCCATTTCACCACAGGCCCTTTTTCCGGACAATCGTCGCGATAGTAATTGACAGGCACCGACGGGTTCATGCCCCGTTCTGTGTCGCGCCGGTACTCGAAATCGAGTGTAAGGGGCGCATACTCCGAATGTCCGGTGATATACACCTCCCGGTCATTGAATGCCGTGGCCATGTATACTCCCGATAGGGGGTTGTCCGATATAATCCTGACTCCCTCGGCGACGGCCGGCTGCAGATCGGCCTGACGCCAGGTGATAAACCGGCTGTTGGGTACATAGAACTCGTCGTCAAATCCCGTCGTAAGCCTGTTGCCTGCGCCTATCACCCGGTGGGGAAAAACTCCTGAGATTTTGTTTTCGAGCAGTGTCTTGTCGACTCCGTAATGATGGTACATCGCCGCGAAAGCCGCCCAGCAGATGAAGAGCGACGGGGTGTGGCTGCGCCGCAAAGAGTCGAAGATCATAGTTATCTCGGGCCAGTAGCTGACATCTGTGAAGGCTACACGTTCCAGTGGCGCCCCGTTGATGATGAATCCGTCGAGGCTCCGCTCCATGCCTGCGCTGTAGGGGGTGTAGTGCGCGGCCATGTGTTCGGCTGAGGTGTGGCGCGGCACGTGTGTGCGCAGTGAAATAAGGCTGAACGCTACGGGCAGATCGGTAGCCGAGAGCACCCGAAGCATATCTGTTTCGGCCATTTCCTTGAGCGGCATTAGATTGAGCAGCCCTATCCGCAGGGCTTCGGAGGGAGCATCTGCGATCGGAAGAATTTCCACTCCCTCGTCCGCGAGGGCTTCGACAGCCGGCAATGTGTGATCGGCAAATACTGGCATATATCAGTCAAAATAATCGGATATCACGGAGTCGACTTTCTGGTCGATGATCTCTTCAAGCACACGACGCTTTTTCTCCAGGGCCTTGCGTGCCGAAGTCTGATCCTTGCTGTCGGATTTCACGCCGTCAGCCACGGCTGCGGCGATGATCTTTCTGTTGTCTGACCCGGACTGGGCCGCGGCTGAAACGTCGCGCTTCACATCGCTGTTCTTGGGCCGGTTTCCGGCAAGCAGACGGTCGAGATCCTCGGCGGGAACGCTGACCGGCGACTCGTCGAGCCGTCGTTTCGTCTCTTGTCCGGACTTCTCTTTCCTATGTTTTTTCTCTTTTTTCTTCTTGCCGTCGATCATGGCATAATACCTTTCAACGCGTCCCGAGGAGTGATAGGTGCGCCTGTAATAGTCTTCGTCGAGCGAACTGAGGATCACTCCGCGGCTCGTAGAGGAGTGTATGATCCGGCCGTCGCCCACATACATGCCGACATGGCTGACACCCTTTGACCCTGTGCGGAAAAACACCAGATCGCCCTCCATGAGGTCTGACCGGTCGATCCTGCGGCAATAATCGCTTTGCTGGGCGGAACTGCGCGGCAGCTTGATCTGAAGCGCGTTGACAAAAATCTGCGACGTAAGGCCAGAGCAGTCTACTCCGCTGCGGCTGTTGCCGCCATAGCGGTATGCTGTGCCCATCCAGCGGCGTGCTTCCTCAAGCAGGCGCCGTGTGGCATCAGGCAGCGAGCCCGACACCTCGATACGCTGGGAGCCGGTGGCCGCTCCTCCTCCTTTGGTCACATGGACGCTTTGAGCGCCTCCACGCCGGGCTGTGGCATGGCGCGAGGAGCCGCAGCCGCTGAGACCGGCCGCGAGAACAGCCGACACTGTCAGATACATGAAAACGCGGAAATAAAGCGCAGGGGATAACAATCGGTAGGTCATGTCAGCAAAATTACTGCATTTCTGTCAGACTTTTTTACATCCATAGAATAAAATTCATAAAATCAGGCGTCGGTTTTATTAAATCGCATTAAAAAATACGCCAGAGAATATTCTACATTAAATTTAGCACTATTTTTGCCGTCACAGTACATAAACCAACCATTCATGACGCGGACATTCCAACCAGATGTCCGCATAACCACAGACTAATAGACACAGGAATATGAACAATCTCACAAAGACTCTCCTGACAGCATGCGGAGTGGCGATAGCAAGCTCCGTCATCACCGTGGGAGCCTTCAAGGCTTCGGAAAACAACCTGTTCAGACAGACTGACACCGACATGTCACAGGCCGGGCGCACTGCGGCTGGCGGCAAATTCCTTAATGTGGCCCAGACAGCGGCCCTCGAGACCGACTTCACTTCGGCGGCCGAATCGACCATCAACGGCGTGGTCAGCATCAAGAGCTACGTCACCATGAGGCAGCGCGCCGCCCAGCAGGGCAGCATGTTTGATGATCCGTTTCTTGAATTTTTCTTCGGCACTCCCCGCCGCAGACAGCAGGAGCAGCCTCAGCAGCAGCCTAAGGAGCAGCCGATGGGACTCGGATCGGGCGTGATAATCAGCAGCGACGGACATATCGTCACCAACAACCACGTGATAGAAGGGGCCGAGCGGCTGGAGGTGACTCTCAATGACAACCGCACATACGACGCCACAGTCGTCGGCACCGATCCCACCACCGACCTCGCCCTTATCAAGATTGAGGCCGACAGCCTTCATGTCATTCCCGTAGGCAATTCCGACAATCTTCTCATAGGCGAATGGGTGCTGGCCGTGGGCAATCCGTTCGGATTCACGTCGACTGTCACGGCCGGCATCGTGAGCGCCAAGGCCCGTGCGATCTCCGACAGCCGTCAGGGACGAATGACCATAGAGTCGTATATACAGACCGACGCCGCCGTCAATCCAGGCAACTCCGGCGGCGCGCTCGTCAATCTCAAAGGGGAGCTGATCGGCATCAATGCCGCCATTTACTCCCAGACCGGCAACTATGCCGGCTACTCTTTCGCCATCCCCACCTCGATCATGGTCAAGGTGGTCACCGACCTCAAGAAATACGGCACTGTGCAGAGGGCTGTGCTCGGCATCGCATACCGTGAGCTCACTCCCGAGATCATCAAGGAGAAGGGCTTCAAGGGCATCAACGACGGCGTGGTAGTGGAAGAGGTGACCGAAGGCGGGGCAGCGATGACCGCCGGCGTAAAGCCCAACGACGTCATTGTGGCCATAAACGGCACAGCCGTCCACAACAGGGCGCAGTTCATGGAGCAGATCAGCCGACTGAGCCCGGGCGACAAGGCCACCCTGAGCATCATCCGCGACGGCAGCCGCAAGGAATTCGAGGTGACGATGCTCAACAACCAGGGTTCCACCCGCATCGTCAAGGCCCCGACAGTAGAGGCGCTCGGCGCCAAGTTCGCCAAAGTCAGCGAGGACAAGCTGCGCGCGCTCAAGCTTCGCAGCGGAGTGCAGGTGAGCGAGATCGCTGCCGACGGACGGTTCAAGCGCGCCGGCATCCGCGAGGGCTTCATCATATCCGACATCAACAACGGCCGCGTAAGCTCGCCGGAGGATGTGGAGAAGATCTACAACGCCATCATGAAAAGCGACGACGGCTACGACAAGGTGATGTTCATCACCGGAGTGTATCCCACCGGTAAGAAAATGTATTACGCTGTAGACCTCGCCGACTGATGATTGAATACATTCACGGCCAGCTGGCCGAACTGACACCTGCCTACGCCGTGGTCGACTGCCACGGCGTGGGCTATCTCCTCGCCATCACGCTGACGGCCTATACCGAGCTGCAGGACAAGAAGGAGGCCCATCTTCTCGTGCATGAGGCCATAAGGGAGGATGCCTATCAGCTCTATGGCTTCGTCAGCCGTCAGGAGCGCGAACTGTTCCGCGAGCTGATAGGAGTGAGCGGCGTCGGGGCCAACACGGCGCGGATGATACTTTCGTCGATCCCCGCTCCGGAGCTCGCCGCCGTGATTATCGCCGGCGACCACACGCGCCTCAAGGCCGTCAAGGGCATCGGCGCCAAGACTGCGCAGCGCATCGTAGTGGATCTGCGCGACAAGATCAAGCCCGCGGGCGATGTGGCTCTGGCGGCAATCGCCGCTCCGGCCATGAGCGAGACGTTCGAAGAGGCTCTGGCGGCTCTCGTAATGCTCGGATTCCCCCGGCCGGCTGCCCAGAAGGCTCTCCGCAAGCTGTTCGAAGCCGATCCGCAGATCAAGGTAGAGATGGCCATAAAGAAAGCTCTCGCAATGCTCTGACGCGCCGCGGAGGAGGCCATTCAGGCCCTTCGGCCGCAAATATGCGGTTCAAACTTCGCAAAATATTGGCGGATTGTGAAAAAATGCCTAACTTTGCACCGCCATTACAGAATTTGCGCCTTACCAGCGCGATTTATAACGGATTAATCGATTAACAGCATAACAACAATGAAAAAAGACATCCATCCTTCCAACTATCGCGAAGTTGTGTTCAAAGATATGTCGAATGATGAAATCTTCATCACACGCTCAACTATCGCCGCAAAGGAGACCATCGAGGTAGAGGGCAAGACCTATCCTCTCGTGAAGCTTGAGATCACAAGCTCCTCTCACCCCTTCTTCACCGGCAAGCAGAAGCTCGTCGACACAGCCGGCCGCGTCGACAAGTTCATGAGCCGCTACGGCAACCGCAAGAAGAAATAAGTCTGTACCCCAGCTCCGGGCGCGAGTGCTGCAGCGCTCAGCCCTAAAAAGCAGATGATAAAACATCGAGCGGAGGCTCCGACGCCTGTCAGAGTCTCCGCCCGATGATTTTTTTATTGACACGAAGCAATGGAAACTATAGTCACATCGCCATACGACAGTCCGCTGGGACGTCTTGTAATCGGCGCTCTGGGAGAACGCATATGCCTTTGTGACTGGAGCGACGACGGCATCCGTCCGCGCGCGATCGTAGAGCAGCGGCTCCGCCGTCGCCTTGAGGCCCGGATGGAAGAGGGCGACGCGGCTGTCATAGACAGGGCGCGTCGCCAGCTTGACGAATATTTCTCAGGCGCCAGGGAGCGTTTTCAGCTGTCGCTGGCAATGGGAGGCACCGATCTGCAGCTGACGGTTTGGCAACGCCTCTGCTCCATCCCCTTTGCCTCGACTGTCAGCTACCGGGAGCTCGCCGCCGCTGTCGGGCGCCCGTCGGCTGTCAGGGCTGTGGCGGCGGCATGCGGAGCCAACGCCATATCCATAATCGTGCCGTGCCACCGGGTGACCGGTTCTGACGGATCGCTGACAGGCTATGCCGGCGGCGTCGAAGCCAAGCGGCGTCTTATCGCCATGGAGCGGCGCGCGCATATATCCACCCTTAATGATAATCTTTTAACATGAGTACGATACTCCGACCATCATCACGAATCGAATCAGTCGACGCCCTCAGGGGATTCGCAGTGCTTGCCATACTGCTTGTGCACAATCTCGAACACTTCATCTTCCCCGTATATCCCGACGATCCTTCGTGGCTCGCTGTCATCGACAAGGGCGTGTTCAGCGCCGTCTTCGCCCTGTTTGCCGGCAAAGCCTACGCCATATTCGCTCTCCTTTTCGGATTTACGTTCTATATCCAGTCGCACAACCAGAGGGTCAAGGGGAAGGATTTCGGCTACCGCTTCCTATGGCGCATACTCCTCCTTGCCGGTTTCGCAACGCTCAACGCTGCCTTCTTCCCTGCCGGCGACGTGCTGCTGCTGTTTGTCTGCATCAGTCTTGTGCTGTTTGTAGCTCGCAACTGGAGCGACACGGCGATCCTCGCAGCGTCGGTGTTTTTCCTTCTTCAGCCTGTCGAATGGACCCACTGCATATACGGGGCCATACACCCGTCGCACACGCTCCCCGATCTGAACGTCGGGGCCATGTATGCCGAAGTGGCCGACTATACCCGCGAAGGCAATTTCTGGAAATTCATTGCCGGTAATATCACCCTCGGACAGAAGGCAAGCCTGCTGTGGGCCGTCAATGCCGGACGGTTTTTCCAGACCGCCGGACTTTTTCTCGCTGGACTATATCTCGGGCGCCGCGGGCTTTTCGTGCAGTCGCCGGCCAACAACCGGCGGTGGATCCGCATACTGATAGTCTCGGCAGTGGCTTTTGCCCCGCTTTACGCGCTTCATGACCTTATCATGGCCGACGGCAGCCCCCTCACCCGGCAGACTGCCGGCACAGCCTTCGACATGTGGCAGAAACTGGCGTTCACGTTTGTGCTGACTTCATCGTTCATACTGCTCTACAACAGCGAGCGGTTCGCGCGCCTTACCGCCTCGTTGCGCTCCTACGGCCGTATGAGTCTGACCAACTATATCTCGCAGTCGATCATTGGAGCTTTCGTTTACTTCCCGTTCGGACTGTTTCTCGCGCGTTATTGCGGCTACACCCTCAGCCTGCTCGTCGGCATAGCCACATTCATCCTGCAGATCCGTTTCTCCCGCTGGTGGCTCTCCCGTCACCGCCAGGGCCCGCTCGAAACCCTCTGGCACAAATGGACCTGGATCGGCACCCGCACCTGACACTCGCCGCCGCGCCGGGCAGTAATGTTTTATCATGAATGTTTTTTTCTGTGGCGCATGCCGTCGTCATGGGAAACAATGACTATATTTGCACAATCATTCACCATAATATGATACAATCATGAGAAAACAGATTCTATTGACATTGGCCTCCGTGGCCGCTATTACCGCCTCGGCGGCTGTTCCGACGCTTCGCACAGGCCGGGAGTGGCTTGAAATACGCCACGACGGGCGCCGACATTCCTATGCCTGGGTTGTAAACCCGCAGATAGCGGTGGATTCACTTGAATCCTCGGCCCGCACAGTCACTTTTATCTCCGATATTGACACGATCAATATTACCGGGCTCGATATATATCAGTCGGCTGATTTCGTCGTGGTCACGGCTTCGGGCGATACGGCAGTCACGCGGGTGGTAAGGATTCCGGAAGTGCTTTACGAGAATCCTCCCGTGCGTCTTCGTCGCCAGGATGGATCTGTCAGGCTCAGCCGTGAGCAGGCATCGTTCGATCTCGACGCACTGAAGTATGCCTTGAGCCAGATACATCCCGACATCTATTCGGTAGTCGGACAGGAAAAACTTCTGACAGCGTTTAATGATGCGAAACACAGTCTGCCTGACTCGCTGACTACAATAGATCTTTACCGCATAGCCGCCCCGCTGGTGAGTATGATCGGCGACGGCCATACATGTCTTGGATTTCCTTACAATGATCTATTCACAAAGGAGCTGAAACGTCTGCCCTTGTCGGTCATGCCTGAAATCGACATGAGCCTGACTGCCCGGAGCTCACTCGACTCAATAATCCCTGCAGGATCAAAGATTCTTTCCATTAACGATATCCCGGCATCGGATATTCTTGACGCAATGCTCCCGTTCGTGAGCGGCGAACGCAGGCACTTCAAGATAAGCCGTATCAACTATTCTTTCTCAGCCCTGTTCGAGATGCTTTACGGCGGCAAGGAGCACTACAGTGTCAAGTACGTGGCTCCGGGAAGCAAGAAGGAGCAGACAGCTCTGTTGCCGGCGGTCGACTGGGAGCAGCTGAAAGCCAGAGTCAGATCCTCGGCCGGTCAGGCTGGCCGGCGTGAGCCTTACAGCTACAGCATACGAGGCAATGGCAAGATAGCTGTAATGGAGTTCAACCAGTGTGTCAATCCTGCCGGTATGAAGAATCTGTGCGATTCTATGTTTGCCGACTTGCGGTCACGCGGCATCAGAAAACTCATCATAGATGTCCGCAACAACGGAGGTGGCAACTCACAGGTAGGCGACGTTCTGCTCAGATATATTGCCCGCAAGCCATTCATACAGTTCAGCAAATCCCTTGTGAAAATATCCCCGATGACTGCGAGGATGACAGGCCGCTACGACGGTTGCCCGAGGATAGACTTCTCAACTACTCAGGATGAATATTACATCAGACCGTATGATGCCGATAACGGTCATTTCGACGGCGAAGTGGTGTTGCTGACCTCACACAATACGTTTTCATCGGCTTCGAGCTTCGCTTGGGCATTCAAGGAAGCGGGTGCGGGTAAAACTATAGGGGAAGAGACCGGAGGCATGAATGTGTGCTATGGAGACATACTCACCTGGAGCGCCCCTATATCAGGGATCCCCTGCACGATTTCATATAAACGCTTCTGGCAGATGAATGCGGATGAAAACGACATCCACGGAGCGTTGCCCGATGTTGCCGTCCCGGCCGATAAGGCGCTCGACAGAGCCCTGCGCCTGCTGAAATAGATTGGAATAATGTTACTGCATTGAAAATGAGATATATCGGCGCCATGCCTGATGCATATTGATAAAGGCGGCGCAACGCTTGGATCCGGTGACGGAGGGCGTTGCGCCGTTGTTTTATTGCAGTGGATTGTTACGTTTGCTCCGATTATTCAGATTATTCGGATAGCTCCGACAATGTCAGTCAGGCTGAGAGGGATGACTCGATGGTGGCGCGGCAGCGCGCCATGAGGTCGGGGAGAGAGTAGGGCGAGCCGTCGGCCGGAGGATTGATGGCCGGATGGATGGTAAGGGTGATGGTGCCGGGCGCGGGAAATTTCTTGAAACGTGGCATTACGCGGAATGCGCCGTCGATAGTCAGGGGCACTACCGGCAGGTGGAACTCTTCGGCCAGAAGGAATGCGCCGCGCTTGAAGGAACGGACTTTACCGTCCCATGTGCGGGCTCCTTCGGGAAAGACTACTACCGACAGGCCGGAACGGAGCAGACGCTCGGCGCGCTCCATTGTGTGGCGCAGCGACGAGGGCGATGAACGGTCGACGTAGATCTGCTCTATGCGCTCGCAGGCATAGCCGACGAGAGGTATGCGGCGGAGCTCCTGCTTCATCATCCAGCGGAACTGGTGGCCGAGCCAGCCGTAGATCGTGAAAATATCATATGCTCCCTGATGGTTGGCGACGAAAATGTAGCTCTGCGAGGGGTCGATGTTGCCGCGGCCATTGACGCGCACTCTGACGAAGGCGAGCCAGCACATCAGCCGGCTCCATACGACTTCGGGGTAATACCCGGCCCAGCGTCCGGCCCCGAATGAGGCACCGACGATGGCCGTGAGGGCTGTAAGCACCGTGGCCACCAGCATAAGCGGCAGCATCACGCAGATCTGATATACGCGGTAGAGGAAGAGCATTGCAGAGAGTGTATGAAGAGTGTTTATGGGATCAGTTCTGTTCGGTGGCGGCGAATTCCATCAGATAGGCTTTGATGAATCCGTCGAGATCGCCGTCCATCACTCCTCCGACGTCGGATGTCTGATAGCCGGTGCGGTGATCCTTGACGCGGCGGTCGTCGAACACGTAGCTGCGTATCTGCGAGCCCCATTCGATCTTCATCTTGCCGGCCTCGATCTTGGCCTGCTCCTGCATGCGGTGCTGGAGCTCCTTATCGTAGAGTATGGAGCGGAGCTGTCGCATGGCGTTCTCCTTGTTCTTGGGCTGGTCGCGGGTCTCGGTGTTCTCGATAAGGATCTCCTCCTTTTCGCCCGTATAGGGATCGGTGAACTGGTAGCGCAGACGCACGCCCGACTCCACCTTGTTGACGTTCTGTCCGCCGGCGCCGCCGCTTCGGAAGGTGTCCCATGAAAGCAGGGCCGGATCGACGCGCACCTCGATGGTATCGTCGACGAGCGGGGTGACGAATACGGAGGCAAACGATGTCATGCGCTTGCCCTGGGCGTTGTAGGGCGACACGCGCACGAGGCGGTGCACTCCGTTCTCGCTCTTGAGATAGCCGTAGGCGAAGTCGCCCTCCACGTTGATGGTGCATGACTTTATGCCGGCCTCGTCGCCTTCGAGCAGGTTGGCCATCGAGGTCTTGTAGCCGTGGGCCTCGCACCATCGCAGATACATGCGCATGAGCATCTGAGCCCAGTCCTGGCTCTCGGTGCCTCCGGCCCCCGAGTTGATCTTCAGCACGACGCCGAGCTTGTCCTCCTCGCGGCGAAGCATGTTGCGCAGTTCGAGGCGTTCGATCTTTTCTATGGTGGATGCGTAGAGGGCATCGAGTTCCGATTCCTCCATGTCGCCGTCCTTTACGAATTCGAAAGCTATCGACAGTTCGTCGACTGCGTCGGCCACTTCGGCGTAGCCCTCGATCCATGCCTGCAGATCCTTTATCTTCTTCATCTGGGCCTGGGCTTCCTTGGGGTGTTCCCAGAAGTCGGGTACGTGGGTGCGCAGTTCCTCCTCTTCTACTTCTATCTTCTTGGAGTCTATGTCGAGATATCGGCGGAGCGCCTCTGTGCGCTCGGCGGTTTCCTTAAGTTGTTCCTGTGTAATCATGAATGCAAAAATAGTGAAAATCGGCCGAAGCGTCAAACATACATCCGTTCAATTTCTTCGGCGTAGCGTTCGGTGACGGCGCGCCGCTTGATTTTCAGGGTATTGGTCAGTTCGCCGCTCTCCATGGTGAACGGCTTGGGCAGAAGGGTGAAGCGTTTGATCTGCTCGAAGGGAGCGAAGTCGGCCAGCAGTCGGGCGAGCCGCAGCTCATATAGCTCCTGTATGCGCGGATCGGCAACGAGGGCGGCGTTGTCGTCGGAGTCGATACCGTGGGCGTCGGCGTAGCGGCGAAGCTCAGCGAAATCGGGCACTATCAGGGCGCTGACAAACTTGCGGCGGTCGCCGATTACGGTCACCTGCTCTATGTATTTGTCCTCGCCCAGCCGGCTCTCGATGGCCTGAGGCGCGATATATTTGCCGTTTGATGTCTTGAAGAGGTCTTTCAGACGGTCGGTCAGTATTATGGCACCGGTGGCGTCGATGCGTCCTGCGTCGCCTGTACGGAACCATCCGTCGGCTGTGAATGCCTCTGCCGTAGCCTCGGGCTTGCGGTAATATCCGCTCATGATCGTGGGCCCTTTGACCAGTATCTCGTCGTCGGGGCCGATCTTCACCTGTACGCGTGGTATCGGGGTGCCGACAGTGCCTATCTCATAGCCTATGCGGGGAAAACACGACACAGTGGCAGTGGTCTCCGACAATCCGTAGCCTATCAGCACGTTGATGCCGCAGCAGTGGAAGAATTCGGTGATGGTGGGCGAGAGGGGGGCGCCGGCCGTGGGGAATATGTTGCCACGCTCCACTCCTATCACTCTCTGCAGCGGCGTGAACACGATCCGGTCATAGAACTTGTAGCGCATCTCCAGCAGCCAGGGGGCGCGCAGTCCCAGACGCGCGTAGTCGAGATTGCGGCGGCGTCCGACTTTCTGGGCGCGCCGGGCTATGAAACGACGCAGCGGGTTCATTTCGGCCATCTTGCTCTCGATCACGGTGTAGACCTTTTCCCAGAAGCGCGGCACGGAGCACATGCATGTGGGCCGACGTTCGCGCAGTGTCTGCTGTATGCGGTGAGGATCGTTGTTGATCGACACCGGTATGCCGCTGTAAAGGCAGAAATATGTCCATGCCCGCTCGAAGATGTGGCACAGCGGCAGGAAACAGACCGAGGAGTCGCGTTCGCTGAGCATGTCGAGCCTCTCGCGGTGTATCTCTATCGCGGCCGTGAAGCAGGAGTGGGGGAGTACGGCTCCTTTGGATTCTCCGGTGGTGCCGGATGTATAGATTATCGTTGCGATATCTTCGGGTAGCGCTTCGCGTGTGCGTCTCGCTGCCTCGGGCAGATATTCTGCCGCGGAGGCTTTCCCGAGCTCCATGAACTGGCTGAAAGTCATCGAAGCGGTGTCGGACGGTTCGATATCAACATGGTCGAACGTCACTATTACATTGAGCCCGGTGGCCGGCGGGAGCAGCTTTCGCGCAAGCTCGTATTGTTCCTTCGAACCTACGAAAAGCAGGCGTATCGAAGCGTCGTCGACGATGTATTTCACCTGTTCCCGGGAACTGGTGGAGTAGATGGATACCGGGACGGCCCTTATGGCGAACGCGGCGAAGTCGACGGCGAGCATCTCCTCGCGGTTGGCAGAGAAGATGCCTATGCGGTCGCCTGGGGCCACTCCGAGAGCAAGCAGCGCTGCGGCCACAGTGTCGGTGTCGGTGTCAAACTGTCGCCAGCTGATTGAAACCCACTCGTCGCCGTGAAGGCTTGCGAGAGCCTCGCGGTCGCCATATTTTATCGCCTGGCGTTTCACAAGGCCTGTCAGTATATTGGTCATGTTACTTGTCGTTTTCTGGTTATGGTAGTATTTATGCAAATATAACAATTCTTCCCGGAATAAACGCCGCGTCGGGCGATATTTTCCGGGAAGATGCGTTTAGTGAGGCTAAGGATGCGCGGCGTGGAGTCAGCGTTTCTTCATATCGAAGCGGTAGATGGCCGATAGCATTACGTAGCGGGGCAGGCAGTTGCGCCATGTTTCGGTGCGTCCCTGCGCGTTGACGGAGGTGTAGACGTGCTTGGCCGAGCCGAGTATGTCGTAGGCGGCGAGTTTGAGTGTGAAGCCGCTCTTGGCGAATGTCTTGCTGACGGTGGCGTTCCAGATGTATTCTGTGGTGTTCATCTCCTTGTTCTCATATCCTCGGCGGAAGTAGGGGTTGAACTGCGTGTTGAGGTCGATCTGGGCCGGAAGCTTCAGCAGCAGCCGCAGCGACGGATTGTAGGCGTAGCTTGTGCGGTTGTTGAAGCCTTCGCGCTCGGAGTGCTGGTTTTCGATGGTAGTACCGAATCCTACTCCTATTATCGAGCCTCCTTTGAATGTGTAGTTGAGAAAGGCGCGCGGGTTGACGGAGGTGTTGAATACGGAGCTTCTCACCGGCTTCGAGTCGACGGCCACATAGTCGGTGGAGTTCGCTCCGTTGGCCATGAGAGAGCCGTTGATGCTGAAGCTGTCGTTGAACTGGGTGCTGAAATACAGGTAACCGTATGTGTTCCAGTTGCCGGATATGTTTTCGGGTCTGCTAACTGTCACTCCGGTGGCCGGATTATAGGTCTGGGCCATGGAGATTGACGAGGTGCGCACTGTCCATCCTCCGTTGAACTGCAGGATGGTGCGGTGTTTGCCGCGGGAATAGCGCACGGCATAGAAATATACGTTGTGTACGAGTGAGTTGCGAAGGCCATCGGGGTTGCCGAGCACCACGTTCATCGGGTCGGATGAGTTGCGGTTGTCGACGAGGTAGCTGAAGAGAGGCGCCGTGTGCGACATCATGTAGTTGAGGCTCACGCTTATGGAGCGTACTTTGTTTTGCGATGAGAATCCGAGGTACATCGAGGGAAGCAGCCAGTCGTTGGTACGCTTGAGGTGCTGCTCGGTGATGCCTGGTTTTTCGAAGTCGTAGTGCTCTATATAGTGGAAGTAGCCGAGGTTCAGGCCCATGTTGAACGACGGGTTGAGCGTGGAGTCGCCCGGGGCTGTCGGAGAATTGCTGTAGCTGATACCACCCTGCAGGCGTGGCGAGCTCGTGGTCTGACGAGTATAGGGCGAGTTGATAAGGTCGGCGATAAGATATTCAGGCCGGTGCAACGACGGCGGTTCGATCGGATCGGGCAGGCGGTCGGCCGAATAGGTGTCGAAATCACTGTTGTTGTAGGTGAAGTCGTAGATTCCGCGGGCAAACCAGTTGAACTTGGTGGTGCGTTTCTCGCCGAAAGTAGTGTAGTCGCGTGAGTATTGTACGTTGGCCTGTGCGGCGTTTCTGCGGACGGCCGAGGTGGTGTAGGTGTCGCGTTTGAGCGGGTCGGCGGCGCTGGGGTTGGCTGCTCCGATTGCCTGGTCGTAGAGCGTACGTGTATCGACGCTATTACGCTCCATGTCGGCTATGATGTTTACTCTGACTACCCCTTTCCATGATGCGGGGCGTATGGTGGTCCAGGTGTTGATGCGGCCGTGGAAGTTCTCAGGGTTGTTGACCGACATGCTCTGCAGGCTCGTCAGCAGCTGGCGGCGGAAATCGTTGAGGGTCGGCGTGCGCGAGAAGAACACCGAGTCGATGGCCTCGCCGCGGAAATTCTCTATCGGATCCTTGTCGAATGTGGCAGTCAGATCGGTCGAGCGGACTTTGTTGCGGTCCCATGTGACCGACGGATCGATCGTGAAACTGAATGATTTGAAGCGGAAGTTGAGATCGTGGTTGGTGCGGAGGGTGAAGCCTTTGTTGCGTCGGCGAAGTTCGCCGCGGCGGTATAGGTCGCCCGAAGGATAGAAGCGGGTGATAGATGACAGTTCATGCTCGCGGATGTCGTTGTGACGGAAATTGACGTTGCCGGAGAGCTCGGTCTCCTCGCCGTTCTTGTAGCTGTAGTCGATGCCGCCCATGGCCACGCGGTTGATGCCGTTTTCCGACGTGCGCTCCCACCACTGGCCATTGTCGCCGGCCATCGAGGAGTTGCCGGTGTTGTTGATGTTGCCGAACACCGATATTCGCAGCTTGTCGGTATAGCCGAGACCGAAAAGGCGCCCCATATAGCGGTCGCGGGTGCCGTAGCCGGCTTCGGCGTTGGCCATCCAGCCCTTTATATATTCCTTTTTGAGCTGTACGTCCATCACGAGGTTCTGTTCGTCCTCAAGTTTGTCGGCGTTGGCGTCGGAGTGGGTCAGATAGGCGTCGTCGTCGGCCTTGTCGTAGACCTTGAGGTTCTTGACCGTGTAGGCCGGGAGGTTCTGCAGCGCTACTTTGGGGTCGCCCTTGAAGAAGTCCTTGCCGTTGACCAGTAGCTCGTTGATCTTGCGGCCGTTGACCTCGATGACGCCGTCGGCCGAGATCGTGGCGCCCGGGAGCTGACGCACGAGGGCGTCGAGCATCGAGCCTTCGCCGAGCTGGAAGGCCGCGGCGTCAAACACCACCGTGTCGCCTTTCATGACCATCTTGACGCGGGTGCCGGTGACGGTCACCTCGTCGAGAGTGCGGTTGAGCTCCTTTTCCATCCTCAGGGTGCGGAGGTACTTTGTGTTTTCGCTGACTGATCCGATACGGAATGTGGTCGTGGCCGGAGCGTATCCCTCCTTGTAGAGCGACACGCGGTAGTTGCCGATGCCTGAATGGACGAGGGCACGGAGCTGATTGCCCGACAGAGTTTTGGTGGCGTCGTTGCCTGTCAGAAGTTTGAAATTGACTTTCACGGTGTCGTCTTTGTAGATCTCTACCTCGCAGGAATCCACTGAATTCCATTCACGGTCGTAGACATAGCCTATGAGCATGAACTTCTTGAGATCGGCCGAGGCCGGAAGAGCGGCGAGAATCACCGTCAGACTGATTAATACAGTCCTTAAAATGCTGTGCATGACTGGTTTTAGGGGGGATTACGGAATGAAAATAAATAGTCGATCGGTTGCGGGCCCCGCTTGAAGCCCCGGTTATATATATATATGACGCAGTCCGGACGTAAATCGTTACACAGGCGGTCCGAAAAATTTTCATTATGATCCGGCGGCGGCCTGGATGGTGCTGATGACGATCGGTTTCAGACCCGCCACGAAGCACTCCACGGCGATCACCATCAGGAGTAGTCCCATGAGGCGCATCATCACGTTGTTGCCTGTCTCGCCGATCACTCTGACGAGGCGCGTCGATGCGCGCAGGATGAAGTAGGTGAGCGTATATATGAAGGCTATCGAGCCGATGAGCACTCCTTTCAGCGCCCATGTGTCGGCCGTGTCCATGAGCATGATGCCGTTGGCTATGGCGCCGGGGCCGCAGAGGAGCGGTATGGCAAGCGGAGTGACGGAGATATCGTTGGCGTAAGTCTTTATCTCTTCGTCTTTGAGTTTGGTGTGCGACACCCGGGCCTGCAGCATGTCGTAGCCGATCTTGAGTATGACTATGCCGGCCGCGATGCGGAAACCGTTGGTCGAGATGCCGAAAAACTTGAAGAGAAACTGCCCGAGCATAGTGAATACCAGAAGCGTGACGAATGATATTATTGTGGCGCGGCGTACTATGGCGCGGCGCTGAAGGTCAGTCATGTCCTGCGTCATGGTGAGGAATACGGGCATCGTTCCGAGCGGATTGGTGAGCGTGAAGAACGATGTCAGGCATAGAAATGCGAATGCGAGGATTGAAGTGTCGGGCATTGTGAGAGAATTGTGTTTTTTGGTGTTGTAGAGTGATTGGCTGTGTGTGGAGGAGGAATGAGCAGGCCTGACGCCTGTAAAAGGCGCGAAAGCCTCATAAATCCGTAGGTGGGATCGCGGGGGATTTATGAGGCTTTTGCGTCGTTGAGGCTATGCGCGCCGTCGTGGCGCCGGTCAGAACTCGGCGTTGTTGGGCGTGCGCGGGAAGGGGATGACGTCGCGGATGTTGGTCATGCCGGTGACGAAGAGCACCAGGCGTTCGAATCCGAGACCGAATCCGGCGTGGGGCACTGTGCCGTAGCGGCGCGTGTCGAGATACCACCACATGTCCTTCATCGGTATGTGGAGCTCCTCGATGCGCTGCAGCAGCTTGTCGTAGGATGCCTCGCGCTCCGAGCCGCCGATGATCTCGCCGATCTTCGGGAAGAGCACGTCCATGGCGCGCACGGTGCGTCCGTCGTCGTTGAGCTTCATGTAGAAGGCCTTGATCTCCTTGGGATAGTCGGTCAGAATGACCGGGCACTTGAAGTGCTCCTCCACGAGGTAGCGCTCATGCTCGCTCTGCAGATCGATGCCCCACGATACGGGGAACTCGAACTTGTGGCCCGACTCCTGGAGGATCTTAACGCCCTCGGTATAGGTCAGGCGCACGAACTGCGAGCCGACGATCGAGCGCAGGCGCTCTTCGAGCTCGGGGTCGTACATCTGGCTGAGGAAGGCTATATCGTCCTTGCAGCGGTCGAGAGCATAGGAGATGCAGTATTTGATGAAGTCCTCGGCCAGGTCCATGTTGTCGGCGATGTCGATGAAGGCCACCTCGGGCTCGATCATCCAGAATTCCGACAGATGGCGCGGGGTGTTGGAGTTCTCGGCACGGAATGTCGGTCCGAACGTGTAGATCGCTCCGAGAGCCGTGGCTCCGAGTTCGCCTTCGAGCTGGCCGCTGACGGTGAGCGCGGTCGGCTTGCCGAAGAAGTCGGCGGTATAGTCTACCCGTCCCTCCTCGTCGCGCGGCGGATTGGCGATGTCGAGCGTCGTCACCTGGAACATCGCTCCCGCGCCCTCGCAGTCGGAGGCCGTGATGAGCGGCGTGTTGAGGTAGTAGAAGCCGCGTTCCTGGAAGAATTTGTGGATGGCGAAGGCCAGAGCCGAGCGTATGCGCAGCACGGCGCCGAAAGTGTTGGTGCGGGGGCGCAGATGGGCTATCTCACGCAGGAATTCGAGCGAATGGCCCTTCTTCTGCAGCGGATAGGTGGCGGGGTCGGCGGTGCCGAATACTTCGAGCGTCTGCGCCTGTATCTCGCAGCTCTGTCCGCGGCCCTGCGACTCTACGAGCAGGCCTTTGACGTGGATGGCCGAGCCGGTGGTGACGGGGCGCAGGTCGTCGTCGGAGAAGAGAGTCATGTCGAAGACTATCTGCACGGAGCGTATGGTGGAGCCGTCGTTGAGGGCCACGAACTGCACGTGCTTGTTGCCTCGGCGGGTGCGCACCCAGCCCATCACGTCGACCTCCTTGCCGATCATTCCGGGATCGTAGAGGTCGGTTATCTTGATGCGTTTCATTTTTGTTTCGTCGCTTGATGTGATGTTGTAGAGCGGATCGGTGTTTAATCCGCGTGGTTTATTCAAACGAGCCCATCTTCAGGAAGTTGACTTCCTCCTGTGTCAGGTAGCGCCAGCGTCCGCGCGGCAGGTTCTTTTTGGTCAGTCCGGCGAAATACACGCGGTCGAGCTTCGTGACGTGGTAGCCGAGGCTCTCGAAGATGCGGCGCACTATGCGGTTGCGGCCCGAGTGGATCTCAATGCCGGCCTGATTGCGGTCGGTCTCTGTTGCGTAGGATATGGCGTCGGCGTGGATGGGGCCGTCGTCGAGTTCGATGCCGTCTGCTATGCGCTGCATGTCGTCCTCGGAGATGTCCTTGTCGGTCCACACGTGGTAGATCTTCTTCTTGACATACTTCGGGTGGGTGAGCTTCGAGGCGAGGTCGCCGTCGTTGGTGAGCAGAAGCACGCCGGTGGTGTTGCGGTCGAGGCGACCTACCGGGTAGATGCGCTCCTCGCATGCGCCTTTGACGATATCCATCACCGTCAGGCGTCCGTTAGGATCGTCAGATGTCGTGACGCAGTCTTTCGGCTTGTTGAGAAGGATGTAGCACTTGTGCTCCATGGTCACTACCTTGCCGTCGTATTCCACGGTGTCGGAGTGGGTGATCTTGGTGCCGAGTTCGGTGACAACGTTGCCGTTGACCTTCACCAGACCCTGCTGGATGAATTCATCGGCTTCGCGGCGCGAGCAGATTCCGGCGTTGGCCATGAACTTGTTCAGGCGGATCTTTTCATCGGGATCGGGAAGCGGCAGCTCATATTCGATGCGTTTGGGACGCGGAGTGAAGCTCTTGCCCTGACGCACGGGTCCTTTCTGGAAGCGGTTGCCCTGATTGTTGTAGCCACCCTGACGGTTGTTGTAACTGCCGTTACGTTGCTGATAACCGCCTTGGCGCTGCTGATAGCCGCCCTGACGCTGATAGGGGCGGTCGTGTTGCTGATACCCTCCCTGATGCTCGCCGTCGGCTGATGCCGCCCGGTTTTCGCCGGAGTTAAACGAATGATTCTCGTAATTGTTGTTGTCGGTTGTGTGGGGCGTGTTGTCGCTAAGACCCACAGGTTGTCCGATTCTCGGACGTTTTGGTTTTTTAGCTTCGTTAGCTTCCATGATTGTAGCAAATAAAATCGGTTGCAAACGGCCCGCTGCCTCGCGGCAAACTATCGGCCCTGCGCTTCGACTGAATTGTTTTTAAAAGTTACGGATATTATTTTGGTAGTTAAAAATTTTCCCTCTTCGAGCAAATGAAAAGAATATTTACGGCTGTTGCAGACCTTGTTGATAAAGTGCTTATAAAGTTGCTCGCAACAGCTATATAATTAACACAAAAGTAGGATAATTTGTCGGAACCGCCAAATATCCAATATCTTTTTTTGTGATTTTTTATCAAAAAACTTGTGGGAAATGCGTGATGGTCAGTGCTCGCGCACGATGATGAAGTCGATCAGGGCCAGCATGGCGCGGCGTGCGTCGCTGTCGGGGAAGCGTTCAAGAAGGGCGGCGGCTTCGTTGCGCAGCCGGTTCATTGTGGCATAGGCATAGTCGATGCCGCCGTTTTCGATGGCGAACTCAATCAGTTCCGACACTTCGGAGGGGTTGAGGCTTTCGCGACACGCCAGTGCGGTCATGCGGTCGGTACGCTCGCCCGATGTGGTTGTGAGGGCATGCAGCAGGGGTAGGGTTATTTTCCCTTCGCGTATGTCATTGCCGGTTGGTTTCCCGATTTTTTCATCGGAGAAATAGTCGAATACGTCGTCTTTGATCTGAAAGCAGAGACCGAGCAGACGGGCGAACTCGCGCAGCGTGTCGAGACGGTCGTCATCGACCCCGGCGCCATAGGCTCCGACCTCTACGCATGCCACAAACAGCGATGCCGTCTTCCGGTAGATGATTTCGAAATATGCCGCTTCGTCGAGATGGTTGAAGCGGGCGCTGTAGATTTCGTCGAGCTCTCCGATCGAGAGCAGGCGTCCGAGGTTCGAGATAGATCGGACTACCTTGATGTCGTCGGCCTCGACGCTCTGCAGCAG
>ERZ825324.568-NODE-568-length-51707-cov-6.926934_pt1 | contig 51707 bp, 41 predicted proteins | sample MGYA00519859_ERZ825324 | MGnify/ENA primary metagenome ERZ825324 (study PRJEB31778, sample SAMEA3449198) | human gut metagenome | biome: human gut; feature: human-associated habitat; material: faeces | place: United Kingdom | collected 2010/2012 ...
AACCTGCCAGTCAGTAGTCTTATTGTACTCTGAGGTATTTTCAATTTTCAACATCTACGTTTTTTATTATACAGGAAGCTCCATAAATAAATTTCAACCCTATTGAACCACAGGTTCTTAGAAACTCCTGAATACTTCCGTTTTCTGTCTTTTCGTATATTTTACCATAGTAATTTAAAGCAGCATACCTATCAAATGTATCCGTTTTTATCAAATAGTACAATCTGCCATTATTACACACTACAGACATCATTATTATTGCATCTGATGTTAAAAAGGATTCCAAATCTTTTTCTGAAAAGCATGAATTCTTAGGATGGTTATGAAAAAATAACAAACTATTTTTCGGCGCGTTACACCTTTATGGGGTCTGACCCCAATGCTTGATCTTTCGCTACCAGATAGCACATTATTCAACACCGCCTTAAATTCATGCCACAGATGTGCTTTAAACGACAACGCATTCGGAATTTCCACCGATAAGCCATTCATTTTCAGCAACTGCTCATTCATAAACATCCCCCCTAATATTCAACATGCCGGATGACTTCCCATCATCCGGCATATTGAATATTTTTTCTTATATCATAATCCAGTTTCTGCTCATTTTCCAAAGTTATTTTCATCTTTCAAAAATTCATGCAACCTTATTATAAACCAGGTTAGCCATTTGCTTCCTGCATTTTACACATATTAATCTTTCTGAATGAATTAGCCGGAAGATTTACAAGCTCGTTATGGAAACAAAATTTAACATCTTTTACAGACATGTCGACAAACATCTGTCTCTCATCAGGAATTTTTCGTAAAGTGGTATTAATTACATGAAGAACCTTCTCAGCTTCTTCTCGTTCTTTATCACTTGTATATTTTTTTTGAATAATCCTTACCTGTTTTAAATAGAGACGATTCATATTAACCAACACTACAGCGTCGTCTTTTTCATTTTTAATATCTTTTCCAGATAATCTTATTCTCCCTCCGTCATTTAGCTGCACTGCTACATTTTCATCAGCCATCTACTAATCGAGCCTCCTTGATTCAGCATATTTTTCAAAATCAACTGGAAAATAATATAAGAAATCATCAATCATATCGCTTATGATTTCATCGATATGCAGATAATCTAGTACATACAATAATCTGCGGTCTCTTTCATCATAAATCGTAATTCCAAATGTGAGATAAGGTTGATCAACAGTCACTTCATCTGTTACAGAATTATACTCTTTATATACATTTTTATCAATATCTTTACGAGTATTTTTTCCTTTATTTTTTCCAAGCTTTGGAATAGCAGTCCAAAAGTCGCACCACTTCTTTTTGCTTTCATCCTTATTCTTGTTATTCTTAAAGCTGTTCTGGCAATATTTTTCATTTATAGAAGCAATTAAACAATGACCGGCCTCATAGCTTCCCTTCAAAAGTTCTGACCAGGAAAGATCTCTCATCTCTTTAATTTTCATTCCCTCACCAGCAATTACCAATGGCTTATATAGATTTTTGTCTCCCAGTTCCGCAGTCCAGTATCTGAAATGCACTCTGATTTCTCTTTTTTCATTTTTGGTTCCCAACAACTGGGCCAGCACATCACATAACTGCTGCAGATAAATTTCAAAGGACTCATATACACGCTCTTTATTTAATTTAATTTTCCCTGAAACTGTATCATGGTCACCTCCAAAGAAGTACTCGTATAATTCTCGGACATTCTCACTCTCATCTGTCCCATTATCTCCTCTTATCTGTTCTATATAATCATATCGAAGGCTTTGCAGTTTCCAACTCATTGCACTTTGACATCTCATAATCAGCTGCATCATACCGCTTATTTCTTTTATCATCTGCGGCGTAATATAACATACCTTAGGAGATCGTCCCTTTACCGCCCCTAACTCAAAATAAGGCTGGGTTTCCGTAATATTGATCGGCATTACAATCTTTCGGTTTTTCACCTGGTTTTCCTGGGTATAGATTCGAAAATCGGGTTTGAAACAATTTGCCTCATTGCTGCTTCTTACATACACATCAATAGAATTCAGATCCAAATTAAATGTATAGCAGGAATAAACATGCGGCGCACTATGCAGATCACTGCCTTCTGGCCACCCAATTCCAGATACCAGAGTTGTCATAGAATGTCTGTTATTTTGCCAATTGATCACATCGCGGTTATGGACATGTCCACTTATATAAATGTTCGCTCTAAGACGATTTACTGACAGCAATTCCCCCTGTGCAATACTTTGTTCCTTACCAGTCAGCCAATCTAATGGATGATGCGCGAGGGCGATCACCAGATCTGCATTTTTATCTTCAACTGCCTTGTTATATTGCTGGTAAATATCTTCTGCTTGAAATCTGCCAAATTTTAAGGCCCTGATATCCTGTTCTCCACCGTTTGAACTCCATGACGTATCTAATGATAAAAAACAAATCTTTTTCCCATTAATTTCCGTGCATCTTACTCCGTAGGTGTTATCAGCCCTGTGAGAAACTCCTAATATTCCATATATATTATTGATAAGACTTATATATTCTCCATATCCAACCATAATATACTGCCAATAAGACTTCTTAAATTCCTCACTTCTGGCTTCATCATAATATTCTATTGTACACTCATCAAAAGGTTTATGCACCCTGTCATGGTTTCCGGGTACAATATATACGTCTTTCAGCTTTTCCGCCAACACATCCTTTAACTGTTCGAAAAAGGCAAGAACGTTCTCTTTACATTTCTCATAATTGGCTTTATCTATTATATCTCCTGTAATGACCAGAATTACATTGTCCACAGGTTTCAATTCCTCTTTTATGTCTGACAGAAGATTTTTCAGTAACGGAGTCAAGCCTTTTCCAGTACCATTAATATGTAAATCAGACAGATGTAAAATAGTAAAATCATTCACAGTTTTTTACCTTCAATCCACATTTCCTGCAACATTCTTTTCAACCAGTTATATTTCGTAGAGTTCACTTTATACTTATAGACGGGAACATCTTCCCCATATGTATTCTCCAAATAGGGACTGAAATAAGCCACCTTATCCGTAAGTATTATCCTTCCAATATGAATGCAATCATATACTCTAATACTAATCGAGCCCCTGCAGGCTTGCAAAAATTCTATATTAGAATCAATCGCTCCTGTAAATGCCCTCTCTGTATATCCATCTCCAGAAGCAGAAACTTCTGACGTACGTCTCTTTATCCATTTATCATTTCTGGTATCTGGTAAAAGGATCTTTATGGGTATCGTCTTCTTGTTTAAATACTCTCTATATGGCGGATCCATCAGAAAACTGCCGCGGCTTGTACAGATTGCCAAACGTTTCGCCTTTTTCATTTCATGCTTGAAATCCTTTATAAATTCCTCATCATTGTAAGAGTTAAAAACAAACAAAGAACCAGAATCCATTAAAGATACTATCATTTTCTTTAAAAACTTGATAATCTTGGGAGAAAAAAATACTACCAGTAGACCCCAGATTGCAGAGGCAATAAGTGAGGAAATTATGCTATCGCTCATAACAATACTCTTTCACCTCTTGTAACAGTTGAACCGCCTTATTAAAATGCTCAATTGTAGTCGATCCAACTTCTGATTTATTCTCCATTGAGGAAGACAGCATGCCGCAGCCTGATTTTTGCATGTCACCAAAAGAGGTAAAAATTTTTCCCTCAAAACCTTTATCCAGAACAACCTGGAATAACGCATCTGCCATTTCATTGCTTAATTCGTGTTTTTGCCTTCCTGCATCTGTGTTGTTTACAAAACACAGATCAATGCGAAACACATCATTATCCAAAACTGACAGGATTTCTTCCAGTCTTTTAGGTGTCAGCGTATAAGACTTTCCATCTTTTGTCTGATATTTATCAAACATCAATATACCAACCCCGATTTTTTCATTTGTAACCTGATATAGCTTCTTGCAACAGGCAATTACTTCCTGATAATCATAAATATTATTGATCGGCATCAATTCATTTCTCTTTTCATCAATTTCATGCAGCGATAAATGAATTGTGATTTTATTTTTGAAAACGGAATTCTTCAAATCCTCTGTCAGCGCCTGAATAAATTCAGTCACCCCACAAGTAGAGATCACATACCTGGATACCTTCTGCCCTAACTTATCCATTACATAATCCGTATACATGATTGCCCGCTTAATGGCTGGATAACAGTATCCTGGTTCCCCCTGGCCCATAAAGGCAAACTCTCTTGCATTATTCCGGACCTGCTTATAGCTTGGACAATTGCTGTCATATTCCGCCATAAAAATACACTGAAGCGCAATATCCTCAGCCCGCAAATGACCGCCAAATTTTAGAGTGCCGGTCTCACAAAAGCGGCATTGCTGCTCTGTGGCAGACAAAACACATCCAAAGCTTGTAGAAATCGTATACGCAGAAATATCTGCATCTTCCTTAATTTTCAGATTTCGTAAACGTCTATTAAAAGCGATGCTCTCAACATACTTGTCGTCTTTTTTCCAGTAATACTTAATCCCATCACAGCCTAAAGAGCCTAATAAAGTGTATCCCACAATTGTAAATGGATTTTCAACCAGTTTAATATGCTTTTTCTCTTTACTATTGTCATTGATTTTTGGAAAATCATACAAAGATCTATAGTCCCTGTCATAAGGTGGATCTGCAAACCAGTTTTTTTGATCGATATCCCATTTATAACTTGTTAGCTTCACAGTACCATCCGTCTCTAATTCCCCAATATCAAAGCTGGCTCTTACCGCTTCGGTTTTACTTTTCTGGAGCAGACATCCAATATTCACATATCGCCCATTCTGACTAAAGGAATCAGCCTCCTGAGAATGTGAATGTCCACATAAATAAAGCCTAACCCCTTCCTGCTCAAATAAATTTGTAATCTCTCTCTTTTCTTCCGTACTTAATAACTCTAATGCATGATGTCCAATTGCAATAACTGGTTTGTTTTTCTTTTTTAGGTAATCCAATTTCTCAGCCACATAAGAGCTTCCCAAAAGCAATGTATGCTGCTCTTCTTCACTGCTAAGCCCCGCCGTCACTGCAGTATTTAAAAGTAAAAAATTACACTCGTCAAATTCTGCAATTCCATGGGGATTACTGCCATCCCACTGCGATACATCTCTCAGCTTCTCATGCATATTATTGTAAAAATTAAAACCGCCAAGAAGCTGTCCCAACAGTTCCGGATCAAATGTTCCCATATTAGGCTGATACTTGTCTTTCGCGCTTCTTATGACAGCAGTTCTCACTGATCCACGATCCAAATCATGGTTTCCAGGTACTGTAATAACCTTAGGAGTATCCGTCCATCTCAGTTTCTCACACAATAAATTAATGTAATCAACTACCTTCTGAGGATTATTTTCTTTTTCCGGCGCATATCTGAAATCGCCAGTAATAATCATTGCATCAAAATTTCCATCTAACCCTGCTAAAAATTCAGGTAATTTTTCCCTCAATTTTTGAGTATTAAAACTTACATTCTTTGTTTGAAAATGAATATCTGATAAATGGATCCACCTAAATTTCTTCATCTGTACCCCTGCCTTAAACATTTTTTGCTATCAATTCATCTGCTAATGCATTTAATTCCAGCCATTTCTTTGATGCCAGTTTTTCCGGTTCTTTACTTCCAAGCATTCCACACGCTGTCATTTTCTTTCTTCCATATGATGAAAAATGTTTCGCCTCAAATCCATATTCTCTTACAGTTTCCAATAATTTTCCCACCAGTTCCTGGGGATATTCGTCAGCCTCCCCAATCTCATCTGATGAATTATATTCGCAAAAACTAAGGCGGCACTTTCCGGGATTAAGCTTCTTTAGTATCTCCATAACCATTTCCACAGAATTTGTATAGGAAAATGTTTTCCCCTTTGGTCTGAAATTATTAAATAACATAATTCCCACACAAGGCTTCTCTCCTGATACTTCGGCAACCTGATTCACTTTCTTCACAGTTTCCTCAATTGGATATAATTTGTTAATCGGCATGATCAAATCCCTATCCCCCGCCACATGTAAAGATAAATGCAGCGTCACTCTTTCTGTGAAATAGTGCTGGACATCACTCATATAGTTGTCCACAGCTTCAGGAATTCCGCACGTTGCAAATATATGACGGTATACTTGCTGGTTCAATTCCCTCATTACAGTATTGGTAAGCTCAATCGCCATGCGGACCTGACTGTAAGAATAGCCAGGTTCTCCCTGGCCCATATATGCAAATTCTCTTTTCTTATTATGTAATTCAGGATGATCTTCACAATATATATCTGATAAGACCATAAAAATATTTTGCTTAGCAATTTCCTTATAGGTCAATAATCCACCGAAAGGCAATACATTTCCAGTTCTGCAAAATGCACACTGATTCCCTTGTGTCCGCAAAATACATCCTGAACTTACTGAAGTCGTATAACCGCATATATCTTCCAATTTTCCCTTGGAGCGGTTTATGAACGCAGCGCTTTCTATGCACTTCTTAAAACGTGCGTCCTTCCACGCGTAACGGAGACCTCCATCCTCCAAAATATCATATCCCACTATATCCACTGCACCAATTCCTCCATAAATATATTCTAATAGTTTTCTTCTACATAATTGGTTCTTGGAAATTTTAATTGTCTTATTTATAATTTTTCTTTTTTATAAAACTGATGGGATTTCATATATTATTTTATAACTTATCTATTTATATCATCAGTATATCACTTCAACTTATCTGACGCAATAATGCAATATAAACAAATTCAGTTCTACTTTTCATTTTACAGATCAGCAAATAAATCTGTTTTATATATTTCCTTTTCAAACATGTTCTTAAAGCTGTCCTTCACAGCCTCAACATCTTCCTTATAAGTCATCCCATACCAACTATCATTGGTTCTCAGAACTTTCACACTGATCTTCCCCTGCTCCAGCAGTTCCCCAATAAAAGACGGAATCAGAAACTCTGCCTTCATAGGATTCCCTGGCACTTCCTTCTCAAAGAATTCCTCAAATCCCTTTTCCAGAGTCTCCACAAAATCTGGTGTCAATCCCCACATATTCATGGAAACCAAAGACTCTGTATCTACCTTTACTCCGTCTGCTTCCGCACCATCCGCAGTTTTCATAATATTATGAGTTTCCACAACCTCAGTAAAATTGTTTTCCTCATCCATTTTGCAGATTCCGCAGGTCACACCACCATTATCAGAAAGGGGGTTCTTCAGAACAAAACCAGCCATACAAGAAGTTCCGCCATTCACCAGATATTCGTGAACCTTTTTGAAACCTTCTTTGCCATAATAGTCATCTGCATTAATGACAACAAATGGTGTATCCTTTATGGGGTCTGACCCCAATGCTTTTTTTCGGATCAGGGCTGTCAGTTCACAAGCAATGAGTACATGAACTTTCTCAAAGAGAACCAGATCCGTCAAAGCATGGATGGTAAAAGCCGCTGGGCTGATAATATCATGATTGAACGATGGTTCCGGAGTTTCAAGTACGAGGAAGCCTATCTGACCCAATACAACAATATCCGAGAAGCAAGGAAGGCTATTGGAAAATATGTGCATACATACAACTTTGAACGTTGTCATTCCGCACTCAATAATCAGACACCAGCATCCTGCTATTATCCAATCCTGTTACTGGATGATTGCGCAGCCTAGGGGGGAATTTTCTCCCCTACCCAGTTACATATATCAGTTCATTATAAAAAGCTTATTTTTTTGTCTTGACAACTGAACCACTATAATAGCATTGGAGTCTGACCTTAAAATGATACTATAAATACGTCTTTAAAATATCTAATCTTTTTTTCCATATAATGCAGAACAATATAGCGCTTATACACACACAGCATATTCCTCTACTAATAAAACCTATAACATTATTCAACGGAATCATATATGTAGCTCTAAAAGTAATTATTGCAACAATTAATATAATCAATGAATCTTTAAATTGGTTCACATAAAATTCCCGTTCTTTCTCTTGAAAATAGTCATCAAATAACACTTTTGTTTCCCATGGATATTCTATAAATGTAAAAGCTATAACTGTAGAAATTACAACTCCATTAATTCCTATTTTTTGTATTAAAATAATATTCAAACAAGCATTCACAATCCCACTAATCAACGGTTTAAATTTATCTGCCTCCCACATGCCTGTTGCATCTTTAAAAGTTACAACAATTCTTCTTGACATATTAATATAAAAATATACTACTAGTAAAATCACTGTATTAAATTCAAATAAATTTCCATCACCGGTCCACAATTTCATAAATGGCTGATATAAACATATCAAACATGTAGATAAAAAACCTATTATTAAATTATTTACATATGTTAATTTTTTGAATTTCTCATAATTCTGATGTGTCGACTCCAATGCAATGCTATTTCCTAGTCCCGCTAATATAGATGTGTAAAATATATTCATTATATTTACAAGACTTAATATTATATAATAATAATTATTATATATTGCGACTAAATTAAGTCCTAAAAAAGCGGAAATTATTATATTATCTAAAGAATTACTAATAGTACCACCTATTTTATGTAGGAAAAGAGCTTTAACCTTTCTCTTTATTTCATCAAGATAACTTTCATTCAGTTTTTCTATAGCATTTATATTACATACCGGGAACATTTTTGAAGCAATCCAATATTTTAGTATATTTCCAATTATCGTTGTTATAGGAAGCATCAATAAATACAAATAGAAATCTTTTGCTATATATAAAATAATAAGTTGACTACCATTTAATAATATCGTAACAACAATTGAAATTTTACTTAAAATATCCTCTCTTTGATAAGCACTGATTACAGATGTCTTATACGCAAAAAACAAATAACTACAAATAACATTAAATAGCTGAATAAAAAATACAATCTGTACATTTATCCCCTCTGGTGTTTCACCTGTTACCAAACGGTCCAAGAACAGTGAAAATACTATTCCCATCACGAACACACAAAATCCAATTATCCTATATATTTTTTTATATAATTGAAGTAATGCTGCAACTGTTTTTTCATCATTTTCTGCTATCGGCTTGTACATAGAATAGACTATTGCAGATCCAACTCCCAACTCTGCCAAATTTAAAATTCCTAATATCGATGAAAACAAACTGTTTAGTCCCAAATAAGAGTTTCCTAATATATATAATACTGCAGTTCTATTTATAAAGGGAAATAATATATTTACTCCCCTAAATATAATTCCAAATACCATATTTCTTTTTGTATTTTCTATTCTATTTAGCCTCATGAAATGCATCTCCTATTTTTGAAATATCATATCCTATTATCATTAAAATAAATAATGCTACTGGTTGCTGATATGAATTTATTATTAATGAGATCATTAGCGTCAATAATAATGCAGCCACAATTCTATTCCACTTATTTATTCCATTTTCAAACATTTTTTTCCATGCAATAAAATAAATTACTAAAAATATAAGTAGCCCTATTCCTCCCATTGTATATGTAATTTGTAACAAGAAATTATGACAATGTGCAAAATGAAAATACGAACCGTCCGTAAGCATAAACTTCTTTTGTAAGATTTCCGATGTTTCATAGCCATATCCCATTATCGGTTTTTGCATTACCCAATATAATACTCTATTCCATATTTTTTCTCTTCCAGTTAAGTCTATTGACTTGTGTAAAATATTCACAATAAAGAAGGAAAATATTTTTTGTATTTTAAATATAACTATACCTACATTAAGTACTAATACCGCTATATTAGAGCTTATTAATAATTTTTTTGATTTTCCTATAATATTATAGAAAAGAATAAAAATTATCATACATAATATTCCAGAAATAGATTTCAGTATTAATAAAGAAGTTCCACTAACAAAAGTACATACCAATAAAATTTCTTTCTTATTTTTACAACATTGCTGATACATAAATGTAAATATTATATAGAGAATCAACCAATATAACAATGTATCATCGTGGCCTAGGAAATATGTATCCAAAGCTGTAATTCCACCCGGATATAAAATAACTGATATAGAATTTATAACTAACAAGACTGAATATACATCAAAAGCAATTTGGTAAAACTTTCTTTTGGAATCCGAAAATGCAAATGTACAAAACATCAGAGAAAAACCTATAACTGTTATTCCATCAATGAATGCTCTAAATACTTGACCACCATTAATAGCAGTATTAAGGACATAACTCAAATAAAAGAAAACTATATATTTTATATATTTGCAATATTTTCTCGTTTTTCTTTTTGCCATTAACGTTGTTATACAATAAACTACAGATACAATCTTTCCAATGTTAAAAATTATATCTAATGTTCCTGTTATTACCACCGGTTCCAAATAAGGAAATAGACACAAAAAGATAATTATTCTTTCCTTTCCCATATTTCTTTTATTTATTATCATTTTTTTTACCTAAAGTCAGCACTTTTTTCCCTTTTTTAACTAACTGTTCAAATTTAAAAAGTTTTATATATTTATCATCTATTTTCTTTCCCCAAAACACTCGATTTCTCCGAAATGCTTTTTCTTTTTCTTGTATAAATATATTTTCAATAAATTTATCGAAATTATCTTTCATTTTTATGGAAAACATTTTGTCATTGTATATCGGTTGTTCTAACATTGATAAATATTCTGTTTTATCACTATCTAATTTCTTTACTTTCTCTAATAAATGATCCAAAGAATCAAATTCGTGACAATTAATAAATGCCTTTGAATTGAAGTCCTCACATACAGTGGAATCTCCATAGTATATAGGAATTGTTTTAGCCGCAAATGCTTGAAGTATTTTTTCTGTAACATAGCCTGGGTGCGAGCTATTCTCACATGCAATTGAGAATTTATGATTATTCTCAAAAAGTAATTTATCTTCAACTTGCCCATTCAATAAATTATTCTTTAATTTTCCACCAGAATCAACCCTCTTATACGTTGAAAGTTTTTCTAATAAATTAATTCTCATTGAGTCCGTATCATTATTTGAATATACAAAACTACAAAACTCTCTATCGAATAGTTTTTGGGTAATATTTTTATTTTTTTCTTCCGCTAATTTCAAATCTTTTGCGTATTCATACATTCCATAATAAAATGGAAATCTAATATATCGATCTCCAAATAATAAACGTTCAAATCCTATTGCATAATCACACATTTGAAAATCTGGAGCAATATTTTCTCCTGTAAAAAACACTCGAACAGCATTTGGATATAACAAATATTCATTAGAAAAAACTGAATAAAACACATAATCTGGATTTTCCGACAATTCAATATTTCCAAACCTTTTTATTGAATCACTTATAAAATTATTTTTTTCATCAAATGATGAATAAAAACCTAAATATTTTATTTTAAATGTTTTTGTCTCCATCTGTTCTCCCTCAATACATACACGTAATGTAAAAGTCTCATAAATGGAAAATATATATTCCAATAATGTTTAATATTAAAACGATTATATATATTTTGTGTCATATATATAAACTCTTTTAAATTAACATTTTTCATTTCATCTTTGCTCATAAAAACAATATATTTAATTGTTTGTCTCCAAATTTCATCTATATGCTTTTTTACTTCTTTTTCTTTAATTAACCCTTCCTTTTTCTCAGACCATTTAACCATCTCATTAAATGTACAAGCAAATCCCACTGTTCTTTCAAGAAATCGCTTGCCTTTAGTTATGGATCCATATCGCATCCTATAATGATAATATTGATTGCTAATTGCTGCACACTTTTTTACGCTATGTATTAATTGAAATGTATATAAATGATCTTCGTGTAATATTCCTTCATAAAAAGATAACTGATTTTCAACAATTACACTTTTCTTAACAAACTGAAATGGAACTCCTGTAAAATAAGAATCGTTTTTTCTCAAAATATTATATAATTCTTTTCCTGATTTACACTTATAATCCATTGTATTTCCACATATCTCTGAATTTACAACTATATTTTCACTCACATCATAGAAATCTTTTACTCCGCCAAATACAATCAATTCTAATTGTTCTTTTTCTGCCATATGATATAAATTATCTATCGCGTCTATTTCTAATGTATCATCACTATCCATAAATAAGATATATTTCCCTTTTGCATATTTTAAGCCTACATTCCTACTTGCACTAAGCCCGGAATTATTCCTTCTAATATATTTGAATCGAAAATCTTCTTCTGCTATTTTAATTGCAATTTCCGATGATTCATCAGTTGAACCATCATCAATCATTATAACTTCAAATACTGGAAATGTTTGTTTTTTTAAACTTTGTAAAGACTCATACAAGTATTTCTCTACATTATAAATTGGCACAATAATAGAAACACTACATGCATTATCCATATCCTATTCCCTTCACATAATCTACATGTTTAATTTTTATTTCTTATTTTCTTCACTTTATACTTAAAGTAATTCCACGTCTCTTGTATTGAAATACCTCTTTCTATTTTAAAAAGTTCTTTGACTTTTCTATTTAAGAATCGCAACCACTTAAAATTATCTTTATAATTATCATATGAAAAAAGATCTACCATTTCTTCTAATTCTATTTTTTCTTTTAAAAGAGAATACCATTGCGGAATAATTATATCTGGTGTAAATTGACTATCAACAAATTTTTTTGCCTGTCTAGATAACTTTTCGTTCACTTCATTGTCACAAAGCAACCTTATGATTGCTTTTTCACACGCCTTTACTCCTTTTATTCTATATCCTGTTTTTTTATCATCCACTGTATCAATAAGCCCATATCCATTATATGTTACTACAGGAATTCCATGTGCTTGAAATTCGACGGCTGACAAACAAAATGTTTCTGTTTTTCCTGTAGGATTAGATACGCCAACTCTAATTGAATTATAAAATTCTTCTTTTTCATTTCCCATTGTTCCCATATATTTAACTGACGACATCAAGTTTCCATCAGAATCCTTTAAGAAACAATTACAATAATCTTGGTAAGCTGATAAATCTTTTTCATTCCCATATAAGCCTCCGCCAAGTACATATAATTCCGCATCTGGAACTGCCTTTAAAATATTTTTCCAGGCTTTAGCCAAAATATGAAATCCTTTTTGTTTAATCAGAGCTCCTGAATAAACAACTTTCTTTGTATCAGCATTTGTTCTCATTTTATAAGAAGAAGGAATACAATTATTAATAATCAAACTTTTCTTTATAATATTTGAATCACAATAATAATCATATAATTGCTGTCCTACAAATATCACTTTTTTTATCTGTGATAATTCTGTAATAAATTTATATTCTTCATATAAAAGATAGTTATGAACCCACGCAATAGCATTTATATCTTTTTCTTTGATTCTACAATAAAAATTCTTATTAACGTCTGTTTGAGTAAATATTAATATTTCATGTTTTCTTTCTATTAAATCTATCATTTCATATATTGACTTTACATAAACTAAATCAATTATCTCAGAAATAATTCTTTGATTATCTGTATATAAAGTTATATCCAAATTAGGATATCTCAATTTTAACAATGTTGATACAATACCTATTTCATATTGAGTCCCTCCAAGCCCCGGATTTCCAAATTGACACTCATCTAAATTTATTTTTCTTTCATTACTCTTAATCCAAAATGCTATTTTCATCTTCTTTATCCTATTACCATTTTCAATTTCACAATTTTGACAAATATTAATTATCTTTCAGCGTATATTCTATAGCATCCACATATCCCTTGCTTACACTCTCAAATGAAAATTTGTCAAAAATCTTTTTATCTGCTCTGTACTTTTCTGGATTTCTTAAAATGCTTTCTATTGTTTTTCCAAACTCTTCTGCATTATAAGGATCAATGATTGAACCATTTACATTCTCAGTAATAATATCGTATGCTCCATCCGCATACTTCGAGGTTACAATAGGGGTGCCTGTACACGCTGCTTCCAGTAGCACCAACCCGAAGCAATCCTCACGGGTTGGCAAAACAAATACGCTTGCATATTGATACTCTTCGAGCAAATCTTTTCCCTGTTTAAAGCCACAAAACTCGACTTTACCTAACAGATTTGCATTTTTAATTCTAGTTTTTAATTCTTCAATTTCTTTATCTGTTCCATTTCCAACAATACGCAATTGAAAGTCCTCATCCACATATCTTAAAGCCGATACTAATAGGTCTAATCCTTTTCTTTCAATCATACTTCCGACATATAATAATCGTCCCTGTTCTGGAACATGCCCTATCGTACGTATTTTATTTACATCAACCGTTAACAAACTAACAAAAATTTTATTGGTACTGAGTCCCCATTTCAAAAGTTTTTCTTTAGCCTTTGTACTACTTGCAATTGATGCATTGCATTTTCCTATAATTATTTTTCTAGTAATGCGTTGTATAAAATTAATATTTCTTTCAGAATATAATGTGCCATCTGTTAAACTAATATACTTTTTCCTATGCCATTTACACCAAAACAAACATTTAACAGCAATCGGATTATACTCCCATGCAATTACAATATCAGGATTTATTTCTAATAAATCTTTTCCAATTCCTTTAGGGATATAAATATGTTTCGTATCATATTTTCTCTTTATCGAAATCACTTTTGTTTTAGCAAAAGTTGTATTCAATAATTTTGCAGTATCAACATTCCAGCACCTATTATCAGCTTCCCGCGCACAATAGATGACATAAAATTCATACTGTTTGATATGTGTCTGCAAATAATAAAATAAATCCACTCTATATGGTGACGGTATATTTGTAACCAATAAAACCTTTTTCATTCTTTTTTCCTCTAATACTTATATATGCTGTCCCGTTTAAGCAAGCAATAGAACGCTTTCCATATTCTTAATCTCACTAAAACAATTTTTATACAATTTTGGATATACATTTTTATTTTATACATTATAGCCCTGAAATGACTTAAACCATATTTCTCTGCAATGGATACATTTTCCTTAATTGTCTGAAATGGATGACTACATGATGTTCCTCCATATGTAAAGCAACTAACAACTGTATTGACAAATTGAAACTTTGCCCCCCCCCGATAAAATCTTGCGAACAAATCATAATCCATACATATTTTATATTTCTCTGAATATCCTCCATATTGATCATAAGCTTTTTTTCTTACTAATGAACTTTGGTGTATAAATGGGAGTGAATATTCAAGACCTTCTGCTGAACCAGCGTATTTTATTAATTTCAATTCGTTTTCTTGATCATCTACAATAGTATTTCCATATAATACATCTGTACACTCATGGCACGCCAAAGTCAAATTTGCCAGCGCATGAGGAAACAAATAATCATCGGCATTAATCAGCCCAATTAAATCTCCTGTTGCCATTTTTATTCCTTTATTAAATGCATCAGAAATACCGTTGTCTTTTTCAGAAATCCAATGTATTTTTTTATTCTCGTAGCTTTTAATAATATCTACTGTATGATCCTTACTGCCCCCATCAACAATAATATATTCTAGATTTTCATAGTCCTGACTCAATACACTCTCTATCGTTTTTGCAATTGTTTTTTCTGCGTTATAGCAAATTGTAATCATGCTAACTTTTAGTCGTTCCACCATCAATCTCCTTAATTACTTATATTGACATATATGTCATTTAAAATCTTGTAATTTGCATTTTCGCTATACTTCATTTCATATAATTCTTTTATTTTTTCCCTATCTAATGGCTTTTCTCTCATTTTTTCAACCGCTAATATTATGCTCTCTATGGATTTACACTCAAATTTATACCCTGTAATTCCCTCTTCTACAATACTTCCCGCATTTCCAAAATCAGAACAAATAACAGGTGTTCCAACCGCAAATGCTTCCACAATACTCATCGGAAAACCTTCGTACCACTGTGTTGCCATTATAAGAGCCTTGCTGTTTGTAATCGTCTTTCGAGCTTCCTCATTAGATACAAGCCCTTGTAATTCAATATTCACGGAGTTTTTTCTAACAAACGTTTTGCACCAATCTTCCATTGGTCCTGTACCGCAAACGATTAATTTTGGAGCCTCCTCCCCCATCACTTTCCACGCTTCAAAAAGAAGATCAATTCCTTTCAACTTATCTAATCTCCCTGCAAAAACAAATTGATCTTTTCTCTCTTTCTCTGGAACACACTCATTTTCACTTTCATCAAAATTAGGTTTTACAAATACTCTCTCTTGTTTTATTTGTTTTAATTCCAATAATTTCTTCTTATTAAAATCAGTCAAACAAATATAATTGATTTTTCCGTAAATGCCAGTTATCCGATGAAACATCGTACTAATCACACACGCAACTGTCTGAATTTTACTTTCTCGATAGCAACTATGTTTTATTGCACATCTCAAACCATGTTCTACGCAATCCTCACAGATATGTCCATCTCTATAAAAAGTTGCACCAGGACAGAGCAAGCGAAAATTATGTATTGTCTGAACTACCGGAACTTTCATATGTCTTGCAGCATAATAAACTGCTGGACTTACTAGATTAAGCGTATTATGAACATGAACAATTTCTATACTCTCTTGCCTTATCAAATTCTTGATTTCTTTGTATGTTTTTGGATTGAATACAGTTGTAATCGGTAAAAAAACTTTCTGAAGTTTTGACATCTGCTTTAATTCCACATTACTGCGACTATATAAACTCACCTTATGTCCATGCTTCTCAAGCATTTTCTTTTCATTGGCTACAACCGTATCTTCTCCTCCAGAAATCTGGTAATAATTATGTACAATCAAAATATTCTTTTTATTTTCATTGTTCACAGTCATTACCTCACTTTCCCCTTATCACTGCATTCCAAATAAATTTCGTATTAGTGCTCCAATATCTTTTAAATAGCCTCTTTGGATCCTGTACTAAGCGATATAACCATTCTAGATTGTGTTCTTGCATCCATATTGGAGCACGCTTAATATTTCCCGCATAATAATCAAACCCCGCTCCGACACCAAGCATCAATCCATCAATTTCCCCCTGATGTGCTGCCATCCACTTCTCCTGTTTTGGTGCCCCAAGCCCAACCCAGACAAAATCCGGTTTAGTTTCATTAATTCTCTCTATAACAGCTCTATCTTCATCTTTCGTCAACGCTCTAAACGGTGGACTGTACATTCCAGCAATTTGAATTCCTGGATAATTACTTATGAGTTTTTGATATAATAGTTCTAATGTTTCTTTTTTGCTTCCATAAAAATAATGACGATATCCTTTCTTTGCAGAAATTTCAAAAATCTCTCCCATTAAACTTGGACCTGTTGTGCGTTCCATATTCTTATGACCTCTTTTTTTACCAACAGTAGAAAGAGGACCCCCATCTGGAATTGCCATTAACCCACCATTTTGAATTGCACAATAAACTGCATCCTCATAGCTAATTACGGTTGTATGTACATTTGAGACACATATGTAGTCTCCTTTTAATTCTGAGATATTTTTTTCGAGATAGCGCACCAACCATTCCATATTAATTGCCGCAATATCAACCCCCATAATATTGCAAGTTGGAATAAGTCTTTTATCAACCTTTCTCTTATACTCCATTTCTCGCACCTGTTCCTCTTTTCTACTTATATAGCGAGATTCACATCAAACCATTCATGCTATATAAAACAATATGTTTATCGTCTTCTACTAATCTCACACTATAATTATCATTTTTTACACGAATTATCTTCCACAGCCATACTTCGTTCCACTTTTTAGACCACTATTAAAACTTTTATGTAGACGTTTTCTACCACACAAACTCCGCATCCCAGACATCCACTCCGGAATCCTGATAAACATCCAATAATCTAGCTCTAAGCATGTCCTTACTAACACCCTTTTTCAAAATTACCTGCAAGAATCCACCCCCACCAGCACCAGAAATGAATTTTCCATCAATCAAATCCTCACAGCTTGCAAAAATCTGATCAATACAGGTATTGGTTGATCCAGTATCCAGTTTCTTAGACACTTCCCAATGTTCATTCAGCAATCTGGCAAAGGCATCTACATCTCCCTGTTCCAATTCATACCGCATCATAACAGCTAGGTACTTCATCTCTTCCAAGGCTTCTTTTGATTCTTTCTTTCCGCCGATATAGTTTCCAACTACATCGCGAAGCAGGTTTCTTGCCAGGCGGCGCTGGCCGGTGTAAATAAGTGCAAATCTTTCCTGAAGCTCTGCTTTTGTATCTTCATCTAAATCCAGATATTCTACTTTCAGTTTCTGCTTCATTCCAGGTCTTGAGGTAATATATTTGATACCACCTGTAAGTCCTCCAACCTGATCCTGCCAACCGCCACCGGTACTCATGATCTGTTCCAGATTCAGTACCAGTTCATATATATCGGAATCGCTCCAGGTTGTTCCTAAAAATTTTCCAAGAGCACGAACACAGGCTCCTGAAAGGATGCTGCTGGTTCCAAGCCCGGAACCTTTTGGAACTCCTTTTACACGAGTGGACATGTAAAAACCACCGCCCATCTCATCCAGGATTTTTTCCAGATCAGCTTCACCTTCCATAGGGATAATTCCACACGCAATCAATGCTGCTTTATGAAGTGCAAAGGAATCGTAAGGATTATGACAATCCTGAATTTCTGCTGCAGTTGTCACAACACCATGTGCATCCAGATCGAGACTTGCAAATTCAATGTGTTTTTCCGGCAGCTTTCTTAATTCCACTTCGATTGGTTCCTGACCATTCAGCAAAATTGCAGCATTTAATACAACACCGCCTTTTTCATTACAATATGGCGGAGTATCCGTCCAGCCGCCGCCCCAGTTCACACGAACCGGAAGGCTTACTTTTACCTGATTTTCTGCAATCTTATATTTCTTTACCTGATTTACATTACTTGCTCTAAATATTTCCTGCTGGATTGTGGCAAAGCATTTCTGCTCTATCTGGTCGTAGCTGATTCCATGAAAGTTCTTTTTCATAAACTTCATGGAACGGGAAATGCTGTATAAAACACGGATTTTCTCTTCAAATGGCAATTCTTTTTCTGCCATTTCCATAAGCATGTCAAACTGTTTTTCATCCAATTCTGTAATGCCAAATGTTTTCAGAGAATCCACATAATGTTCTCCGGCACGTAACCGATTCAGGAAACGCTCTATAAGGATTCGGTTTTCCAGTTTTTCTTCCCATGGAACCAATACAGAAGCATCTGCTATCTGGAAGGATTCTTCCAGAGAATAACGTTTCAGAGACTTCCATTCTGCGACCTTCACTTCGTCTGCTTTTTCAGAACTCATTCTATGAAGAAGAAAGGCCCAGGAAACAGCTTTTTCCTGACTTTCTACAACTGGATAAAGCTTCGCCTTCCACAAAGAGTGATCTTCACTTTCCCAGATATCTTTTGTCTTTAAATTATTTAAATTTATAAAGCTCTGTAAATCTCCGGCAAGGAAGCTGCCTCTTTCTTCCAGTGTTTTCTTCGGATTATCTTTAATTCCATATGCTCTTACAATATATCTCTTCTCGCCGTTCTCTCTTTTTAACTCAACTCCATGCATCACCATGGATGGAACCGTTACATCTTTAAGCTCCAGCTGTGAAATCACACAGTCTTTCTCTAAAACGGTATTTCCTCTCAGCCAGCTGTTTTCTACATAGCATTTATCAGCCAGTTGTACTGTTCCCTCAATAAGAGCATTATGTACTGCTGCCTGTACTTTTTTCTCAGATTTATAATTGGTAAATACCATTGGCTTCCAATCCAGATACTCATAATCTGCAATCTCATCTGTTAAAAGAGCCAGAAGCTCCCTGGTTGTTCCAAAATGAATAAATTCAGCAGGAGAAAGGCAAATCAGCTTCATTCCGAATGAATGCAATGCTTCCCAAATTCTGGTACGACATTCAGTTAGTTCTTCACAGAAGGTTCCTTCTGGCTGCTCTTTGTAGTACTGCTCCAGTGTAGAATCTTCAGCTAATGGATAAAGAAAATCTCCATATAAACTGATTCGTGATTTTTCATTGACAAAACGGGCGTATTTTTCTGCATCGATTTTGCCATCTGTCTGAACCAGTGATAATAGAGCATTCATCAGGTTTACATCGAACAAAACTGCGCCTGTATCCAGGTCTACATTTCCATGGGTATTTACAGCCCCTAATTTTTCAAGGGTTTCAATGGATTGTTTATGAAGGAATTTTTTTACATAGTCTTTTCCATTATTCAGGAATACGCCATGATCTTTTCCCACATCTACCGGAGATTTCATGGAGATTGCTGCGGCACCATGAAACTGTGCATCAATCTGTAATGGATTAAACAAAAGAAGGACATCACCGGAAAGTACCAGCATTCCTTCACGGAAGCGCGATGGTACCCCTGCCATGCCTATAAGAAACTCATCAAATAAAGTTGACGCTCTTCCATCAGGAAGTTCACGTGGTACAGGCGAAAAAAGCTTTCCACATACAGAATATTGCGGAACACGTTTACTATCGCCGCCAGAATGAATTACAAGGATTCGCTTATTGTGGAAATCTCCTGCAATATCTTCCTGCTCTGCCAGCTTTCGCAACACCTGCAAAGTAGCTCCGCCAGATCCAACTCTTTTTCCATCTGGATCTGGTAATACGAGATATTTTGTTTTACATGGAAGCACATTTTTATTTTGTCGATATGTAATCTGACTTTGAAAAGCATTGGCCTGCTCCTCATTTGATGCAGTCAATACTATGTAATCCCATTGTGCAAAGCTTCTTTTTCGGATGGAGCGCTGATAATCTTCCCATGCGTCTATATAGCTTTGTCTTAAAAACAGATTTTTCATCTTTTTGTATTGATCAATTATCATAACTTTCTATCAATTATCTGATAACCAGATTTCCTTTCCATTATTCTGTATACGAAGCAATATAAAATCACATAGATCCATCTTTCTTAACCACAACCATAACTGTCTTCAAAAGTATCTTAATATCCAACCCAATATCCCAGTTTTCAATATATTCCTTATCCAACCTCACAACTTCCTCAAAATCCGTAATATCACTTCTACCACTCACCTGCCACATACCGGTGATTCCCGGTTTGATTGCCAGTCTCGCCTTATGTCTCGGTTCATACAAATTCGTCTCCGAAATCAACGGCGGTCTCGTCCCCACAATGGACATATCCCCTTTCAGCACATTAAAAAACTGCGGGAACTCATCCAGGCTCGTCCTTCTGATGAAATCTCCCACCCCGGTCTTATGTGACCCATCCGGCAGCACCTTATTTCCAATTACTCTGGGGTCGAAGTCCATCTTGAACATTTTGCCATCGCCCAGTTTGTTCTCTTTCATAAGCTCGGCTTTCCGCGCTTCCGCATCCATGTACATGCTGCGGAATTTGTACATTTTGAATTTCTTTCCGTTCTTTCCCACACGTTCCTGGGAGAAGAAAATCGGACCTGGGGATGCCAGATAGATGGCGGGGCCAACGAAAATAGTAATGATTCCTGTGAAAATACAGCCAACCAGTCCGCCGCAGATGTCCATCAGGCGCTTCAGGAAAAGCTGTCCGAAGGATGCATAGTTCAGACTGGTGGTCAGAACTGTGTAGCTTCCAACCTTTTCCACAAACTGTCTTTTGCCAGTCTGGTTGGTGATTTTTGCAAGGTTCAGATGAACGGTTACACCGGTTTCGGTGAGCTTGTCGATAAGCCCGTCCGGATATGGCAGATTTTCGGAGATGACGATCAGCACCTCGTCAATCCACTCCTGACAGACATACATAGGCACGTCACTTTCGCCTGCCACAACAGGGACACCACAGATTTTCTCACCGGTACAGTCCTCATCGATCACAACCACTCCGGCAAGGGAATATCTGGCATAATTGTTCTCCTGCATGCTGTGCACTACGTTCTCTGCTACCGCTTTGGAGGTGATGATCAGCAGCTTCTTGTCGCCGCCGTTTTCCATTTTTTTATGTAAGGAATTTTTCCAGATTTCTCTTATGGCATAGGTGAGGATCAGGTAGATCACAATTGTGGTGATCAGGATCATTCTGGAAAAGCTCTGGCCTTCCTGGATTATGAACAGATAAGCGATTGCAAGAGCACCTACTGCCACAGCATTTTTCAAGGTGGTGACAAATTCCTTATAGTGACCTCTTTTCAGAACGCTTTTCATGGTACCGGAGGTGAAGATCACCACCAGGTCGGCAAATCCAAGGAATATTGCCATATTTCGATACAATATATCTCCATACACATTGAATCCGTACCCGCGGAATGCATATGCCAAAATAAATGCCAGCTGCAGACAGATCATATCCAGAACAATAAAATCCCCATGTTTTAACCAGCCCTCTGAGTCCTTCCGATACATATTTTGCTTTTCCCTCCCAAGTACTTTTCTTCCGTTCAGCTTAGGTAAATACAGCTGACAGAAGCCCTCCATTCTCTAAAATGCAATGGCAAAATCTATTTTATCTTATATTTATAACTTATCTAAATTTATATTTTCCCGCCAACGCTTCCCGGTTATGATTTTTCTCAAGCATCTTTGGGTCACATCTCTCTTTGGATCTGTAACCACCGTTCATGCGTCAGCGGTATTATTTATTCCTTTTTTTCCAATTTCGACAAATTTCACCATTCCAGTCTTCTTAATAAAATACCACCCTGCCCTATTAGTGTCAACCCCCCCCAGGTTTCTTTCTGGCCTTTCCGGCAAAGTTTGGTAATTTTATCCACTTAACCCGATTTTCCCACTTGTTTTTTCCACTACTTTTTCATAAAGTGTTTGATAAACAGGTACATGAGAATCACCAGTGCCCCAAAGTACCCCAGCACTCCAAAAGCCGGAATTCCCATTATCTTCGGTGTCATGTCTGTGGTGCAGATAATACTGGAGCTGATCAGAAGTGCCATGACCCAAAGACCAAGCACGATGTTCCGGATCAGGCGGCGCATCAGCCACGCCAGGTCATCGGAGGCGTGAAGGTCCAGATTGATCTTGGTCTGGCCCTTCATGCAGCCCTGCAGGAAATCTGCTGCCAGCGCAGGGATATCCACGGCGCGGAGCATGGAGCGATACAGCTTTTTCCCGGTGCCCTTCATCTGCTTCTTCCAGTTTCCCTCCTCCAGAAGGTTTCCCTTCAAGCGGGCTGCTGCAATCTGCACCATATTGATCTCCGGGCTGATATCTGCCAGTACCCCTTCCATATGAGTCAGCCCTCTTGCAAGCATGGTAAGGCCATGGGGCATGACAATCTTGTTCTCCTTCATTACGTCCATCAGATCTGTAAGGATTTCTACGATATCGATTTCGCCAAAATCTGCAGTGCCGTATTTCGCCATAAGGTCGCGGATGTCTGTGTAAAGACGGCTCTGATTGGGTTTCCCCTTGAATTCTCCAAGTGCCAGCACTGCATCCTGAATTTTTCCAATGTCATTCAGTGCCACCCCTTCGATAGCCTGCCCGATCAGCTCCCGGTCACGATCATTCAGCCGTCCCATCATTCCCATGTCGATCCACACGATCTTGCCTCCCTGGATCATCACATTTCCAGGATGGGGATCTGCGTGGAAAAAGCCGTCGTCCATAACCTGCTTGATAAAATTATCTACAAATTTGCTGCCGATCTCATCAAGGTCATAGCCGCCTGCGAGAAGCTCTTCCTTATGGTCGATGGGAATACCATCAATGTATTCCATAACAAGGACGCTGGCTGTGGTATATTCTCTGTAAAGAATGGGCGTTTTTACAAATGCCACATTTTTATTTTTCCTGGAAAATTCTTCCATGTTGGCTGCTTCCGTCAGGAAATTCATCTCTTCCTGGGTGACACGCCACAGCTCTTCCAGCACAAGATTCAGATCTACCGCTTCCTTGATGCTTACAGGGGGAAGGAGCTTCACCGCCTTTTTCATCAGTCCGATATCCCGGGCCATGATTTCGTAGATGCCCTTTCGCTGAACCTTTATCACAACTTCTTCGCCGGTTTTCAGGACGGCGCGGTGTACCTGGGCGATAGAGGCTGAGCCAAGGGGCTTCTCCTGGATTTCCTGAAATTCTTCCTGCCAGGGACAGCCAAATGCTTCCCGGAGGACTTCTTCAACTTCTGCAAATGGCATGGGGTCTACATCAGAGCAAAGCTTCATCAGCTCGTCGCAGTAACGCTTGGGCAAAATGTCGGAGCGCATGGACATGATCTGTCCCAGCTTGATGAAGGTGGGGCCGAGATCTGTGAGAATGAGGCGGAGCTTCTCCGGGGAGACGCCTCGGGTGATGGCATGCTTGTGGAGAACGGCTGTAATTTCTTTTAGCCTTTCTTTATACGTGCCGGTGTCTTTACCGTTTGACTTCTTACCAGCTGTGCTGTTTTTCTCATTTTTATCCTGTTGGATTTCCACTTCCAGATTCTTTCTTTGTGCCTGGTCTGCTTCTGACTTCATCGTACTGTCATTCTTTGTCACACCCATGTCTGTTCCCCTTACTGAAAAGGCAGGATTCGGGTACTCTTTCTCCTCATCCTGCCTTCATAAATTTCTTTATTTTGTTCTGCAATGCCGTTCAGGATTTCCTGCTGCACTTCTTAAACAAGGCAATACTATTTCTTTTTCGGAAAATGTTATTGCTTATTCCTGAGGGTCGTCCTCGTATTCTTCTTTGGCTTCCTCCACTTCTTCTGCCTCTTCCTCTTCTTCGGCAGTCTCCTCTGCGTCTACGTCTTTCGCCTGCATCTTGCTGATCTGCTCTTTCAGGGCGGCCAGCTGATCCGGAGTCATTTTGCCAAGGACTTCCTTCAGCTCGTCCGGGTTGGACGGCTTCAGGGTTACGTTTACGTTCTTCTTCACGCTCTCTTTGATATTGTGCTTCAGTTCCTGATTGAGGACCTTGCCCTGTTCTACAGTGAGCTCACCTTTCTTTACCAGTTCATCCAGAACTTCTTTGGATTTCTCTGCGGTCACTGCTGCAGTGCCGATTCCTGCAAGTAATATTTTTTTGATGCCTTCTCCAAGTTCCATAGTGTGTGCTCCTTTCTTATTTACAGCTGTATCTGCCAACTCCCTGTGGGATTTTCGTTTTCAGCAGATCGGACTTCTCATAAAAGTCCAAGAAATACCAGCCCTTTAGGTACGAAAATGATCAGTCCGGCGATGGCGGCCATGATGGCGGCGATCAGGACGGCGCCTGCTGCGGTGTCCTTGGCGATCTTCGCCAGGGGCTTGTACTCGCTGGTCACCAAATCCACCACGGATTCTACGGCGGTGTTCACCAGCTCCAGTGCCATCACCAGTCCGAAAAGGCCAAGACAGATGCACCATTCCACTGGGGAAAGCTTCAGGATGATGCCTGCGATCACTACCAGGACTGCCATGATACAGTGGATCTTCATGTTCCGTTCCTTGCGGATACAGGTGAAAATTCCTTCAAATGCGTATCCGAAACTTTTCGTAATTGGTGGTTTCTTGGGTGCTGTCATTTCGTACACTTCCTGTCTGTTGGTTTGGGAGTAGTATAGCATATTTTGTGAGAAATTACTATAAATTTAGATAATTTTTACATTTTTCTCATTATTGCTGTACGAATTGCAAAAAGGGCAAGCTGCAAAACAGACCTGCCCTTACATACATTTTCTAAATATCCAGTTTACTAAAATCAATCACCAGGTTCTCATAAATTCCTGCTTTTACCGAATCCTGCAGTGTATATTGTTCCGTATCTTCTTTTTCAAAATTATATACAAATATCTGATTCTTAGCCGCATCTATGATCCAGTATTCTCTTACACCTGCTGTTCTGTATTTAAAAAGCTTCGTATAATAGTCCGTTCGTTTACTTGCAGGAGAAACAATCTCAATAATCCAGTCTGGTGCACCATTGCATCCTTGATCATCCAGTTTATCCGGGTCACAAATTACTGAAATGTCTGGCTCTACATAAGTACCAGTCGTATCATCCAGATATACTGCAAATGGAGCAGCATAGACTTCGCATTTTCCCTTATGGGAACGGATGTACTCAAGAATTCTGGCTGACAGTTCCATGGATATTTTCTGGTGTGTCCTGTTAGGTGGTGCCATATAGTATATATGTCCATCAATAAGCTCCGCTCTCTCCCCTTCCGGAAGAGCATATATATCATCTATTGTATAAACTTTTTCTTCGAGTAATGGCATGTAATCACTCCTTTTCGATGATTTCTATTACTTCTAAGTATATCGAAAGAACTCCTTCAAATCAACCATTTGAAAATGAATTTCCATTGAAATAAATCAAAAAGCAGTTTATAACTTTATATCTTTCTGCCGTTCTTTTAGCTTCTTCATAACCGTAGGATACCGCTTATAATCTGTATGTGGCAATGCTTGGGCTGCTACCATTAGTTCCAGGAAGTCTTCTACCTCAGCGAACTGAATGTAGACCATTTCTTCCAGGATCTGGTCGATGTCAGTGAGAAGGCTCCGGTTCAGAAGCAGCTTCTGGGCTCCTTCCAGTGAGGAATTTCCAGCGTTGATAATATGGTCGCGATCCATGTCAGGATACATGCCGATGGTGATGGCAGACTCTTTGGATACGTGTTTACCAAAGGCTCCTGCCACGTAGAAGCGGTCAGCCTGGTCTAAGTCAAGACCGGATTCACGGAGCATGATCTCCACCATGGTGTGAGCGGCGGATTTGGTGCGGATGAATTCGTCAATGTCTTTCTGGTAGAAGTACAGACCTGGGGCATATTCCACACAGAGCTGGTTGTCTCTCTCCTGGATAAGAGGGCTTTTTTCCGTGGAAAACTTGCCGCGGATGTCGATCCAGCCTTCCAGGAAAAGCTCTGCGATCAGGTCTATGATGCCGGAACCGCAGATTCCCTGAGGTTCTTCACCTGATGAATTATCCTCATGATTACCTGAATTTTTCTCATGGCTTCCTGAGTCTTCCTTATGGCTTCCAATCACATGCACATAAATATTTCCATCTCTTATCTTCACTTCATCCACAGCACCAGCCTCCGCCCGCATTCCGGTACGCACCACGCCTCCCTCCAGCGCTGGTCCTGCTGCGCCTGCGCCGCATAGAAGAAATTCTTTATTTCCAATCACCAGCTCGCCGTTGGTTCCGATATCGAAGAAAACACTGATCTCGTTTTTCTTGTATAATTCAGTGTCAATCATGCCGCTGATAATATCGCCACCAAGGTAGTTTGACTTGGCAGGGTAACAATAAACGTAGCCTTTCAGCGGAATGTCCAGATCGCGCGCCAGCTGGAAGCCGGGGCGATCGGCGTGGACTGCATGTGGAGTGTAGAAAACGCAGAAGGCGTCCATTCCAAGAAGGAAGTGAATCATAGTGGTGTTACCCGCGATTACCATGGAGAGCGCGGAGTGGCTTGCATCCAGCTTATCCATGCATTCACAAATGGATTCCACCGTAGCCCGCCGCACTTCTTCCAGCTTTTCTTTATTATCTTTGCAGTAAAAAATCCTGGACAGAATATCTGTCCCCCACTGGATCTGCTTATTGAAGCTACTGACTTCCTTCAAAATCTCTCCACTGTTGCAGTCCAGAAGTCTCGCCACCACAGTGGTACTTCCCAGATCCACTGCCAGCCCATAATGCTGCGCGGTGGTATCTCCTTCCTCTATCTCCACCATTTCCCAGTTTTCCCCATTCCAGGCAAGGGAAACCGTTATTTTCCACTTTGCGTTGTCCAGCAAAGGGTATAACTGCCGCAAAATGTGGACAGGTATATGAACTCGCTCTTCCACACCTGCTGCCGCCAGACTATCCAGGATCCGCTGCTGGTCTGAGCGGGGATCGTCTTCGGTTGGGAGGGGGAGTTCGAGATATCGTTTTTGGCTGAGTCCATTCATCGTTTTTCAGCTCCTTATTTTTTTACTCATTTTGAGTGTATTTATATATTTCATTCCTTATTTGGATATTTTTTATTGACGTAATTTGAATTATTCTATATAATAAATATATGTATTTCAAATTTAATATATTTTCCCGAGCAGCTGGGGGACGTGCTCTCACCCATCCGAGTTTTATGGAGGAGGTGATACTTATGTCAACCTATGAAGAATTTATGGTTATTTTAACCGCAGGTATTTTACTTGTTTCTATTCTGGAATTCGCCATACATAAGAAATAGCCGTCCTAACCCTCGGAAAGTTGCGGAACGGCTATCTCAATAGTCAACACCCAATATAACAGGATCAGGTAGAGAGCATCTACCTTCCAGCTGTTCTGGTGAGTATATTATATCTATTCTATATGATTTTGTCAATCAATAATAGAAAATGGAGGGATTTTTATCATGACTTTTGGAAAAAGACTTATGCAGCTGCGTAAAGAACATGGTTATCGCAATCGCGACGCTTTCGCTGCCGAGCTTGGCATTCCTGCCAACACTTTGCGCAATTACGAAATGGACATTCGGGAACCAGGCTTTCCATTTCTTATAAAGATGTCGCAGCTTTTTCATGTCTCTACCGATTACCTGTTAGGATTAACAGAAGAAAGAGCGACTACAGCTGTCGATGTTCAATCCATCTCCGAACAGCAGCTTATCGAGAAATATCGTCTTCTCGACTGCACTGGAAAAGAACTTGTAGATTACACAATTGCCATTGAATTAAAGCGAACCACCTTATTGGAAAATCAAAAAAACCGCATTCTCCATTATGAGCAGGCGTTTAATTTCTTAAAACAGTCATAATCGTTTTATGCATTTTCTATATACTTCTATAGCCAGCAGTGGACTATCTCTGCATTTTCTCTGGCTATAATTTTCCAAGTGTGCCGTCAGTCTTCATATTATCTGACCACTGATCTTCCTTTATAAGATAGTCTTTTATTCTTTTATTTGAAGATAACTGCTGTAATTCAAAAAACTCCCCACCGATCATTCAGTGGAGAGTTTCTCTATTCCAGTAATCTTTATTTCGCAACAAAGTTTACGATCTTATTCGGTACATAAATCTCTTTTACAAGAGTCTTGCCTTCCAAGAAGGAAGCTACTCTCTCGTCCTTCTTCGCCAGCTCAAGAGCTTCCTCTTTCGCACAGCCGTTCGGGATTACGATGGTTCCACGAACCTTACCGTTGACCTGGACACCGATTTCTATGGAGTCCTCTACAGTCTTGCTCTCTTCATATTCCGGCCACTTGGAAAGGGAAAGTAAGCCTTCTCCGCCGATGGTCTCCCAGATTTCCTCGCAAAGATGAGGTGCAAACGGGCAAAGGAGCTTGATGAAGATTACAAGGTCATCCTTGCTGATCTTGCCAACTGCATAAATCTCGTTGATAAGAGTCATCAGGCAGGCAATTGCAGTGTTGAACTTCATAGCCTCGATATCGGAGGATACCTTCTTGATTGCCTTATGGATCTTAACCTCCATATCCTTGGCTGCCGGCTCCTCTGTCATGATATCGGTCAGTCCTGCAACTCTCTCAAGGAAACGCTTGCAGCCTCTTACGGAGCTGTCGTTCCACGGAGCAGCTGCGCCGTAGTCACCCATGAAGAGAACGTAGGTACGAAGTGCATCTGCACCATACTCATTTACAATGTCAAGCGGGTCAACAACGTTGCCCTTGGATTTACTCATCTTGTCGCCGTCTGAACCAAGGATCATACCCTGTGCAGAACGTTTCGCATATGGCTCCGGAGTATTGACAATTCCCATGTCATACAGGAAATGATGCCAGAATCTGGAGTAGATCATATGTCTGGTTACATGCTCCATACCGCCGTTGTACCAGTCAACCGGCATCCAGTATTCCATCTTCTTGCGGTCTGCAAGAGCTTCTGTATTGTGTGGATCCACATAACGAAGGAAATACCAGGAAGATCCAGCCCACTGTGGCATGGTATCAGTCTCTCTCTTGGCATCGCCGCCGCATTTCGGGCATTTGCAGTTTACGAAGGAATCGATCTTTGCAAGTGGAGACTGTCCGTCCTCACCTGGCTGGAAGTCTTTGATCTTCGGCAGACGAAGCGGAAGCTCCTCATATGGAACTGCTACATCACCACATTTCGGACAATGAACGATCGGGATTGGCTCGCCCCAGTATCTCTGACGGTTAAATGCCCAGTCTTTCATCTTATACTGAACGCCAGCTTTACCAATGCCCTTCTTCTCAAGCTCTTCCAGCATGCGCTTGATGGAATCCTTCTTATTTGTATAGCCATTCAGGAAATCGGAGTTGATCATCTCGCCGTCACCTGTGTAGGCTTCTTTCTCAATATCGCCGCCCTTGATAACCTGGATAATGTCGATACCAAATTTCTTGGCGAAATCATAGTCTCTCTGGTCATGTGCCGGTACCGCCATGATCGCGCCGGTACCATATCCCATCATTACATAGTCTGCAATGTAAATCGGGATCTTCTTGCCATTTACAGGGTTTACGCCCTCAAGTCCCTGGATGCATACACCTGTTTTCTCTTTTACAAGCTGGGTTCTCTCGAACTCAGTCTTCTTCGCACACTCTTCACGGTAAGCCTTGATCGCATCCATATTGGTGATGCGGTCAGCATACTTGTCGATCAGCGGATGCTCCGGTGCGATAACCATGAAGGTTACACCGAACAGGGTATCTGGTCTGGTGGTGTAAATCTGCAGGGTCTCATCAATTCCGTCAACTGAGAAGTTTACGAAAGCACCTGTGGATTTACCGATCCAGTTTACCTGCTGCTGCTTGATGTTCGCCGGATAGTCCACATCCTCCAGTCCCTCAAGAAGCTTGTCTGCATACTGGGTGATTCTTAAATACCAGACATCCTTGGACTTCTGGATAACGTCGCTGTGGCAGATATCGCATTTGCCGCCCTGACTGTCCTCATTGGAAAGAACAACCTTACAGGATGGGCAATAGTTAACTAATGTCTTATCACGGAAAACAAGTCCGTTCTCAAACATTTTAAGGAAAATCCACTGGGTCCATTTATAGAAATCTTCCTGTGTGGTATCGATCACACGGCTCCAGTCAAAGGAGAATCCAACACTCTTCAGCTGATTGGTGAATTTCGCAATGTTCTGGTCTGTGATCTCACGAGGATGTGTATTCGTCTTAATCGCATAATTCTCAGTAGGAAGTCCGAATGCATCGAATCCGATGGGAAACAGTACATTGTATCCTTGCATTCTTCTCTTTCTGGAAAGTACCTCGATACTGGAATATGCCTTAATATGTCCGACGTGCATTCCCGCACCACTTGGGTATGGGAACTCTACAAGGCCGTAGAATTTCGGTTTATCACTTCCGTCAACAGCTTTAAATGCCTGCTGCTCTTCCCACTTTTTCTGCCATTTCGGCTCGATTTTCTTAAAATTGTGTTTCATTGATGGTTCCTCCACATTTATTGTGCCTGTCATAACTGTTCAATGCCTTCACAGTTATTGCCTATCATAACTGTTTAATACCTTCACAGCTATTGCCTGTCATAACTGTTTAATACTTCCACAGCTATTGCCTGTCAACAAAATAACCGTCAGATGATCTGCCTGTTTATCGCGCAGATCAGGCGCGTTATTTTGCAAAAATCCTTTTACCATTCTAATCCAACATAGTGGTTTTGTCAACGAGAAACCGCCTCTATTGCGGCCTGAAGCTGATTATCCTCGTCATGGGTATAATCCGTCCGGTTCAAAAGGCTGGCATCCAGTTTTACCTCCACATCCGGTGTGATTCCCACCTTGTGGATATCATTGCCCTTGGGGGTAAAATATTTCGCCGTAGTCAGCTTTACCGCACTTCCATCAGAGAGCTGTCGGATACTCTGAACGATTCCCTTTCCATAAGTGGTGGTTCCCACAATCGTTCCAATCTCATAATCCTTCACAGCTCCGGCAAAAATCTCCGATGCACTGGCGCTGTTCTCATTTACCAGCACTGCCAAAGGAATGTCGATCGGGGTATCGCCGTCACACTTCATCTCCTGTTTTTCCCCATATTTGTCCTCTGTATACACGATCAGTCCTTCGGGCAGAATCTGGCGCAGCACATCGCACACAGAAGAAAGCACACCACCTGGATTGTCACGAAGATCCACGATCAGCTTCTCCATGCCTTTTGCCTGAAGATCTTTGTAAGCATCCTCAAACTGCTGGGGTGTCACCATGGTAAACTCTGTAATTCGCAAATATCCTATAGAATCCTCCAGCATTTCATAAGAAACAGTGGGCAGCTCCACATCGCTCAAAGTCACTGTAATTTCTTCCGGTTCATCTGCCTCCTGGTGGTAGACGGTCAGAATAGAAGTACCGTCCTCCTTTTCCCGTATCATCTTTGAGACCTCAGCAGGCGTCATTTCCGTTACATCCGTTCCGTTCACAGCCGTGATCACATCATTCGCCTTCAGCCCGGCCTCATCTGCCGGACTGCCCTCATAACATTCCACCACCAGAATACCACCCTCCGTATTCTGGGTAATGCTCACACCGATTCCAGAGTAAGAGCCCTCGGTGTCTCTCATCTCCTCCTCGTATTCTTCCTCCGTATAATACCTGGAATACGGATCCCCCAGCCCATAAAGAAGTCCGGTATAAATACCCTCCTTCAGAGAATCCTCATTCACATCTTCCAGATAATTCTGATCTATAATATCTTCCAGATACTTAATCTTCTGCGTAACCGCCACATCCGACAGTACATTACTTCCCGCACGTCCCGCTTTCTGAAGCCCCACATATCCCCCGCCCAGCACCAGGGATGCGCAAAGCACACCAGTTACAGCTCCCTTTATAAATTGTTTATCTGCCATTTATAGTTCTCCTCATTATACAAGTTACAAATTTTATCCAATTACCAGCATTGGGGCAAATGATATTCCTAAGCAAGTCATTTCAGGTGCGCCCTTAGTGCAGGTGAGATCCACAGCTTACGAAGACTTAACATCGAAGGCTCTCCTGAGATGTTTAGTCGTAGTTAGCTGTTAGCTCACCGGAGCGTTGCACCGACTTGCGTGGAATATCATTTGACCCAATGCGTCCGCCTTGAAACACCTTACTTGTTTTTATACAAAAGGACTGCCAGATCTCTCCAGCAGCCCCCATATCCTCTTCTCATATTCTGGCGGAATGCGAATAACCGCCCTTATTGTAAAACAGAACTCTCACACCTTCAAGTGTTTTCTTGTAGTAATAAAGCTTCCCACAAGACCAATTCCAATTCCCAGTGCCAGCGCCACCGGAACCAGTGTCTGGTAGATCTGTCCAACCGGAATGAAATCTACAACACCCAGAAGTACGCTGAACTTGGTATATACATAGGTTACCACATTATTGTAACAGAAATACAAAATGATCAGTGGAATTCCCGCACCGATCAGTCCCAGGATCATACCCTCCAGAAGGAACGGAGCACGTACAAAACTATCGGTAGCACCAATATATTTCATAATTCCGATCTCGTCCTTACGAACTGTAATACCAACGGAAATGGTATTACTGATCAGGAAAATGGCAATCAGCAGCAAGATCACGATCACTGCCACAGACACATAGGAGACAATACGGTTAATGGAACCAAGAGTCTTGGCAGCCTGCTCAGACTGATTAACCTCTCGTACATTATCCAGTGTCTTGATATAGGCAACCAGCTCAGACTGTTTCTCAATGTTGTTCATATACACACGGTAGTTAGATGAGTTTGCCAGCGGGTTATCATCCTTGAAACCGTCTGCTGCCTCAGAGTCATCACCGAAGTATTCCTGCTTCATCTTCTCCCAGGCTTCATCACCGGACTCAAACTCAATCTTGGAAACCTCCGGGCGCTGCCTGATCAGTTCTCCAACTGCATCCATCTGCTCCTGTGTGGTTCCTTCATTAAAAAGCACTGTGATCGGCACATCTTCCTCAACCTTATGCGCCAGCGTATTCACATTATTTACAATGGAAAAGAAAATTCCGAAAAGAAAAATACATGCTGCCATCGTAATAATAGAAGCAATGGAAAACATGAAATTTCTCTTGATGTTCTTGATACCCTGCTTCAGAGTATACCAGATGGTACTAGGCCTCATAATATTCTCCCTCTTTCTCGTCGCTGATGATCACTCCATTATGCATGGTCAGTACACGCTTCTTCATGGAATTGACAATCTCTTTATTGTGGGTTACTACCAGAACGGTGGTTCCACGCTGGTTGATCTCCTCAAGGAGCTTCATGATCTCCTCGGATGTCTTCGGATCAAGATTACCAGTGGGCTCGTCTGCAAGAAGGATGTCCGGGCGGTTTACAATCGCTCTGGCAAGAGCAACTCTCTGCTGCTCTCCACCTGACAGCTCGTCCGGGTACGCCTTGTATTTCCCTGCAAGTCCAACTTCCTGAAGTACCTCCGGAACTCTCTTGCGGATAACTCTGGTAGGACGGTTCACAACACGCTGGGCAAAAGCTACATTCTCATACACATCCCTGTCCTTCAGAAGACGGAAGTCCTGGAATACGACACCAAGCTTACGGCGGTATTTGGCCACACGGCGGTGCTTCATTCCCTCAAGCTTCTCTCCGCTTACGATAATCGTACCGGATGTGGAATCCAGTTCCTTCAAAAGCAGTTTGATCAGCGTGGATTTACCGGAACCGCTATTTCCTACTATAAATACGAATTCACCTTTATCTACATGGAGATTGGCGTGATTCACTGCCGGCAGTCCCGGTCCATAGGACTTGCTCACATCTATCAGATCAATCATGATATCCTCCTAAATTTTTCATGTAAAAATTCAATTCAGCAGTTTGCTTAATTTTTATGTAACATTATTGTAATATATGTCTGGTAAAAATGCAACCTTATTTTTTGCAGTACCTTATTATACCAGAGAAAACCAAGAACGCAATAGATTTCACAAAGGAAACACAAAGCAGGTCCAGAAATGCTTTTCAAACAGGCTCTAGTCCAGCACAAAGATGAAAAATGCCTGCCACAAACAAATGCAGCAGGCACAGAAATTACAAATATGAAACTTAATACTCCAGAGTCTCCATATACTTCATGTATCTTACAACCATCAGCGCGATCTTGAATGTGATCGCATCCTCGAATACACGAAGGTCAAGTCCGGTGCTCTTCTGGAGCTTGTCCAGACGATAAACCAGAGTATTACGGTGAATGTAAAGCTGTCTGGAGGTCTCGGATACATTCAGGCTGTTCTCAAAGAACTTGTCGATGGTAACCAGAGTCTCCTCGTCGAAATCATCCGGGGACTTGCCGCCGAAGATCTCCTTAATGAACATCTTGCACAGCGGGATCGGAAGCTGATAGATCAGACGGCCTATTCCAAGAGAGCTGTAAGCAATAACGTCCTTCTCAGGTGAGAAAATCTTGCCTACATCAAGAGCCATTCTGGCTTCCTTGTAGGAACGGGAAACTTCCTTCAGCTCGCTTACGATAGTTCCGTATGCAATATGTGTAGTATTCTCTTTCTCAAGTCCTAAGGTATCAAGGATGGTCTGGGCAAGCTTGTCCATCTCCTCGTATCCTTCGTTCTCCTCAAGTTCCTTGACAATGATAATGCTCTTCTCATCAACAGCTGTGATAAAGTCCTTGCTCTTGCCGCCGAACAGACTCTTCACGCTCTCCATGGAGCTGTGCTCTCTCTCCTGCTCAAGCTCCAGGATCATAACCACCCGTCGAACATCAGCATCAATATGAAGCTTCTTCGCACGATTATAAATATCTACCAGAAGCAGGTTATCAAGAAGCAGGTTCTTAATGAAGCTGTCCTTGTCAAAACGCTCCTTATATGCAACGATCAGGCTCTGGATCTGGAAAGCGGCAAGCTTTCCTACCATATAAGTATCTTCATCTTCTCCGTGGGCGACCAGAATGTATTCCAGCTGGTAATCATCACAGACCTTGAAATACTGATAACCTTTCACAAGCTGGCTGGCAGCCTGGGATTCCACAAATGCCTGAATATCCTGTGGCTGAATCTCAAATTCACTGTAGGTGGACGCCAGTGTCTTGCCATCTGTGTCAATAATGCAAAACTCCGTCCTAGATATCTCCCTGAGCCCCTCAAGTGTATTCTGCAGTACCTGATTTGATATCATTACCCTTCCGTCCCTTCTTGTAAATTATAGGGCTACTGGTCTCACAGCTGTCAATGTATTCCAGGATAGTGAAAACATTGTCAAAGAGAGCAGTAACATTATATGTTCGCCGGTATACCCGGCATGAATCGCTGTCCATTAGTGCCAAAATTCGCGGTCTCAAATCTGTAATATTGCACAAAACCTCAGACAGTCTTAGGAAAATCTACTGATTCCAAAAATTCATGAACCTATTTTAATACAAAATCACCAAAAAAGGAAGAGGAAAGTAGAAAAAATTTACAAATTTCCAGCATATTTTTTTAACTTTTTCTATATCACTCCAATTTCAAGCCCTATTTTCCCCTTTTTTTGCGGTGCGCAAAAGGCTTTGGTAAAGTTTTCCTTTTTACTTACGTTCAATAAATCCCTCACCATGGACTTCACGCACGTCAGACACGATCACAAAAGCATCTGGGTCAATATGGTCCACCAGCTCTTTCAATGCCACGATCTCCTTGCGTCCCACAACGCAGTAAAGAAGCAGCTTGTCCTGGCCGGAGTACATTCCCTTTCCGTGGATTCCGGTCACGCCGCGATCCAGTTTGTCCATAATTTCTCTGGAAATCTCGTCAGGCTTGCTGGTAATGATATACGCCTGTTTGGAAAATTTCAAACCTTCGATCATGCTGTCAGATACCTTTGTCACAAGGTAAACGGCGATGATGGCATAAAGTGCTTTCTGCACACCGAACACATACATACCTACAAGTACAATGGCTCCGTCAATAAACTGCATAATCTGGGCAATGGAGTAATGGCGGAGCTTCCGCTGAAGCAGTGCCGCCATCATGTCTGTGCCCCCGGTAGTTCCTCTTCCAAGAAACACAAGTCCGATTCCAATTCCCTGGATCACACCACCATAAACGGCTGCCAGCAAAAGATCATTTCCTGCAATGTCAAATGCCGGAAGAACCGCCAGCCAGAATGACAGGCAGATTTCTCCCACCAGTGCCCTTTTCACAAACTGGAATCCACTAAGCTTCATTCCAATCAGAAACAGCGGGATATTCAGACTTAAGTTCGTGATCCACAGTGGGATGCCTCCCGGCACGACTCCCTCTGTCCACTCTTTTACCAGGATCGCAATACCGGAAAAGCCTCCGGTTACCATACCGGACATATCGAAAACACTGTTTATGGCAGTTGCCATAAGGGCTGTACCAACAATGATCATCAGATAATCCAGGAAGGCAGCTTTTTTGTTATTTTGAAACATGGCGTTACCTCCGTATTCTGCTTTCTTATTCATCATCCTCCAATTGCTTTGTAAGATATCTTCCAACGATTTTGGAAAATCCGGTAATATTCCGGATATATGCAAAATCCTTTCCAAAAATCTTCTTCTCCGTCGCCAGATCTTTCTCTTCCCCGGCGAAAACACCCAGCACGCTCACTCCCTGGCTGCGCAGCTTACGGATCTGGGCTGCAGTGTCGGTAATTGCATACTTCCCATGATACGGTGCCGGATTCTTCGCATTGGGACGATTGACAATAACATCGTAAGGACGTCCATCACTGAGAATGATCAGAATCTTTTTCTCTTCCTCCCGGTTCAGAAGGCCGTATCCTGCTGCCCGGATGGCAAGTCCGTCACGGTTGTTGGATGATGTTACATAGTTAAATATATTTTCATTTGCACTTCTTTGGTCGTCATATTCTCTGAAGCGGTGGAGAATGGTATAGTCCCAGAAGGTGCAGTAGCTCATCACTCTGTGGGGCAGCTCTGCATTGCTAAGTGCCTCGCTGATAATGTAGGCCTGCAGCGCTACCTCGCCCTGGCGGCTCATCTGGGAACCACTGGCATCGATCAGCACATCCACCACAAAATCAGAAGAATCCCCCTTCAATTCCCGCCTAAAAACCTGTGCATCACTGCTTCTTCCAAGCCGCCACAGCCTTGATGGAACAATCATTCCTCTGTCTGAAAGAATCTCCTGATTTTCACTTTTGATGACCAGTGACTTTTTCAGCATTTCTGTGAGAAGGGCGATATTCCGCTTCACAATGCGGTGTTTGTCATGATAAAGCCAGATATTCTTATTTTTCAACCTTTTTGCATATTCATACTGGTAATTTCGTTTTACCGGACTTTTCAGAATTCCCTCAGTAAAATACAGGCTGCAGTCGCTGTGAATGTCACGGCACATCAGCTGGTTCATCCGCTTCTCTTCCAGCTCGCTCAGATAAGTTTTTCCAAAATTCAGTTCCACATAGGTGTGGGCTTTTTCCAAAGCCTCCGGAGGCAGAACTGTAATTTTCTGTTTCGATTTCCGTTCCTCTTCCATCTCCCGGGTGACATCCGCATTCTCCATACCCGCCACATTGGAGGTAAGCTGCTCCATATAGCTTTCCAATGCATCCTCATACATTTCTTCGGAAAGATAGTCGTGCCAGTCAAACTCCGTCAGATCTTCCATAGTGACAGCAAGCACCTGCTCAAGGGTTGCCTTTTGGGAAAAGTCGGGGTCAGCGACTTCATTGTATACTGTGTCTATGATGCGAATTAAAGACATTGTATCCGCAGTCTCTGCTGCGTTGGAAATTAAGTCAATATAGTGATAGATTCCTTTGTATTTTCTATCTTTTTGTTTATTTTTCGTTGTTTTTGTTATGATTTCATTTGACGCATCAGCATTTTCTGCTATTATTCCGTTCAATGCATCCGCATTTCCTGTTATTATTCCGTTCGATGCATCCACATTTCCTACTATTATCCCATTTGATACGTTCGCATTTTCCACACTATCCGCCGATTTTTCCTCACTTCTGGAATCAGCCTGCGGATTCTTCTTTTTCAAAGAAGTGTTTTCTCCTCTGTCAATCCGCCTTCTCAGCAAGTTCACTCTCAGATAGCCCAGCTTATCTGTTGCCGACGGCATAGTCTCATACTCCTGATCCAGTATGTCCTCGCAGGCTTTTCTCTGCATCTCCCAGATTCCAGGGCGCTGTTCACAGATCCGTTCTCCTATGGCTTCTTCAATACAGAGCTGTGAAACAAAGGTAAGCGCCGCTTCATCCGCGCCCATGAAGATTTTTTTCACCAGATACATTCCCAGAAAATCTTTATCAAAGAATTTCGCCAATGCGCCCTGCTTAATCCCATCATACAATGCAATATCCTTTGACCTGAGGAACAGGGAAACATCCGGCTTCATCTGCTGGGTGTAGTCCCCGCTGATGGTCCAGAGCAGATTTCGGATACGGTTTTCCAACTCTAATTGATAATCCTGGAGATTCAGTTCTTCACAGTTATCCTCTCTTGCCTGAAAATTTTCGCTTTCCTCCGCTACAGGTACTTCCATTGAAACTTTTTCTGATTTCTTATCCCCAGCTGCAATTTTAATTTTTTCTTTCCCAATAGCTGATTTCTTCAAAAATTCCTCTGCATCTTCAAGATCAACCAATTTGGCAGAAATTTTTAAAGATTCGTTTTCTTTATTCTCCATAAACATCTTCCCGGGTCCAGCCCTGTGGAATTCTGGTTCGCACCACATCCTCCACGATTTCCTTCTCAAACACATCAAATGTTTTATTCACAATGCCCATGCGTACCGCCTGCCATGGGGAAAGCCCGGTACGCACGATCTTCATAGCAGCAAGCAGGCCGCGAAGATCCAGCGGCTTTGTAGAAATCTCGCTGTTCATGGATTTCTGCTGCAGATCCAGAAATACTCCCATAAACTGCTCCACAGCCTCTTTCTTTGCATCCGGGAACATCCTGTTGAAAATAAATCCAAGCGTTTCCTCATTCTGCGCCGGCATGTCAATCACCAAGAAACGGGAAACCAGAGCCTCATTCAGCTCCTTGGTTCCGGCATACCCGTAATTCATGGTTCCAATAAATCTTGCCGCCGGGTGAAGGTCTATTTTGTCATATCCTGGCACATCAATAGACCGACGGTAATCCAATGTGGCGTGAAGTACAGAAACCGCATCATTCTTCGCCATATTGATCTCATCCAGAATACCGAATCCGCCTTCCTCAGCACACTGGTAAATGCTTCCCTTACGCAGCTTCACCTGATTATCCACGAAAGTATCTGTTCCAATCAGGTCACCACTGTTTGTATTCACATGGAAGGACACGTTATACACCGGTCTCCCGAAAATATATGCCAGATTCTCTGCCAGCACATTCTTTCCCGTAGCCTTCGGTCCTGCCAGAAGCAGATTCTCCTGCTCCAGCACCGCTGCCATGGCCATCTCCAGTGTTTCCTTCCCATAAAATGGCAGTGCCGGCTTTATCCGTCTGTGCTTCGCTTCCTCTGAAACACCATATTCCTGTCGAAACTCTTCCGCCGCCTTAATAAGCGCCGCACTGACGCCTTGTTCCTCTAAAAAATCAAATTCACTCATCTTTTTCCTGCTTTCACTTTACCTCTTTAATAGAAAAGAGGACTGCGGCTGCAGTCCTCCTGATCACTTTACGGCTCAAACACCAGATCTCCATAAGATGGCATCGGCCACATATCTTTATCCACTAACATTTCCAGTTCGTCAACCGGCTCTCTTAATTTCTCCATTGCCGGAACCAGTTTCTCTCTGCAGAACACTGCCCTGTCACGTCCTTCCGGATGCGTCTCGATCTGATCTACCAGCTTGCTCAGCTTATTCATGGTACTGTTCACTTCTTTCAGAAGCTTGCTTGCTTTCTTCAGAAGATCCATCTGAACGCTCACGTCAATTGGTCCAACTGCCTTCACCTGATTGATGGACTCTGCCAGTACAGTTGTATACTTGATAACTGCCGGAATGATCTGCTTGGTTGCCATGTCCACCATGGTTTTCGCTTCGATGTTAATTGCTTTCGCATAAATCTCATACTGGATCTCCGCTCTGGACTCCAGCTCAGTCTTTGTAAATACTCCAAATTCTCCGAACAGTTCTACTGCCTTATCTGTAGTAAGTGCCGGAATGGCATCTACCATAGATGGCAGAACAGGAAGTCCGCGGCGGCGTGCCTCTTTTTCCCATTCAGGAGCGTAGCCATTGCCGTTAAATACGATTCTCTGATGCTCGGTAGCGTATTCCTTGATCAAATCATGAACTGCCAGATCAAAGTCTTCTGCGCTCTCCAGAACATCGCAGGCTTCCTTAAACGCCTCAGCAGTAATGGTATTCAGCACCACATTGCATGCGGAAATGGAATCCTTGGAACCAACCATACGGAACTCGAATTTATTGCCGGTAAAAGCAAAGGGTGAAGTACGGTTACGGTCTGTAGCATCCTTCATGAAATCCGGAAGCGTCTTAACGCCTGTATCCATTTTCTCCCCTGTCTTACTTCTTGTAGCAGTACCAGTGCTGATCAGCTGCTCCAGCACATCCTCAAGCTGCTCTCCAAGGAAAACCGAAATAACAGCTGGCGGAGCCTCATGGCCGCCAAGGCGCTGGTCATTTCCAACATCTGCAGCGGACTCACGAAGAAGATCTGCATGCTTGTCAACTGCTTTCAGGATACAGGTCAGAACCAGAAGGAACTGAATGTTCTCATGTGGTGTCTTCCCCGGCTCCAGAAGATTAATTCCGTCATCAGTAGTCAGGGACCAGTTATTGTGCTTACCGGAACCATTCAAGCCTGCAAAAGGTTTCTCGTGAAGCAGACAGCGCATGCCGTGACGGCTTGCCACCTTTTTCAGGATACGCATCATGATCTGGTTGTGATCTGCTGCAATATTAACAGGTGCATAGATCGGCGCAAGCTCATGCTGTGCCGGTGCAACCTCATTGTGCTGGGTCTTGGCTGTAACTCCCAGCTTCCAGCACTCTTCATTTACTTCTTTCATATATGCGGAAACTCTCTGACGGATGGTTCCGAAATAATGGTCATCCATCTCCTGTCCTTTCGGAGGCATGGCTCCAAAAAGAGTGCGTCCGGTGTAAACCAGATCCTTTCTCTGCATATATTTCTCTTTATCAACAAGGAAATACTCCTGCTCTGCACCAACAGATGGTGTCACCCGTTTGGAGGTCGTATTTCCGAAAAGTCTGAGAAGTCTTAATGCCTGTGTATTGATGGCTTCCATAGAACGAAGAAGCGGTGTCTTCTGATCCAGCGCTTCTCCTGTATAGGAACAGAAAGCGGTAGGAATGCATAAGGTTCCACCTGCTGCATCATGTCTTACAAAAGCCGGTGAGGTACAATCCCATGTTGTATAGCCTCTTGCCTCAAAGGTGGCACGAAGTCCGCCAGATGGAAAAGAAGATGCATCCGGCTCTCCCTTGATCAGCTCTTTACCGGAAAAGCTCTGAAGGACCTTTCCATTCTCCATAGGTGCGGTGATAAATGCATCGTGCTTCTCTGCAGTTACGCCTGTAAGGGGCTGAAACCAGTGACTGTAATGAGTGGCACCCTTCTCGATGGCCCATTCCTTCATCTCGTGGGCAACCACATCTGCAACCTCCATGGAAAGCTCCTTGCCCTCTTCAATGGTTTTCTTCAGCTCTTTGTAAACCTTCTTCGGCAGACGGTCCTGCATGACGGAATCATTGAATACATCACATCCGAATAATTCCTTCACATTAACATAATCTCCCATTGTTCCTCTCCTCTCGTTCATCTCGCTGCTTATTTCCCCAGGCTGCCATTTATCTGCGGTACCTTCTCTCCATAAACAACGATTCATCACACATTACTGGTTCTTATTTTTTCACATGTAAGCACTCAATGCTTTCACAGGTGCAAGGCAAAAAACGCGCAAAAATTCTCTCTGGTGATACCAGCCGGTCTCACCCTGTTTACTTGTCGCTCTTCAGGCAAAGGTTCAGCGCCTGCTGCAGATTCTCAATCTCTACCAGCCTTGGGCTTCCGCCGTACTCACCATCCAGTGTCCATGCTACTTCTTCCTCTGCTTCAACTGTAAGCTTTCGTGCCTTGAAAGAATAAATCAGGTCAGAATTATCCTCCATGTTGAGAAGATTCCGGATAATCTCCTGCATTTCCAGCGGGTTCTTAGGCTGTACGATCAAAGTGACCTCAAAAAGGCCGTCGTTCATATCCACATCCTTGGTCAGGTTCTTAAATCCGCCCACAGATCTGGAATTGGTGACCATGCCGTAGATAAAATTATCTTCGATCACACCATTCTCTGTTGTCACTTTCATATGGTAAGCCTTGATATCCAGAAGTCTCTTGGCGCCTTCCAGGACATAAGCAAGATGGCCCAGAATGTTCTTCAGATCCTGACTTGTCTCATAAGACACATCTGTAAAAAGACCAAAAGCAGCTACATAGGCAAAAGTCTGGCTGTTAAATCTGCCTACGTCGCATCTGTAAATCTCTTCCTTCATGATCATAGATGCCGCATCCAGCATATTTTTCGGCATAAAAAGGCTGTTGGCAAAGTCATTGGTGCTTCCTGCCGGTATGTATCCGACCGGAACCTTGCTTCCCATCTCGGTAATTCCTGTAACCACTTCATCCAGCGTGCCGTCACCGCCGCTGCAGACGATCAGATCCACCTTGTCTGCATATTTCTTCACCTGTTCATAGGCATCCTTCGGGGCCTGAGTTGCGCGGATGATCACCTCATAACCGCCTTTATTAAAGATATCTACTATATCCATCAGAGATGTCTTGATCTTGCCCTTCCCTGCTTTGGGATTAAAAATAAATACCAGTTTTTTCTCCAACTTCATTCCTCTTTTTCATTACCATTTATTTTACACATAAAATTAATTCACATATGATACTATAAAAAAAAGAGGGCAAAATGTCAACGCTTTTGCCTTCTTTTATAGTCTTTTTAGAATTAAAACAAGCTAAATTTTTTTGGTCTGTTCTGCTTATTTTTGGAAAAACTGAAGCATTTCTTTTCCATTTTTTATATTCTTCCTGCTTAAGCCTCACGCACAGCGTCTTTCATAGACTTTACATAATCCTTTACATATGGGACGCAGTTTTCTCCATGTGCGGCACAAATTTTCACAATGGCGGAGCCTACAATCGCACCGTCAGACTGGGCAGCCATTTTCTTTGCCTGCTCCGGGGTGGAGATGCCGAAGCCTACTGCACAGGGAATGTCCTTTGCAGCTTTTACCAGCTTCACCATCGCTCCGATATCGGTGGTGATCTGGGTTCTGGTTCCGGTTACGCCAAGGGAGGAAACGCAGTATACGAAGCCATTTGCCTCTTTTGCAATCCGGGTGATCCGGTCGTGGGATGTGGGGGCGATCAGGGAAATCAGCTCCAGACCATACTGTTTGCAGACCACGTCGAACTCCTCTTTTTCCTCAAAAGGTACATCAGGAAGAATCAGTCCATCCATTCCAATTTCTGCTGCTTTCCTGATGAAACGCTCTGTTCCATAGGAAAAAACAACGTTTGCGTAAGTCATAAATACCATTGGGATACTGGTTTTTTTACGGATTTTTACCACCATGTCAAAGATCTTGTCTGTGGTTACTCCGCCGCTTAGTGCACGCACATTGGCTTCCTGGATCACAGGACCTTCTGCTGTCGGATCGGAAAACGGGATTCCAAGCTCAATAAGGTCTGCCCCTGCTTCCTCCATTGCATAGACAAGCTGCTCGGTGATCTCCAGAGATGGATCCCCGCAGGTGATAAATGGGATAAATGCTTTTCCTTTTGCAAATGCTTCTGAAATTCGGTTACTCATGGATATCCTCCCCTCTGTATCTTGCGATTGCTGCACAGTCTTTGTCGCCCCGGCCGGAAATGGTGATAACTACGCACTGATCCTTGCCCATCTGCGGCACGATTTTTCTTGCATAGGCAACAGCGTGGGCGCTTTCAATGGCAGGAATGATTCCTTCTGTTTTGGAAAGATATTCAAAGGCTTCTACTGCTTCTTCATCTGTTACGGGTACATACTGGGCGCGGCCAGTGTCGTAAAGGTGGGCATGCTCCGGTCCGATTCCCGGATAATCCAGTCCTGCGGAAATGGAGTAAACCGGCGCGATCTGTCCGTACTCGTCCTGGCAGAAATAGGATTTCATTCCATGGAAGATTCCAAGTCTGCCAGTGGCAATGGTGGCTGCGGTCTCTGCAGTGTTTACGCCGCGGCCTGCTGCCTCGCAGCCGATCAGCTGTACTTCTTTGTCTTCAATAAAGTGGTAAAAGGTTCCGATGGCATTGGAGCCGCCGCCTACACAGGCAAGGACTGCATCTGGAAGCCTGCCTTCTTTTTCCAGCATCTGTTCTTTGATTTCTTTGGAGATAACTGCCTGGAAATCGCGGACAATGGTTGGGAAAGGATGAGGGCCCATAACGGAGCCCAGTACATAATGGGTGTCTGCTATACGGTTTGTCCATTCACGCATGGTCTCGGATACGGCATCTTTCAGGGTGGCAGTTCCAGAGGTTACAGGATGAACTTTTGCTCCAAGGAGACGCATCTTATATACATTTAACGCCTGGCGCTCGGTGTCTTCTTTTCCCATGAATACCTCGCATTCCATTCCCATAAGGGCTGCTGCAGTGGCTGTGGCTACACCGTGCTGTCCGGCTCCGGTTTCCGCGATGACACGGGTTTTGCCCATTTTTTTTGCAAGAAGCACCTGACCTAAGACGTTGTTGATCTTGTGGGCACCGGTGTGGTTTAAGTCTTCTCTTTTTAAATAAACCTTTGCGCCGCCAAGGTCTTCGGTCATGTGAGCTGCGTAGTAGAGACGGGATGGTCTTCCTGCGTATTCATTTAAAAGTTCTGTAAGCTCCCGGTTGAATTCCGGATCGTCTTTATAGTGGTTGTAGGCTTCTTCCAGTTCGATCACCGCGTTCATCAGGGTTTCGGGAATATACTGGCCGCCGTGGATTCCAAATCTTCCGTTTGACATAGTGTTGGTTCCTTTCGTTTCGCTGTTTTGTATATGAATTACTTTCTTCACTCTAAATCTGCTTCCCGCTCTTTTCTGTATGCTTCCAGCGTATTAATCTGCTTCAGCATACGGGCAATCTGCTGGATTTTCGCCCGGTCTTTTCTTCCATCGGTTTCCAGGCTGCTGCTTAGATCTACAGCCCATGGGTGTAAGGTTCCGATGGCGCTGCGGAGGTTTTCGGGACCGATTCCTCCGGCAAGAAAGAATGGGCGGCGGACTGGGGGAACCAGGGTCCAATCGAAAGGTTCGCCGGTTCCTCCTGCTCCCTGGTCTAAGAGGATGTAGTCGGCAGGGCTTCGAAGGGCCCGCTGTACATCTTCGGGTGTTTTTATGGAAAAGGCCTTGATGACAGGCTTTCCGGTCATATTCTGGATTTTTTCGATGTAGTCTTCGTCTTCATCCCCGTGAAGCTGGGCTGCCCATAGGGTGCCATCTCTTAATAAGGAAATGGGGAGTTCCGGGGCAGCGTTTACGAATACGCCTACAGGAAGGATTTCCTTGTCCAGTCCCTTAACCAGGACTTTGACCCGTTCTGCCGTAAGGCTTCGTCTTCTTCCTGGAACTTCAATTATGAATCCCGCAAAATCCGGTTTTGCTTCATTTACGATTTCAATATCCTCTTTGCAGGTCAGGCCGCAAATTTTTAATTTTGCCATACTGTTTCGTTCCTTTTCATTAATTTTTTATTTTCCAACTATTTTATCAGCACATTATACATCTCCGATTGCCAGAGCGTGTTTGAAAAAGGCTTTCTGCAAGATGTGCGTCACAATTTGTGGGAGATTTTGCCCGGATGAGGACGCCGTAGTTGGCTACGGCAACCGAATTCGGGTGAAATATACCGCAAAGTGGGACGTGCATGGAATATCACTTATCACCATGAATCAGCTCAGACAATCCCTGCATTTAATGCCCCAAGTGCCGCTTTCTTGTCAGGGCTGCGCATTAAGGTCTCCCCGATCAGGACTGCATCTACTTTGTTTTCATATAATATACGGATATCCTCCGCTGTCTTAATACCACTTTCTGAAACAAACACCGTATCAGCCGGTGCCATGTTCCGCAGTCTGATACTATTTCCCATATCAACGGTAAAATCATGGAGATTCCGGTTGTTCACTCCCACGATTTTTGCTCCAAGCTTCAAAGCACGGTCCACTTCCCACTGATCATGAGCTTCTACCAGAGCATCCATTCCCAGCTCCTGTGCCAGTTCCCCAAAGGCTTTTAACTGGCTGTTATCAAGAATCGCACAAATCAGAAGTACAGCGGAAGCCCCAAATGCTTTTGCCTGGTAGAGCATGTACTCATCTACTGTAAAATCCTTTCGAAGCACCGGAATATTCACTGCCTGGGAAATTTCCTGCAAATACCTGTCTGCGCCCTGGAAATAAAAGGGCTCTGTGAGGCAGGAGATTGCAGAAGCACCGGCCTGCTCATATTCCTTTGCAATGTCCAGATAAGGAAAATCTGGTGCGATCAATCCTTTTGAAGGAGACGCTTTTTTTACTTCACAGATGTAAGACATTCCCGGCTTTTTTAATGCCTCCAGAAAAGAGATTTTTTCCTCGGCATGTTTCGCCAGATTGGAATTCTGCTGTGAGATAAGTTCCCTTAATGGGACTTTAAATTTTTCCTCCGCAATACGCTCTTTTGTGCGCGCTGCTATCTCGTTTAAAATACTCATTCTATCTCCTGTAAAACTCTCTGTGATGTCATTCTCTCTTGTCGTCATCTTTATCCAAATGAGTTATATTGTTATTCTTTTCTGTGTTATTTTGTTTTGCAATGTGATTATTGTCATTTTTGTTATTATTTGTGTTTACTCATTACTCCTGGTTGCTCTTTTCTATAAATTCTTCCAGTTTCTTCAGGGCAGCCCCACTGTCGATCAGCTGCTCTGCCATCTTCACACCTGCTTCAATGGAAGCTGCTTTGCCTGCAATATAATGTGCGGCACCAGCATTCAGACAAACTGCATGACGTTTCGCCCCTGTCTCTTTGCCTTCCAGAATTGCTTTTGTGATTTCGGCGTTCTCCTGCGGGGTTCCTCCCTGAAGCTCCTCTTTTGTGCAGCGCTCATAACCAAACTGCTCCGGAGTGAGTACATAGGATGTAAATTTGCCATCTTTGATCTCGCATACAGAAGTCGGTGCACTCATGGAAATTTCATCCAGACTGTCCTGTCCGAAGACAACCATTCCTCTTGTTACTCCAAGATTTGCCATGACCTGCGCAAGAGGCTCAACAAGGGCTTCATCATAAACACCCATCAGCTCCATATTGGCGCCAGCCGGGTTGCTTAACGGTCCAAGAATATTAAATACAGTACGGATTCCCAGCTCTTTACGGATTGGAGCCACATACTTCATTGCAATGTGATAGTTCTGTGCAAACAGGAAGCAGATTCCGATTTTTTCCAGAAGTTCCTGGCTTTTTTCCGGTGGAATTGTGATCTTAACGCCCAGAGCTTCCAGCACATCTGCGGCTCCGGATTTTGAAGAAGCAGCTCTGTTTCCATGCTTTGCTACCGGTACACCTCCTGCTGCGATCACAAGGGAGGCAGTGGTGGAAATGTTAAAGGAATTGGAGCCGTCTCCACCAGTACCTACGATTTCCAGTACATCCATGTCATGAAGCAGCTTGATGCAGTGTGCTCTCATGCCTGCCGCGGAAGCGGTAATCTCATCAATAGTTTCCCCTTTCAACGCCAGAGCAGTCAGATAGGCTGACATTTGTACCGGAGTAGCTTTTCCGCTCATAATCTCGTCCATTACCTCTTCTGCTTCCAGATAGGTTAAGTTCTGTTTCTTCGATAATTTGATAATACTTTCTCTGATCATTTTTTCTGCTCCTCTCTGATGTTGTCCTTTATAAATTGTCAAATCTGACTTGCGCTTCCAGAGCGTGTTTGAAAAATCATTCCCGCAATCTGCACGCCCCACTTTGCGGTATATTTTGCCCGAATTCGGTTGCCGTAGCCCGCTACGGCGCCCTCATCCGGACAAAATCTCCCACAAATTGTGACGCACATCTTGCAGAAAGCCTTTTTCAAACACGCTCTAGAAAATTCTCAATCATCTTCCTTCCATCGGGAGTCATAACAGACTCCGGATGAAACTGCACACCGTAAACCGGATATTCCTTATGCTCCACTGCCATGATTTCTCCATCTTCTGCTCTGGCTGTCACAACCAGCTCCTCCGGAAGAGTCTCTTCTATTGCTGCCAGGGAATGATATCTTGCTGCCGGGAACTTTTTCGGGAGTCCTTTAAACAGGACATTGGAACCGCACTGGATCATCTCATCTCTTTTCCCATGCTTCAGTTCTTTTGCATAGGAAACCACTCCGCCAAAGGCTTCGCAGATGCTCTGATGTCCCAGACACACACCCAGAATTGGGATTTTTCCAGCGAACTCTTTGATCACCGGAATACAGATGCCTGCCTCCTCCGGTCTTCCAGGACCCGGGGAAAGAACAATTGCTTCCGGTGCCAGCTTCTCTATTTCTCCCAGGGAAATTTCGTCATTTCGAACCACCTGAATATCCGGATTAACGGACCCGATCAGCTGATACAGGTTATAGGAAAAGCTGTCGTAATTATCAATCAGTAAAATCATTCTAATCCCTCCTCTGCCTGGCTGATGGCCCTTACCACCGCTCTTGCCTTGTTCTGGCACTCTTCAAATTCTTTTTCCGGTACGCTGTCTGCCACGATTCCGGCTCCCGACCGGATACAGATTTCATCTTTTTTCTTATATACCAGACGGATTGCAATGCACACATCCAGATTTCCTGTGAAATCCACATATCCGATTGCACCGCCGTAAATGCCTCTCTTGCTTTGTTCCAGTTCCTGAATGATCTGGCAGGCACGGAATTTCGGTGCCCCTGAAAGGGTTCCTGCAGGTAAGATGGCATCCACCGCGTCTATGGCATCTTTACCCTTTTTGATGGTTCCTGTTACTGTGGAGCCCAGGTGCATGACACAGGAATAACGTTCCACAGTCAGATATTTTTCTACTTTTACGCTGCCAAGCTCACTGATTTTTCCAATATCGTTTCTTCCCAGATCCACAAGCATGTTGTGCTCGGCAAGCTCTTTTTCATCCTGAAGAAGATCCGCTTCCAGTGCTTTGTCCTCTTCCGGTGTTTTTCCTCGCGGCCTTGTTCCTGCCAGTGGGAAAGTGCTTAACTTGCCATGATCTAATTTCACCAGTGTCTCCGGGGAGGCACCTGCGATTTCAATGTCATCACTGGAAAAATAGAACATGTAGGGGGATGGGTTGGTAGCTCTCAGAACACGGTAAGTATCAAACAGGCTGCCCTCTGCTTTTGCCCTCATGGGGTTTGACAAAACCACCTGGAAAATATCGCCCTCGTGGATATAATGCTTCGCCGTTTCCACCATCTGGCAATATTTTTCTTTAGCGAACTGAGGCTGGATTTCAGATTTAAGCCTGATCGGAGGAAAGATTTTTTTCTCACCCTTTTTGATCAGCTCTGTCATTTCTTCCAGTTTTTCACAGGCCTGTTTATAGGACTTTTCCAGATCATCTGTCATCACACCTGTAATAAGAAGAACCTTCTGACGGTAGTGGTCGAATGCGATCACATCATTAAACAGCATCAGATCCAGATCCCGGAAATCCTGCTGTTCCTTATCTTTTAGTTCCAGCTTGGGCTCACTGTATTTGATGTAATCGTAGGAGAAGTAACCTACCAGACCGCCGGTAAATGTGGGCATATCGTCCATAACCGGACTTTTGTACTGACTGATGATTTCACGGATGGCATCGCCTGGATGGGCAACCTGTCGAACCTCTTCTGTACTGCTTTCTGTACTGCTTTCTGCAGCATTGCCGCTTCTACCAAAAGTTTCCGTCTTACTGGTTTTTCGAATTCGCAGGATTCCGTCTGTACAGGTGATTTCCATGGAAGGGTCATATCCCAGAAAAGAATACCTGCCCCACGCTTCGCTCTGGCTGGCGCTTTCCAGCAGATAGCAGTGATGACTTGCCTTTTGCAGAATCCGCATCATCTCTACTGGTGTGTAGCTGTCTGCGTATAACTCTTTGCAGATTGGAATTCTTTTGTAATCTCCTGCTGCCATTTCCCTGATCTTATCAAATGTTGGATACATAGAACACCTCCCGATTTATTTCCTGAACAGTGCACGCGCCGCATCCTCGCAGAGCGTTTTTAGGTGTAACAGGAACATTACGGAGTAATTTTCTAGTACACAAAAAACCCGTCCAGGACAGAATTTCCATATCTGTCAAGGACGGGTCTGAATATTCACCCGCGGTGCCACCTTGCTTCACGATAAAATCGTGCTCTTAACGGAATACCATCATATTCCTGACAACTGACGTATGTCCTACGTCGCATAATACTTGGCTTCTGCAGAATCTACTTTCATGCTTCAATCAGATATGTCTGCAATTCTCTGCATTTGTTCTGCCTTTCCATGCGCCCTCAGCGGCCCATTTAACAAACTGCCTTACCGCCCGGCTCTCAGCCTCCCGGACTCTCTGTGGGTGCACGATTGTTTTTATTCCCGCTTCATCGGTTTAGTTCGTTGAATCGAATTTTTATTTAAAATAGCATACAGGCAATGAATTGTCAAGCAATTTTTTCATATTTTATAAACATTATGAACCATTTATGATAATGTCCTAATATACCATAAAGGAAAATGTCCCAATGTAGTATAATGCTTCCATCAACAGATGGAGGTAACGATTATCAGAAAGGTAGAATT
>ERZ825324.573-NODE-573-length-51424-cov-9.313535_pt1 | contig 51424 bp, 45 predicted proteins | sample MGYA00519859_ERZ825324 | MGnify/ENA primary metagenome ERZ825324 (study PRJEB31778, sample SAMEA3449198) | human gut metagenome | biome: human gut; feature: human-associated habitat; material: faeces | place: United Kingdom | collected 2010/2012 ...
GACGGAAAATCTGCACGCAGATTGCGTACAAAGCCGTCAGGCGGGCTTTATGCAGTGTTTCCTTACCCCAGCCGCTTTTTCAGATCTTCCCAGACGCGGCGGGAGATCTCTGCGGTATGGTCTGCATCACCGTCCGGCAGGGACAGATTCCGCAGCACGCAAACAGAAATGACCAGATCTGCCAGAAACAAAACGACTACACCAGTCACCAGTTTTCCGGAAACATAGCCGGGAATCCGGTGAAACAGCATCATCAGAAACGGATTGATGCGATAGAGGGCAAATGTGCCCAGCAGTCCGAACGGCAGCATGGTTTCCAGACAGATCCGTCCGTGAATGTTGAACTTCATGTCGTGATAATCCCACCAGCGTGTGTGGAACACTCGTTCCATGAGGGCACTGACTGCGTATTCCAGCAGACTGCACAACAGAATGATCGAGAAGAACACGTGCCAATAGCCGTAGTGGCTACCCTGAAACAGCAGGGTGATGCCCAGCATGCCGGCTCCATAAATCGGACAACAGGGCCCCAGCAGAAAGCCGCGGTTGGTGAGATGCCGTTCCCGCACGCCCATGTACAAGACTTCCATAAACCAGCCCATGGCGGCATAGGCGAAGAAAAGGGCAGCACATTCTGTTAAATTGTATACCATCTGTCAGACCCTCCTTTTCCGGAACAGAGCTGCCGCTGCATGAACCATGCCCGCTGCCGTTTCCAGCGTGGAGCAGTACTTGTCCGCAAGGCAGACGATCACCGCTTCTCTGGAACGGGGCACGAACCGCAGCGTCAAGGGCCACATGTGTGTGGTAATGATATGCTGCACCTCTGCATTGACGTGAAACCGCATTGCCGCATTTTTGCAGGCAATGTGCGGGTGTGCAAAGCCGTGGAGCACACCCTCGTCCACATGGTTGTGCCAGTCGTACAAGTAGAAATCATGGAGCAGTGCCCCGAGGATCAGATTTTCATAATTTACATGGATATGCAGACCAACGGCAATGGCACAGCTGATCCGCACTACCGAAAGGCAGTGCTGCAATGTGCTGGTCGTTCCGTGCTGAACATACTCGTCCATGGAGCAGACCGCATTGTCCTGCAAATATTTCTGCATTTTTGCCTGTGCCAGTTCCAGTGTTTCTTTTTCCTGTAAAGACATAAATTCCTCCTGCCGCAAAGATCGCAGCAATTTTCTCCGGTACGTTCTCCCACCGGTATCCCCCTGTTTTCCTCAATCTTATCCTATTACTTCTGTTCTCCTACATTATAGCGGATTTTTGCCGTATTGTCAACAAAGTCTGCGTTATTTTTTTCGACAATTCCGCCAAAGAACAAGCCGGTTTTCGCCGTTCCCCCGTAATTTTGACAAAATCTCGATTTTTCCGTTGCATGCAGCAGTACTTTATCGTACAAATATGCTAAAAAGCACTTGCAATTCCGCAAAAAGCATGGTAAAATAGATAACGAACGCAAAATCCAATTTTTTCAAGGAGGTTTATTTTGCAACATTTTCCATTCTGGCTGGCACTTGCCGCGGGGCTGGGGACTGCCTGTCTGCTGGGCGGTGTTTCCGCAGCGGCGGAGGACTTCCCTGCCGTACCGGTGGCAACCGCAACCACCCAAGGCACATGGGAAACCCGCGGGGACGGCAGCCGCTGCTATTACGATGCCGACGGGACACCGGTCACCGGCGAAGTCACCATAGACGGCACCGCCTATCTGTTCGACTACACCGGCACCCAGAAAACCGGCTGGCGGACAGTTGACGGAGAACGCCGATACTACGATCCGGAAACCGGCGAACTGGTTCTGGGCTGGGTGGAGTCCGGCGGCTACCGCTATTACACCGACGACAGCGGACTGAAAGAAACCGGCGAACAGGAAATCGACGGACACCGCTACAGCTTCTCGGAAACATACGGCATGCAGGACACAGGGATACACGCCTTTTCTGACGGCAGCCTTTCCTATTATAATGTAGAGGGCGAGATACAGACCGGCTGGCAGGCGGACGGCAGCAGCAGCTACTACTTCAGCGAGGACACCGAAGCCGCCCTGCTGGGGCTGCAAGAGATCGACGGGGCGTTGTATTATTTCGGCGAGGACGGCAAGCTGGTTCGCAGCCGCACCGTGACGCTGGACGGCGTGGTCTACCGTGCCGATGCCAGCGGCAGGCTGACCACCGAACTCACGCCGATCACCGGCACGGCACAGGCGACTGCCGCACAGATGACCGCCTATCTCCGTACAGTGAATCCCAATGTGGCACAGAGCGTACTGGACATGATCCCCTGCTACCTGAGCGAGGGGGCTGCCGAAGGAATCCGCGGGGACATTGCCTTTGCACAGTCCTGTCTGGAAACAGGGAACTTCACCTTTCGTGGCTCGGCAGTGACGCTGGAGCAGAACAATTTCTGCGGCATGGGCGTGACCAGCAACGGAGTAAAAGGCAATTCCTTCGCCACGCCGCAGCTGGGAATCCGTGCACAGATCCAGCACCTGAAAGCCTATGCCAGCACGGCAGCCTTGCAGCAGGCCTGCGTGGACGACCGCTTCCGGTATGTGCAGCGGGGCTGTGCCCCTTATGTGGAGTGGCTGGGGATTCCGGAGAATCCCAACGGCAGGGGCTGGGCAGGCGGTGCCGGCTACGGGGCAAAAATTCTGCGAATACTGACGGCGATTCTGCAAATGTAAGAAAATCGAAAACCGGCTCCTGCATGGGAAATGCGGGAGCCGGTTTTTGCTATGTTGTTATAATGCGTTGTTACTTCGCAAGGACTTCTTCCCACGTCTGGTGGATACCTGCCCCGTGGAGAGCCACGTAGTAGAGCATGTAGTAGATGTCCGTGGAATCAACGAACCCGCTGCCGTCTACATCTGCCGCGGCAATTTGTTCATGCGTCAGACCGCCGGAGTTGCCCACGGCGATGTTCGCCACGTAGTAGAGGGCGTAGTAAATGTCGGTGGAGTCGATATTGTCGCTGCCATCGAGGTCGCCCTTGGCGAGAGTTGGTGTGGGTTTTGTGGTGGTCGTGGCTGCGGTGGTTACTGTAGTAGTTTCCGTTGCAGCCGTGGTGTTGGTCGTTGCCGTGGTGGATTCTGCGGGGAGCGTCTGGGCAGTCGAAGCCGTCGTTTCTGTCGCAGGCGGTTCCGTGTCAGGCGGCGTGGTTTCGGTAGCCGCAGTCGTTGTAGTCGTCGTCGTTGTGGTCGTGGTTTCTGTGGTGGTGGTCGTGGTCACCGGCGGCGTGTCGGAATCGTCCAGAGCCACAAAGGGGAACCCGAACATCTCCGCATATTTTTCCGCATAGGTGCCTTTATAACCGTACATCGTCAGCTTGGTGTCATAGGTAAACGCCGTATAGCGGATACCGGTCACGCTTTTCGGAATGACGATCTTTTCCAGATTGTCGCAGTTCGCAAAGGCATCATCTTCGATCAGCGTAATACCCTCTTCCAGTGTGGCTTCTTTCATGCAGGTAATACCTTTATATGCACCAGCAGGAATCTTGCTTTCCTTGTGCTTGACTGTCAGTTGGGTAACATTTGTGGCAACGCTGGCAACTTCTTTCGCTTGATCAAATGTATCTTCTGTGGTGAATTTTATATCCGCATCACAATTCGCAAACGCATATTCCTCAATACCTGTTTTGAAATTCAAAAATGTGATAGTTTTTAGATTGGTACAATTGTAAAAAACATAGTTTCCAATACTTGTTACGCTGTCTGGTATCGTAATTTCTATCAAACTAGTACATCCAGAAAAAGCACCCCCATATTCATATTCATGACTATCATAACTATAAAACTTACCGCCATCAATTTTTGTCACGCTGTTTGGTATTGTAATTTCTGTCAAGCTAGTACAATCTTTAAAAACAGCATAGCTAATACTTGTCACGCTATCTGGTATTGTGATTGCTGTCAAACTGGTACAGCCGGAAAAAGCATATTTTCCAATACTTGTCACGCTGTCTGGTATTATAACTGCTGTCAAACTAGTACAGTCTCTAAAAGCACTATATCCAATTTCCGTCATACTGTTTGGTATCGTGATTGTTGTCAAACTTGTACAGTTTCTAAAAGCATATGCTCCAATACTTGTCACGCTGTCTGGTATAACAACGTTGTCAGTGCAAGTTGTCCCGTCAATCAAAATTCCATTCACAACGACTAATGGGTTTTCTTCTTGCTTTTCAGTCAACCATGGTGTTTTAGAGAAAGCATTACTTTCAATACTTGTCACGCTGTCCGGTATCGTGATTGATGTCAAACTGGTACAGCCGTAAAAAGCATCATCTCCAATTCTTGTCACGCTGTCCGGTATCGTAATCTCTGCTAAGCTGGTACAGTCGAAAAAAGCTCCTTTCTCAATTTCCGTCACTCTGTCCGGCATTGTGATTTCTGTCAAACTGGTACAGCCGTAAAAAGCACGACTTCCAATTCTTGTCACGCTGTCCGGTATTGTGATTTCTGTCAAACTTTTACAGTCTTCAAAAGCACCACGCCAAAAATCATATCCATCTCCATCAACCTCACAAATTGCTTCGTATGTAATACTTGTCACCGTTTTGCCATTAATTTCCTCTGGAATTTCTATTGAAGTAACATCTTCATTGCAGCCAACAATTTCAATTGAACTGCCATATTCTTTGTAATACAAATCTCCGTACGTGCCGTCATAATAATCAGGAACATACGCACTCGCCGACAGCACCGTTCCCGCAGATTCCAGCACACCCTGCAAGTCTGTCACACCAACGCTTCCCACGCAAAGCACCCCGGCTATCACTGATGCAAGCATCTTTTTCCAAAATTTCACAGGCAATACCCTCCTTTATTTCTCTGGCTTAAAAGTGGCTTTTGCATCGCCTTTCAGTCCACGAGAGGTCAGATTGATACCGAATGTCAACTCGTCCAGTTGTAATTTTTTCTTTTTCAACGATTTTTCTCCGAGTTCAGTTGTGATAAAATCCATTGTATTGGAACAATTCGGTTTTTCCTTGTTTGCTTGAATATAATGATTGTCCAACAGTTGCTGTAAGATCATAGAAAAATTTTCTTTTGAAATATCAAAAGTATTTGCGTCCATGTATTCCATGTTCTGAACCGCTTGCAGAATGTACTTGCGAATGCTGTCTACTGTAATATGTACTCCCTTTTTCACCAAAAACGGTTTGGGGTCTTCTACTGAAACACAGTTGCCGTTTAGCCGCACATTGGGAATTCCACCTTTTTCCAGTAGATAAATCATTGCATCAGCGGAAAAGCCCCATTTTTTTCTTGCTTCTTCAATTGTCATACCACATATCCTCCTTAATTTAGTCGAAATCCGAACTTCATGTTACATTATAGCTCAAAAAAAAAAAAAAAACGAATAAATTTACGCTAAAATGTAAATTTCAATATTTTCACCGCATTTTTGCAACAAAAAACCGGCTTCCACCCCCAGAAGCCGGTTTTACAAATTGATTCAAGACATATCCTGCATTTCTGTCCGAGCCAGCGTTTCCACGATTTCCCGTGCCTTTGCCTCCGGCAGAGCCGTCAGCTTGAACCGCTGCTGGCGGGGCCCGTTACAGGTGATATACAGATGACAAACGCCGTACATCTTCTGTGCGGGTGTCTGCATCAGGTCCGTGCGGACAATGCGGGCGTGGTTCACCGTAATGGTGTGGAACGTGAACCAGCTGCAAAAATGCATCTGCAAATGCCGGTCGTCCATGGTGACCGATTCCGTGAACATCGCCACAATGCGGATACACAGCAGCCACACCAGCGGAATAATCAGCATCACGGAACAGAACCGAATGATCGCCCCCAGATTCGGCAGCAGCCACAGCAGAATAAACCGTGCCGGCAGAATCGCACAAAGCCCGATCACCGGCGGCCACACAAAGGACCAGAAAAACCGGATATTGGAGCGTGCATGAAGTTTCGGGTGCTCCATGACCGGTACCGTGTGCAACTTTTCCAGCAGTGCCTGTGAGCCTTTTTTCCGAATCAGCGGAATCAGCACCGGCAGCGTATCCCGCCGGCTGCCGTAGCCGGGGCAGCGAATGTGGAGGGATACCATGCCGAATATCTTCATCAGCAGATTCTGCCGCAGGTCGGGGAAAATAATGGCGTTGTCCCGCAGATGATACCGCCGGCGGGTGAGGATTCCCGTATGCACCGAGATGAACTCCTCCCCGAACCGCATGCGGAATCTGCCGTACCGTAGCAGGTTCCGCCCGAACGAGATCAGCCACAACGCCAGAATCACAATGCCGATCGTAATGGCGATTCGCGGCACGCCGTGGAACGCTGTCGATGCTTTGTCGGTGGCATCTTCCAGAATTTGCTGTGCCTGAAACTGCTTTACCAGATCGGAAGTGATGCGTCCGCCCTGAAAGCAGATGGTGGCAATGTATATCGCACCGGAAAAGCTGCTGGAGAACAACGCCGAGAACAACAGCATTCGCCACGCCGGCGTGTGATACGCCACCGCACCGGTGCTGCCATTTTGCAGCACGGGAATGTGCTGCCGCAGCCGGTGCAGATCCCGCAGATACAAGGTCAGGTGCATATCCGCTTCCGGCACAGCACCGGCTGCGGTACTGATCTGCAAACAGGCTGCCCGCAGAGGGCGAAGGTAAAACGGGTGTTCCTCCACCGTGGAGGCAATACGTTCCAGCGGGATCTCCGTCCCCCGCCGCAGGAGGATCCCGCTTTGGGAACGAATGGAAACTTCGTCGAAATAATATGTGCAGGCATGCCAGCGAAGCGTACCGATGCCCAGAATCAGCAGGGCAACCAGCAGGTCAAACCACGCACCGGCTCCCCAGTCGATAAGTTTCTGAAGTGAGAACGGATAGAACCGCAGGCTTCGCAGCAGCGGGAAAATCAACAGCCACAGGTTCTTGGCACTGTAGCGTAAAATCTTGATCGGGTGTTCCCGATACACTGCCTCACCGGCAGTCCCAAGCCGCATCATGGGCTGCTCCTTTCCGGCGAATCTTCCGCATTGCTGCCAGTTCCTGCCGGCGGCTGCACCGCACTTTCAAACGCATCGAACTGCGGCTCCTGCGGAATGTCTGCGGGATTTCCGGCGACAGGCACTTCCAGTGTCCGCTGGCTGTGGCTGTAGACCGTCTTTTGCAGAAACGCCTGTATCTCCGCCGCGTCAGAACTGCTCAAAAACGACAGAATGACCGTGCCGCCATAGGCATGCAGCGGGATAAAATTCATGCCGGTGGCATCGGCAAAGGGTGCCTGAAAAATGCTGCTGAACTGCAACGCCTGTGTCCGCATGACTTGCTCCTGTATGAAAAAAATACCGCATTTTCGGGTGATATGGGTCGCCGATACACAATAGGTCACAGTGCAGAACCACATAGGCAACAGCAGTGTGGACAGCAGGATCGCCGCCGCCGCCAGCACTGCCGTCAGTGTCCACAGCAGCCAATGGGGCAGCACTGCCAGAAAGTACCATACCAAACCGATCAGCACCGCCGTCACGATCGGTGTTGCAATTTGCAGCGTATATTGTGCATGTTTATCCGCAGTATACTGCTTCATGGATTCCTCCTACAGACATAATCGGGGTTCCTACATTCATATACATTAGGGTGTGTTGACACTAAGCCTGACACGTGTCTTTTGGGGTGATTTTTCCCCGTTCGTCGTTAAAAATCCTTGCCGTGCGAAAGCACGCCTGCGAATTTTTGCCTAGAACGGAGAAAAATCACCTCACAAAATTCGCATATCATTATAGTGTCAACACCCCCTAGTAGAGCGATCTGCTCTGTTTCTATTATACCCCGAGAACACATTTTCGTCAAGAGAATGCGAATAGATTGCACACAAATCCTTTTTAGGCAATACCGCATATAAACCGTTTTGTGCAGACAGATCATGATAAACTATGGATATACTGTCAGGAGGGAAATTATGCTGGAACGCGTAGCATCATACATCTGGGGGACAGGGCTGCTGGTGCTGCTACTGGGGACAGGGCTATACCTGAGTTTCCGGCTGCGGTTCTTCCAGTTCTGGGGCTGGAAAACCATTCTGCGGCGGACGTTCGGCAGCCTGCGTACCAAGTCCGGCAAGGGCGGCACTTCCCTTACCCAGTTCCAGACCTTTTCCACTGCTCTTGCCGCCGCGATGGGCACGGGAAACATTCTGGGCGTGGCGGCGGCTCTCTGTCTGGGCGGTGCCGGTGCAATTTTCTGGATGTGGGTATCCGCCCTGCTGGGCATGGCTCTGACTTACAGCGAAAATGTACTGGCTCTGCGGTATGCCCGCACACTCCCCGACGGCACCAAGGCAGGCGGCCCCATGGCGTATCTCCGGTTCGGGCTGCACAGTCCCGTTCTGGCAGTATTTTACAGTCTTTGCTGCATCGGTGCTTCGCTGGGCATGGGCAACATGACACAGAGCAGTGCCATTTCCACCCTTGCCGCGGAGGCGTTCTCCCTGCCGCCGCTGTGGACGGGAATCGGTGTCACGCTTCTGCTGGGAATTATTTTGCTCCGCGGCACACGCTCCACCGGCAAGGTCATTCAGTGGCTTATGCCGGTGCTGTCGGCGGTGTATCTGCTGGCGGCACTGGGAGTGATCTTCCGGAACGCCGCCGCACTGCCGGCAGCATTCGGGCAGATTTTCCGCGAAGCATTCGGGCTGCATGCCGTAGGCGGCGGAATCTCCGGTGCTGTTTTGCAGCGTGCTGTGCAGACTGGTCTGCGGCACGGGGTATTTTCCAACGAAGCCGGACTGGGGAGCAGTGCCCTTGTCCACGCCGGCGGCAGTTCCAAAGATGCCCAGCTACAGGGCATGTGGAGCATGGTGGAGGTGGCGTTGGATACGCTGGTGTGCTGCACGCTGACGGCTCTGGCAGTTCTCACCAGCGGAGCCATGACGCAGGCAGACAACGCCGGCGGCATCATTTCCGCCGCATTTTCGGGCGTTTTCGGGCAAGCCGCACCGGAACTGATGGCAGGCATCACCGCACTGTTTGCATTCTGTACGCTGATCGGCTGGTGCTGCTGCGGGGAACAGGCGGTGCGGTATCTGGGCGGCGAAGCGTGGCGGCTGCCCTATCGGGTGTTGTTCTGTCTGGCGGCAGGCATAGGGGCTGTGGTTTCCCTGCGGTCGATGTGGGCACTCTCCGACATTGCCAACGGGCTTATGGCAGTGCCGAACCTGCTGGGGCTGCTGCTTCTGGGGAAACAGATCGGGACACAACGAGAAAAATAACCAAAGGCAATACCGCACAAAAAAATATTCCCACAGGGAACACCCCGTGGGAATATTTCTATTTACAGCAATATTTCAAAGTCTGTATCAACATGCGAAGCCCTGCAATCAGCCCAGAAGTTCCGTCCAGGTGGGCTGCAAGCCGGCACCCTTTTCTGCACAGTAGCGGAGCAGTTCAAAGAGATCGGTAGAATCTACGCTGCCGTTGCCGTCAATGTCAGCCGCGAGCAGTTCCTTGCCGGTCAGCGTGCCTTCGTTTCCGGCACCGACATTTGCCGTGTGCTGCAACAGTTCGAAAACATCAGAACTGTCGAGTTCCTTGCTGCCGTCGCAGTCGCCCCGCCCCATCAGCTGTATGGAGCCGTCCGACTCTGCCGCTGTATTGAGGGCAGATTCATTCACTCCATAGGAAGCATTTACTGTATAGGAAGCATTTGCTTGATTAAATTTTTCTTCATCTTCCAGCATGAGAGAAATTTTCCTCAGTAGCTGATAACGTTGCTGCGTATTAAAAAATTCCTTAGGAATAACGGCATACGTACCGTTTTCATTCTGTTTGATTTCCACATCAAAGTCCGGAGCAAAATCTTCCGGTGTCAGAGTAGCTCCTTCTTTCAGAGTAACGCAGCAAATACCAAAACTGTCTTGATAATTCCAGATTGGTGCGATATTGTTTTCCTTTAAAGAAACGCCCCAGACTTCCTGCTGTACCGATACAAAACCGGACAAGGTCTGGAGAAACTGACAAAGTTTTTCCTCGTCCAGACGATACGAGGATGTGCTGAATCGCAGCGTATATGCTCCGTTTCCCTCTGCGGTCATAGTCAGCTGGCGTGTTTCCGATTCTTCGGTACTCAATGCCAGATCGGCAGTCGGCTCCTCTGCATTTTCCTTTTTGGTCAGCAGACCGCAAAGCTGTTCTGTCAGTTCCCGCACATCTGCCACGTCCTGCTCCAGCTGAATCCGATATGCATACTCGTTGAGCTGAATCAAATCATCTTGTTCCGCCGTTGCATAGAAAATGTTGTCATACATACCTGCCGGTGTGGGATCTTTCAAGCCATAGTACATGCTTTCGCCCTTTTCCACATATGCTGTCTTGTCATTTTCCAGCATCTGCAGCACCTGTGCCAGCGGCACTTCAGCTTCCCCATTCATATGCATGGGGTATGCTGCTGCCGGCATCGTCATTGCACTTCCCAACAGTGCAGCTGCACAAACAGCAGAAATTATCCTTGTTCTTCTTTTCATAAAAATCGACCTCGCTTTCTAAAATAATAATATGCTATTGAAAATAAAAAGGAAAACCCTTATAAAAATTATATCATTTTTTCGGGAGGGGCGTCAAGCCTTTTTATATATTTTGTATGATTTGCACAATAAAAATTGTAACAACTTACAAGAAAAAACGGTACGTCTGTTGCCAGTGCGTACCGTTTTTTCATAAGGTTATGAAAGAGTTCTAAAAGCGGGTGAAATCTCACCCTGAAAGGAAAGCAAATGTTGTGTGGGGAATGACATTAGAATCACTTGACGTGGAATGCTGCCATGCCCGGATATACGGCACTGTCGCCCAGTTCTTCTTCGATGCGGAGCAGCTGGTTGTACTTTGCCACACGCTCCGAACGGCTGGGAGCACCGGTCTTGATCTGGCAGGTATTCAGTGCAACTGCCAGATCAGCAATGGTCGTATCTGCGGTTTCGCCGGAACGGTGAGAAGAAATTGCAGTGTAGCCTGCATTGTGAGCCATCTGGATTGCTTCCAGCGTTTCGGAAACAGAACCGATCTGGTTCAGCTTGATCAGAATGGAGTTGCCGCAGCCCAGTTCGATGCCCTTCTTCAGACGTTCAGTATTGGTAACGAACAGGTCGTCGCCAACCAGCTGTACCTTGCCGCCCAGCTTTGCCGTCAGCTTCTGCCAGCCTTCCCAGTCTTCTTCGTCCAGAGCGTCTTCGATCGAGATGATCGGATACTTCTCTACCAGATCAGCCCAGTGCTGAATCAGTTCGTCGGAAGTAAAATCTCTGCCGGACTTCGGCTGGTGATAGAAGCCCTTGCCCTTTTCGCTTTTCCACTCAGAAGAAGCAGCGTCCATCGCGATCATGAAATCCCTGCCCGGCTCATAGCCTGCTGCCTTTACCGCTTCCAGAATGGTTTCAATGGTTTCGTCATCGCTGGACAGGTTCGGAGCAAAGCCGCCCTCGTCGCCGACAGAAGTTGCCAGTCCCTTGGACTTCAGAATCTTCGCCAGATTGTGGAACACTTCTGCACACCAACGCAGGGCTTCCTTAAAGCTGGGAGCACCTACCGGCATGATCATGAATTCCTGTGTGTCTACCGTATTGGTGGCATGAGCACCGCCGTTCAGAATGTTCATCATCGGAACCGGCAGACGAGTGCCGGATACGCCGCCCAGAAAACGATACAGCGGAATGTCCAGTGCAGTTGCTGCGGCTCTTGCTGTGGCAATGGAAACTGCCAGAATTGCATTGGCACCCAGCTTGGACTTGTCCTTGGTGCCGTCTGCGGCGATCATTGCCTTGTCTACTGCGTACAGATCAGATGCGTCCATACCAGTGATAGTTTCGTTGATAACGGTATTGATGTTTTCTACAGCCTTGGTCACGCCCTTGCCCAGATAGCGAGCCTTGTCGCCGTCACGCAGTTCCAGTGCTTCGAATTCGCCGGTGGAAGCACCGCTGGGGGCAGTACCTCTTGCAACAGTACCGTCAACCAGTGTGACTTCTGCTTCTACAGTCGGATTGCCTCTGGAATCCAGAATCTCTCTGCCGACAACTTTTTCGATCTGCAAATAACTCATAGTAGAATACTCCTTTACGTATCGCGGAAGCACTGTACAAATCCCGCCTTTCGGCTGTGTACACAAGCTTTATACCGTGTTTCCTTCTCCATTACGCATGTTCATTTTGAAGTTAGTTATCTCTAACTAAAGACATTGTACCACAGAACCTTCGCCTTGTCAAGTATCCGACGAAATTTTTCTACGGAAACACTTTCAGGCAACACCACATACGCTTTAGGCAATACCGCACAAAGATTGTGCGACAGATGCGTCGTCAAATTTTTCGTCAGATGAAACAAAAAGCGGAGTGAATACTTGATGTATTCACGAGCATTTTTGTGAAATATGACGGGAAATTTGCAAGCAGATGGCGTGCAAAGTCGCCAGACGCTCTTTGTGCGGTATTGCCTTCATGTGATACTGCCTGAAGTATGTGCAGATGTCGTAAGTTTATACCGTCGCTTCCAGAATTTCGCACACCGTCAGCACTTCGCCGTCCACGGTAAAGCGGACTTCCAGACCGGCGAACGGGAAGCCATACACCCGATCGGCGTCGTGCTGGTAGGACGGACGGGGGTCTTGTGCCAGCACCTCGGTCAGCCCTGCCCGCAGGGATTCCGGCACTTTCTCCAGCCAGACTTCCGGAAAGCGAACTTCCAGACGATGAGCCGCTGCCGGCAGAGCAAAACCGCCCCTGGCTTCGGGGTGGCTGTCAATGTGTGGCAGGTACGGCTTGATGTCGTAAATGGGCGTGCCGTGCATCAGATCGGCACCGGAAACCGTCAGGTAGGGAGCATTCGCCCCGTGCAATGTAATTTCTTCCAGCTGCACCACCGACAGCCCCAGCGGATTGGGACGAAACGGTGAGCGTGTCGCAAAAACGCCCATGCGGACATTGCCGCCCAGACGGGGCGGGCGAACGGTAGGCGACCACTTCTGCCGCACCGCCTGCGAGAATTCCCAGATCAGCCAGATGTGGGAGTAATCCTCCAGCCCCCGAAACGCATCGGGATTCCGGTATTCCGGCTCCATGACAATGCGGGCATGCAGACTGTTGACCAGTCCACTCTGGCGGGGGATACCGAACTTGGTGGGGAAATCGTTTTCAATATGAGCAATAGGTTTCACAATAACAGTCCTTTCTGCGGAGATGCTGCTGCATCACGGAGTTATGCCAGATCTTTCTTCTGGAAGATCCGGCAGCTAAAGACATAGCACAGTCCGGAAACCACCAGCGACAGCACCGGCATGGCAATCGCCGCCGGCAGCAGCATTGCGGAAAATTCCGCAGGCAGAGTGGCAAGATTGTCTGTCATTTCCTGCATGAAAACGCTGCCCGCACCCATGAAAGCACACGCCGGAATCACATAGATCAAAATAGAGATCAGCCGTGCATATTCCGGCGGGAACCGGAACAGCAGCAGTGTGGAAACGCTGCCCATGAGCAGCACGACCCAGAGCACAAGCCATGCGGCAAACAGCATATTGCAGAACGCCTTGACTTCAAACGTCCGCAGTACCAGACTGACAAGAGCTGCCAGCACGAGATACGCCAGTGTACTGCCGCATACAATCAGCAGCTGCAACAGGAATTTCGACCGCACCACGTCTTTTCGCGTGACGGGCATCGTCAGTGCAAAGCGGTTCCAGTTGCAGGAATGGTCATAGGAAAAAGTGCTTGAGGTCTGCGAGTCCATCATCACCAGCCAGAAGCCCATGTAAGACCAGCCGCTCTGGATATTCACGCCGGAAACAGCCGCCATAAAGACGTACAGAATGAGGAAAATTCGTCCGCCTTTCCATATGGTATAGAAATCTTTCAAAAGCAGTCCTTTCATTTGCCCTGCACTCCTTTCACATACAACAACAGGATCTCGTCCATTGTGACCTGATCTATGACAGCCTCCGGATACTTCCGCAAAATTGCCTCCCGATCCGGCACGAGCACATCATAGGAATAGTCCTTTTTCCGCCACGCCAGCACCTCTGACGATTCCAGCTTCTGGAATAATGCTTCTCCGCAGCGGAGAATGCCGTACTGCCAGAGCAGTTCGTCCTTGGGCTTGGAAAGCAGCAGCTTTCCCGCATGGAGAAATGTCACATAATCCGCCACCTTTTCCAGATCACTGGTGATGTGGGTGGAGATCAGAATGGCATGCTCCTCGTCCTGCACGAATTCCAGAAACAAATCCAGCAGGTCGTCCCGCACCACAGGATCCAGTCCGCTGGTAGGCTCGTCCAGGATCAGCAGCTTCGGGTGGTGGGCAAATGCCAGCACCAGCGAAAGCTTCATGCTCATGCCGCGGGACAGTTCCTTGACCTTCTGCTTGGGCAGCAGGGAGAACTGCTGCAACAGCTCCTGAAAATAGGCTTCGTCCCAGTTGGAATAGATGCTGCGGCAGATCTTCCCCGCCTTTTCCACCGTCAGTTCCGGTGAAAAGCAAAGACTGTCAAACACCACGCCGATCTGCTCCTTCATAGCAACGCTGTCTGTGTTCAGCGGTTCGCCGCAGAACAGCACCTCTCCGCACTCCCGCCGGATCAGCCCAAGAATGCCCCGAATGGTAGTGCTTTTTCCGGCTCCGTTTTCGCCTACTAAGCCCATGATCGTTCCACCGGCAATAGAAAAGCTGATGTGTTCCAGCCGGAAATTCACATAGGAACGCCCCAGATCCCGTACTTCTAAAATATTCTGCATGGCTATTCTTCCTCCCGATAAAAAATGGTCAGTGCCTGCACCAGCGATTCCAGCGAAATGCCACTGACGCGGGCAATTTCCGCCGCCGCCAGCAGGTGCTCCTCCGCCTTTCGCTGCTGTTCTTCCCGATAGATCTCCGGATTCTGGGCAGCCACAAAGCTGCCCCGCCCGACTGTCGTTTCCAGAAATCCGTCCCGCTGTAGTTCCTCATACGCCCGCTGCACCGTAATCACGCTGACATGCAGGGACTTCGCCAGACTTCGCATAGACGGCAGCGATTCGCCGGCATGCAGCGTGCCGTCCATGATCTGGGCTTTCAGCTGCTCCGTGATCTGGGCGTAAATGGGCTTGCTGCTGTTGCCGCTGATGATAATTTCCACGGGCTCCCCTCCTTTGTACTAATTGTACTGGTTCAATAAGCACATTATAGCACACAAAAGCTTGTCTGTCAAGCCGGCGGGAAAACTTTTTGGCAATACTGCACAATCTGCAAAGCCCACAGAAGCCATACCACATTTACTGCAATTTTTTTTGCAAATCCCTTGCAAAATCTTCTGTGGTATGGTATGATAAATGTACGACCACACTGTCTTTATCGGTGATGGTCATTTGACATTGAAAATACAGATGTAAAGGAGATACTCCCTATGCAGTATGGTTATTTTGACCTGAAAAACAAAGAATACGTGATTGACCGACCGGATACGCCGGCACCCTGGGTAAACTACCTCGGTTCTCCGGAATACGGTGCAATGATCTCCAACAACGCTGCCGGATACAGCTTTGTCAAGTCCGGTGCAAACGGCAGAATCAGCCGTTTCCGCTTCAACTCCATGATGGCACTGCCCGGACGCTACATTTACCTGCGGGATAACGACACCAAGGATTACTGGTCTGCTACATGGCAACCGGTAGGCAAGCCGCTGGATTCCTACAAGAGCGTCTGCCGCCACGGTACTGCTTACACCGTAATTTCCGCAGACTATGCCGGCATTTCCTCCGAAGTCACTTATTATGTACCCATCGGGGCAACTTATGAGGTATGGCGTGCAGTCATCACCAACAACAGCGACAAGCCGAGAAACCTGTCCACATTCGGTTTCGTAGAGTTCACCAACGACAACAACTACGAACAGGATCAGGTCAACCTCCAGTACACCCTGTTCATCACCCGTACCAGCTTTGAGGGCAACAAGATCCTCCAGCACATCAACGAAAATGACGGCAAGGACGCTACCGGTTCCAACCACAGAGAGCGTTTCTTCGGCATGGTAGGTGCTCCGATCTCCGGCTATAACGGCAATCTGGACAGCTTCATTGGTCCGTACCGCACCTATTCCAACCCGATCGCTGTAGAACAGGGCAAGTGCACCGGTGAGATGAACTACAACAGCAATGCCTGCGGTGCTCTCCAGAGTGACATCACCCTCCAGCCGGGCGAATCCAAGGAACTGATCTTCGTACTGGGTCAGAAAGACAATGCACAGGCAAACGAAATCCTCGCTTCCTATGAAGCTGCCGGCAAGGTCGACAACGAAGTAGAGGCTCTGAAGGAATACTGGCACAGCAAGCTGAACCATTTCCAGGTCAGCACACCGTCTGATGCGTTCAACAACATGATCAACGTCTGGAACGCTTATCAGTGCTTCATCACCTTTATCTGGTCCCGTGCCGCATCGTTTGTATACTGCGGTCTGCGGAACGGCTACGGCTACCGCGATACTGTACAGGACATTCAGGGTATCATTCATCTGGATCCGGAACTCGCCGCAGAAAAGATCCGCTTTATGCTGTCTGCACAGGTAGACAACGGCGGCGGTCTGCCGCTGGTCAAGTTCGACCACAACGCCGGTCATGAAAACACACCGGACGATCCGGAATATGTCAAGGAAACCGGTCACCCGTCCTACCGTGCAGACGATGCTCTGTGGCTGTTCCCCACCATTCGCAAGTATGTGGGCGAATCCGGCAACAAGGCATTCTATGACGAAGTGATCGTCTATGCAAACGGCGGCGAAGATACTGTTTACAACCACCTGAAGCGTGCGATCCGCTTCTCCATGGAACGTCTGGGCGACCACAACATGCCGGCTGGTCTGCACGCAGACTGGAACGACTGCCTGCGTCTGGGCAAAAAGGGCGAGTCCACTTTCGTGGCATTCCAGCTGTACTATGCAATGTCCATGATGCATGAACTGGCAGCAGAACGCAAGGACAGCGAGTATGTTTCCTATCTGGACAAGGCTCAGAAGGCTCTGGGCGAAGCACTGGCTGCATGCTGGGACGAAGACCGCTTTATCCGCGGTATCCGCGAAGACGGCGTAGTAGTTGGTGCCAAGAAGGATCCGGAAGCTTCCATGTGGCTGAACCCCCAGAGCTGGAGCGTCATTTCCGGCTTCGCTTCCAAGGAACAGAGCGACAAGGCAATGCAGTCTGTAGCAGACATTCTGGACACCCCGTATGGTGCAAAGCTGCTGGATCCGCCGTATATCGACCACTATTTCGACGGTGCCCTGATGCACATCTTCAATCCGGACACCAAGGAAAACGGCGGTATCTTCTCCCAGTCGCAGGGCTGGCTGATTCTGGCAGAGAGCCTGCTGGGACACGGTGACGATGCATTCCGCTACTTCGAGGAAAGTTCTCCGGCTTCCATGAACGACAAGGCAGAACAGCGTGTACTGGAACCGTATGTACACGGTCAGTTCACCGAGTCCACCGCTTCCCCGTATGCAGGACGTTCTCACGTACACTGGCTGACTGGTACCGCTTCCACCGTTATGGTTGGCTGCGTAGAGGGTATCTGCGGCATGCGTCCGGACGCTGACGGTCTGCACATCTGCCCGTCGATTCCGGCAGCATGGGACGGCTTCACCATGGAAAAACTGTTCCGCGGCAAGCAGCTGTCTATCACGGTCAAGAACCCGAACCACGTACAAAGCGGCGTGGCTTCCCTGACACTGAACGGCAAGGCACTGGACGGCGACTATGTACCGGCTGACGCACTGGCTGACAAGAACGAAATTGAAGTTGTTTTGGGCTAATTTCCCGAAAGGCAACTCTATAGCATAAATAAGCAATGCCCTTTCCGCAAAGGAAAGGGCATTTTTGTTGGAAACCATTATGTTCCGCAAAAAGTGCAGTATTGCCTTTACAATTTTGTCGCTTCATGGTATAATAAAGGCAATCTACACGAAAACAAAGGAGCATGCTATGAGATCCGCCAGAACTGCAAAACATATCATTATCGGACTGCTGCTGTTGGGAATTCTTCTCGTGGGCGGGTGGTATTTCCTATACCCCTACTCATTGGGCAGCCGTATTTCCGCAAGCGAACCCCTTTCTCTCTCAGTCAACATTACGGGCGTGACTGTCACCGGAAAAGACACCGTTGACACAGTGACCTATGAATTCCAGCCAGACACGCAGGAGTACAAGGCATTGGTTTCCCTGCTGAACGACTACGACTATCACCGCAGCTTCCTCACTCTGCTGCCGCTGGAGGACTACACACCGGACAGCAACACCACCACATTCCAGCTGCAAAGCACGGACAGCCAGTATCTGCTGACCGACAAGGGCGGCTTCTCTGCGGAGCCGGTTTCCGGCGGAAAATCCCTCGTCTACGCAATAGGGTATCTGGGCAGCGGCAAGGCGGAACAGCTTACCGCAGAATTGCAGGCACTGCTGAAAAGCTGCACGCCGGTGGAAACGCATGATGATGCGGAAATGGGAACAACATAATGCAAACGGCAGGGAACCGATCAAGGTTCCCTGCCGTTTTTAAAGCCCGTTTACCGCACCGGCAGCGTATCCACCAGATGCACCAGAAATTCCATCAGCACAGTGGCATCTGCACTGTCAACTTCCCCGTCCCCATTGCAGTCCGCATTCTTCTTTGCCGCTTCGTTCAGCGAAACCGTTCCGGCACTCGCCTTTGCAAGCAGTACTGCGTCCTGAATGTCAATTCTGCCGTCCAGATCGACATCACCGCAAAGCCATTCTTCCGACAGTGCCACAAAGGGAATCTCGTTCTCTGCCGCATACTGTTCCGCAGTAGAACCGGCATAGCCATAGAGCACCAGATTTTCATTGCGGTTCGGATCGGTTTCCAGCCAGACGGACACATAGCCCAGTCCGGTATCCGTCAAGTCTACGTCACGGGAGAGAATGGTCACTTTCTCCAGAGTCGAATCACTTTCCAAAGCATTGTCACCGATCTCCTCCACCCCTGCCGGAATGGTGAGTTCTTTTGCGCCGGCATCATAAAATGCGTGATTTCCAATGGTTTTCAGGCTGTCCGGCAAGGTGATCTGGGTACAGTGGGTATTCTCAAATGTACTGTCCCCGATAGAAACCAAGCTGTTTCCCAGCTGTACCGTTTCTGCATCTGCAAGTCCGAGAAATCCCAATGCCACGTCCAGTTGTGTCACCGTGTCGGAAACTGCAATGTGCTTGATGCCGGTAAACGCTGTCTGCACTGCATAAACCTCCGGCATCAGCTCTGCGAGCACTGCGTTCTTTTCCTCGCTGCCCATTGCAGAAGGGTCATAGCCATTTGCCTCCAGCAGTTCCGTCAATTCGTTTGCTGCCGCATTCAACCATGCATGATATTCTTCCCAAGGATAAACACCCTTTTCTATAGTGCAGGTATCCCCCTGTATCGAAATCTCCACACCGTCCGCCGTTGCAGATTCCCATGTGCAATGCACCGTATCCCCGTCAACTGTCCATGTCATGGTATCTCCCAATGTGCCGGTAGCTTCCTCTGCGGAAACCGGCAGCCCTGCCGTTCCGGTCAGCATTGCCAATGCCGCCAGAAGTGCAGTCATTTTCTTGCACGCTTTCATACAATCACCCTTTCTTGTAAATCCCTGCATAGAGCCGTCTATGCATCGTTCCTTGTTTTTACATGAAATCCGGAACTGAAAAATCCAATTTCATGTGATTTTGCACTTATATTTCATATTATATCATATCAGTATTGTTTTGTCAACTTTTTTTTGCGGGGAGTTCATAAATTCGGCAAAGCAACAAAAAACGCACCACTTCCGGTGCGTTTTTCTATAGGCAAGTTGAAAAGTACGCTTATCCCTGCCACGGAGCAGCATAGACGGAATCCACGCCCAGATATTCCTCCAATGTCAGGTCATATTTCTGGATCTCCTTTGCAATGTCCACACCCACATAGCGGATATGCCACGGCTCATACTGATAACCGGTGATGTCCTCTTTTCCTTTCGGAAAACGGATAATGAAGCCATAGTCCGCACAATGCTGTGCCAGCCACGCGGCTTCCGGCGTATCGCCAAAGGCATCGTCAATGGTGTTGCAGTCAATGGTCAGTCCGGTCTGGTGCTCGGAATAACCCGGACGGGCAGAAAAGCTGTCCGCCTGTTCCGAACCGTATATCTCACAGTAATTGTTGTAGATCTTCACCTGATAGGCATAATCCCGATAATCGGAACCAATATACAGATCCAGCCCCTCCTGTGCCGCCGCGTCACTTAGCTTCTGAAACGCGTCCTTGGTAATGGGCTGCAAGCCGGGATCATAGTCGGCAGACAGCGGATAGGACTTGTTGACGATCAGAATGCCGTCTGCATAGGTTCCCTCCTGCCGCTGTTCCAGATGCCGAACGGCGATCTGGTAATTAGTCTTGCCGTCAGTGATCTGGCATCTGCCCTGCTGTACGCCGGTAACTGTGCCGCTGCTGTCCACTTCTGCAACGGAAGTGTCACTGCTGTTCCAGCTGCCGTCTGCTGCGGGGAGCTGTGCTGTGCTGCCCTCCAGCACCGCCAGAAATCCCTGTGCATCGATATTAGACGGCGTATCGAGAGCATTGGTTCCGGCGGCATTGCTGCTGTCAGAAGTGCTGTTCTGCAAGGCAGAGGATTCTCCAGCGCGGTTCAGTGTGTTGGGGATGAACAAGAGCCACACAGAAAACCCCAGCACTGCCAGACAGAGCAGCAGTGCAATCAGGCATAACTGTTTTTGCCGTTTCCGGCGGTGCTGTTGGTTTCTACTCATATGAAACATCCCTTTCTCTGCGCGTTATTGTGCACGATAGATCACCGTGCTGTCAGTGAGATCATAGCCGCTCAGTCCGCTGGTGCCGTCAGAAGCTTCGCCCGCAAAAGCAAAGCGATATGCGGTGATCGTCTTCACCTCTGACGGATTGATGGGTTCGCTGTAGCAAAGCACATCTGCGGCGCTGTCCGCATCCCAATAGGCCTCTGTCAGCGGCACATACTGCCCGATGGTGTCTGTTCCGCAGACGGGCAGTGCATGGATACGCCGCAGCATCTCCTCCCCTTCTGCATTCTGTACCAACTCATCAAAAATCTTTCTGCCGTCTTTCAGCGTGATGACATAATCGACTGTGTGGCTCTCGTCATCCCATTCTGCCGGAGCTGTGATCGTTGCCGAAAGTTCCTGCAAGTTCACTGTGCCTCCGTCAAAATCGGCTGTGATGGGCGCTGCGCTGACAAAATCCAATGCCACACAGGTGTGCCAGCTGCCGGAGATCACGCCGTCTGTCTCCGCGTAGAGTTCCTTTTCCCGGTCGCTGCACTTCTGCGCCAGTTGGCTTTCCCGGCGATAAGCTTTCCAAGCGTTTACATCAAAACCTGCCGGAAGCTCGCCGCTCCCCCAGTCTTTCAACGCATCTTCCCCGAAGTTCTGCCGGACATACTCCTGTAGGAACTGGTCGTCATAGGCTGTTAGCTGTTCCCAGATCTGAGAGACCTGCGCTTCAGTATAGAAATTTTCAAAGGTCACATCCAGGACTTTTCCCTGCAGACCGGTGCGGTTGATGCGGAGATTGATATAATACGCCCCGTCCTTTTCCCGGACATCTGCCGTTCTGCCATAGCAGTCCAGCACTTCACTGCTGCCGTCTGCATTTTGTAAAGTCAGCTGATAGGGCAGCGCCAAGCCGTCCTGCAACGCCGCACCGTCTATGGCAGTCACCTGAAAGCTCAGCATTGCCTGGCTGTCATCGCCGTACATGCCGAGAAGTGAAAACTGCACGTCCTCGTTGGTGCTGTCGAAGTCCGCTGCTGGCGTAGTGACCAGAGCCGCCAGCTTTTCCGGATCTTTCGGTGTTTCTTCACCGATCAGGCTCTGGAAGAATGCGTCCAGTCCGCCGTAGCCGGCTGCTGCTACCAGCGTTGTGCCGCCAGTGACCAGCACTGCCGCTGCGGCGATGCCTGCCACCCACTTGGTTATGTGCATGCGATTCCGCTTCGGCTGCGGAGCAATACCAGTTTGTTCCTGCACCCGTTTCCAAATTGCATCGGTATGAATCGGCTGGGTTTCCAGCTTCGGCACACCATTTTTTTCTGCTGCATAGTGGTCAAACCAATCAAAGCAATTCCATTTCATGAGATAGCTCCTTTCCCCATGGCGGTGAAGCGAACCTGCTGCACTGCCGGTGTGTCTTCATACGCATATCCCCGTTCCACCAGTTCCTGCTGCAACTTCTTTCTGGCACGGCTCATTCGCATTTTCACTGCGGATTCGCTCATGTGCAGCGTGCCGGCAATCTGCCGGACGGGTTCATAGCAATAGTAGTACCGCACCAGAATCTCCCTGTCCTTTGCGGAGAGGGTGTCCAGTACGTCCTGCAGCAGTTCCCCCAGAATCTTCTGGTCGATGCTGCCTTCTACATCTTCTTCGCTGCCGATCTCCACCAGATCTTCCAGATTCACGGTTTCGTGATAGCTGCGGATTCGGTTCTTTGCCCGATTTCGGGCAATTGCCGCCAGATATGCCGTCAGCTTTCCGGCTTTCAGCTGGTCGGTATGTTCCCACACCGCCAGAAACACATCTGCCGTCAGTTCTTCCACGTCCGGTTCTGCCAGATACTTTCCGATAATATTGCGTATGATCGTTCCCACATAGGGGCTATAAGTTGTAATCAACTCCTCCAGAGCCTGCGGCTGGTGCTGTTTGAGTCTGCGTATCAGAGAACGTTCCTGCACGCTGGTTCACTCCTTTCGTATGTTCCGAACGGCCGTTCACCTATAACAACACGCATTCCGCAGAAATGGTCACATGATTGGTGTTTCCCTATTCCTCGTCTTCCTCGTCTTTCTTTTCGTCCTCTGCTGCCGGCATATCGGCGTGACCGATATGGTGCAGCTGGCTGTGTGAAATGGTCTGCTCATAGTCTGCCACTTCTTCCGCCTCGTCCTCGTCGTCATCGTCCAGAATGCTGCGGTAACCGTCATCGTATTCCGGTTTCTCCTCTGCAGCTTCGTCCTGCTTGCCACGCTGGGAGAGCGGGATCTTGTGCTCAGCTTCGGCTTCCTGCAAGGCTTTCTTTTCCTCTGCTGTCATCATGTTCCGGCGGATCAGGCGAATTGCGATCAGCAGCACTGCCATCAAAACCACCGCCAGTATGCCCCACAGCATAACAGCTTTCCAGTTGACGTTCATTGCCTTGAAGCTGATCTTCACGTCGCAGTCCTTGACATAATCTGATGCTGCACCGGTATAGCCGATCAGCAGGAAGCCGTCCAGAGCCTTGACTTTCAGATTGTCGCCGGAGTCTGACGAAACTGTCACATAGTCCTCGCTGTCGTCATCATCAGCAGGAGAGGTGCAGCCAAAAGCGTACTTGCCCACAGAGGAAACCCGCTTCGGCAGCTGAACTTCTTTCAGGTTGTCGTCACAGAAAAAGGCGTAGTCCCCGATTTCCAAATCGCCGCCCTCGCCGCCGTCCTCGTCAGAGGCACCGGAAAAAGTGACAGAAGTCAGACCAGTACAGTCGGCAAATGCAGTCGTTCCAATGGTGGTAACTGCTTTCGGAATAGTCAGGCTGGTCAGCCCGCTGCAAAAATCGAATGCCATTTCGCCGATGTACTGTAATTTCTCATCAAAGTTGATCTGCTGGAGGTTGCCTGCTGCAAAGAACGCACCGGCATAGACCACCAGTGTGCTTTCCGGCAAAGTAAAGCTGGTATCCGTCCGCCCTGCGGGGTAGAGATACAGAATGCTTTCCTCTGTATCATACAGCACGTTGTCCACTGCCTGATATTTGGTGTTGCCGTCCTCTACCGCAATGGTTTCCAGCGACGGGCATGCCACAAAGGACATGGCTCCGATATTCTCCAGATTCTTCGGAACGGTAAAGGACTTCAGGGACATGCAGCCGTAAAAGGTATAGCCACCCAGTTCCGTCACCTTTTCCGGAATCTGCACTTCGTCCAGAGCCGTGCAGTAGTAGAACAGCTGGTCGCCCAGTGTTTCCACTGTATCGGGCAGCGTCACCGTTTCCAGACTGGTACAGTAGCCGAATGCCATATCGCCGATCTCCGTGGTGTCCTTGCCCAGCGTCAGGTCAGTCAGTGCGGTACAGCTGAAAAATGTGCCCTGCTCGATTTTGGTCACAGCGTCCGGTACAGTCACTTTGGTCAGTGCGGTACAGCCGTAAAAGGCAGCCGAACCGATCTCGGTCACACTGGCGGGAATGGTCACACTTTGCAGCGACGTGCAGTTGGCGAAAGCTTCTTCCCCGATCGATACAATGTCATAGCCGTCGATTTTCGGCATGATACTGATATGGGTCGCCGACTCCACACAGTCAGTGACAGAAACTGTGGTATTGCTCAGCTTTTTATAGGTCAGCGTGCCGTCATCGAACGTGTCGCTGCTCTCGGCAGTAGTGGTTTCTGCCGCCCATACCACGCCGCCGGCAGGCAGCAGAGCACAGACAGCAACCGATGCTGCGGCAAGGGCAGCAGCACCGCGTTTGAATGCAAATGGAAATGTAGACTTCATGGATTTCGGGTTCCTTTCTGCGGCAAGTGTGCCGGTATCACTTTTTCTTTGTTGCCGAGGCATGCCGACTGGTAGGCCGGATCTTATTCCGACTCTGGTGCACAGCGATCAGCGTAACAATACCGCCGGCAACGACTACAGTGATCCCGCCGCCGATCAGCCAGTATTTATAGGTGTTTGCTCTCCAGTGCTGCATGTACTTCCGCACCGCTTCGCTGCCGTCGTTGTACACGTACAGCTGGTCGATCTCTTTTGCCTCGTTGTCTTTGGCATCGGACGGCGTATAGTATCCGATTGCCTGTTCCCCGATCTCTGTAATGCTTTTCGGCAGATTCATCTGCAATAGTGCCACACAGTTATAGAAGCACTGGTCGCCGATCGTGGTCAGACCGTCCGGCAGTTCCAGTTTTTTCAGCTTGGCACAGGAATAGAAGCAATGATTCCCCAATTTTCGTATGGTGGACGGCAGTGTTGCCTCCTCCATGGACAAACAGCAGGCAAATACTGCCCCGTTCAGTTCTGTGATGCCCTCCGGCACAGTGATGCTTTTCAGAGCCGTGCAGTAATAGAAGCAGTCCTCTCCGATCGCAGTCACCCCGTCAATGTTGATCTGCTCCAATGCTGTAGAGCCGATAAAGCTCCAGTCCGCCAGCGTGGTACAGCCCTCCGGCACGGTGTAGCTGGTTTCCGCCTTTGCCTGCGGATAGCGGAGCAGCGTTTCTCCGTCTGCGGTAAACAGCACGCCGTCCTGCTCCTGATATGCCGGATTTTCCGGTGCAACGGAAAATGCCGTCAGTGCCTGACAGCCGTCAAACACATAATTTCCCAGCGTGGTGCAGGAGGCAGGCAGGGAAACGGTTTCCAGCACCTGACAGTTCTGGAACGCATAGTCCCCGATGCTGACAATGCCCTCGGACAGGGTCACTTCCTGTAGGGCAGTGCAGCTGTAGAACGCCTCGCTGCCAATGGTCTGGATATTGGCGGGCACCGTAAAGCTGGGAAAATAGCTGCAATTGTAGAACGCCGCCTCCGGCAGTTCTGTCAGCGTGGAGGGAATGTTCACCTCACTCAGCATGGTGCAGGATTCAAAAGTACCCTTTCCCAGTTCCCGCAGTCCCTCCGGCAAAGACACTGTACACAGCATGGGACAGTCCGAAAAGGCACTTTCCCCGATTTTTGTCACGTGGGACGGAATCGTCAGCGAGGTCAGGAACTGACAGTTCATAAAGGCGGCATCACCGATCTCTGTCACCGGTTTCCCGTCAATCTCCTCCGGCAGGTTCGCTGCTGTGGCAGAAGTGTCACAGGAGGTAATGGTCACGCCGGTGTCATTTCCCCGATAGGTGAACACATCATAGGCAGCATCGCCGGAAGTGTCCACAGAAATGCCGCTGTCATCTTCTGTTGCATTCTCCGTTGTCATTGCCGCCGCTGCCGGCACTGCACCCAGCAGTCCGGCACACAGCGTGGTTCCCAAAAGTCCGCAAATCAGCTGTTTCCACGTTCTCATTTGGTATCCTCATGGTCTGCCGCTTCCGGCTTTTCTTCACTTTCCACAGACTGGGTATCCTTTTTGGCTGCCTTGCCGGATTTCTTCTGCTTTCCGCCGCCAGCAAAGATCAGCACGCCGCCGCCGATGAGCAGTACCAGTGCACCGGCTCCCAGCAGGATCCACTTGCCGTATTTCTGCCAGCCGCTTTCGGTTTCCTCAACAGCAACAGCCGTATTCTCCGTATCCGAAACTTCCTCGGACATCACGCTGCGGAATTTGAAGTTGTTGGAATAGTCGTTTTCAGAGTCCTCTGCGGTGCAGTATGCCTCTGCCTGTGAACCGACCTTGCCGTAGATCACGAAGTCCTGTACCTTGGTCACCATATCGGCTTCATAGCCGAATGCACAGAATCCAATGGTGGAAACGCTTTCCGGAATGGTCACTTCTTTCAAACCGGTGCCGGCAAAGGCTGCCATTTGAATATCCGTCAGGCTGTCGTAAAATGTCACCTTGGTCAGGCTGGTTTCGCCGGCAAAGGCTGCCGCCTGAATCAGTTCCAGATTCTTCGGCATGTCGATTTCCGAAATGCCAGTGCAGTATGCAAAGGCGTACTGTCCGATTTCTGTGACAGTATCCGGCAGATCCAGAGAAGTCAGTGCCGAGGAGGCAAATGCCCAGTCGTCAATGTACAGCAGTCCGTCCGGAAATGTCACGTCAGTCAGCTTGGTATTGGAAAAAGCAGAGGTCCAGATCTCTCTGACAGTGTCCGGAATGGTATAGGACGTGCCCTCCATTGCCTGCGGATAGACGATCAGATCTTCTCCGTTTGCGGAAAACAGTACGCCGTCCGTCACCGTAAACGCCGTGTTGCCCTCTGCCAGCGACACCTGTTCCAGCACGGTGCAGCCGTAGAAGCAGGAACTGTTGATTGTGTCAACCGTTGCCGGAATGGTGATCGAAGTGATCATATCCTTGGTGGCAAATGTGCCGCTGCCCAGTGTGGTAACGGTGTGCCCGTCCAGCTTGTCCGGTATCGTAACGGCAGTTTCGCTGCCGTTATACTTGGTAATGGTGGCGTTGTCACCGTCCAGCGTATAGGAATAATCCCCGCTGGTCAGCGTTTCTTTGCTGCTCTCATCGCTGGATAAGCTGTCTGCGTCGATCACGCTTTCTTCGCCGCTCTGGGCAGAGGTTTCTTCCTCTGCCGCAGCCGACAGTCCCAGTGCCTGTGTCATCATGACGACTGCCGCAGTCAGCAGCACGATTTTGGTATGTTTCATGTTTTTCCCGTTCCTTTTCTATTATTCCACTGTCACGGACTTTGCCAGATTCCGCGGCTTATCTACATCATTGCCCTTGAGCACAGAAGTATAGTATGCGATCAGCTGCAACGGTACCACAGCGATCATGGGCATCAGCAGGTCGTCAAATTCCGGCAGACCAAACTTCAGGTCTACTGCGTCCGGATCCACATTGTCGCTCTCACGGCACACCAGAATGACCCGTGCACCACGTGCCTTGACTTCCTTGATGTTGCTGATGGTCTTTTCCCGCAGTGCCTTCTGGGTCGCTACGGCAATGACCGGCATGTTTTCCGTAATCAGCGAAATGGTGCCGTGCTTCAGTTCTCCGGCTGCATAAGACTCCGAGTGGATATAGGAGATCTCTTTCAGCTTCAGCGAGCCTTCCATGCTCAGGGCGTAGTCCAGTCCGCGTCCGATGTACAGCAGGCTGTCGGCGGTGATGAGGGAGGAGGCAATATACTGTGTCTGCTCCTTGTGTTCCAGAATGCCGGTGATCACTTCCGGCGTTTCCTGCAAAAGCTTTACCAGACGGCGGCACTCTGTTTCGTCAATGTTGCCCACTGCCAGAGCCAGCTCAAAGGCAAACAGATACATCACCGCGATCTGCACCATGTACGCCTTAGTCGATGCCACGGCGATTTCCGGTCCGGCATGGGTGTAGATCAGCATATCTGCTTCCCGTGCAATGGAACTGCCCATTGCGTTGACAATGGCGAGAGTCTTTGCCCCCAGCGATTTCGCCAGCCGCAGAGCTGCCAGACTGTCGGCAGTTTCGCCGGACTGGGAGATGATGATGACCAGATCGCCCTCTCCCACCAGCGGTTCCCGATAGCGGAATTCCGAAGCGATGTCCACCGTTACCGGCACCCGTGCCAGCTTTTCAATGACATACTTGCCCACTGTTCCGGCATGCATTGCCGTACCGCAGGCAACTACCTGAATGTGCCGGAATTCCCGCAGCACCTCCGGTGTGATGCCGCATTCCTCCAGATTCGGCAAGCCGTCCTGAATCCGCGGCAGAATGGTGTTGCGAATCGCGTTGGGCTGTTCGTGGATCTCTTTCAGCATAAAGTGGGCATATCCGCCCTTGCCGATCGCCTCCACATCCCAGTCTGCAGTTTTCAGTTCCTTTTTCACCGGCTGCCCGAACGCATCGAAGATCTGTACGCCGTTGTCGTCCAGCACAGCAATTTCCTCGTGTTCCAGCAGATAGTAATCTCTGGTGTATTCGATGATTGCCGGCACATCAGAGGCAATAAAGCTTTCGCCCTTGCCGACACCCACGATCAGCGGGCTTTCGCAGCGGACAGCGTACACCTGCTCGGGGTGGTCTGCGAAGATAATGCCCAGCGAATAGGAACCTTCCAGATCGCGGACGGTTTCCGAAATGGTCTGAATGGGGCTGCCGTTATAGCGGTAGTCCAGCAGCTTTGCCACCACTTCGGTGTCAGTGTCGCTGGTAAAGGTCACGCCTTTTCCCGCAAGGAAGTCCTTGAGTTCCTTATAGTTCTCGATGATGCCGTTATGTACGATCGTCACTCTGCCGCCGCTGTGGGGGTGAGCGTTTACGTCAGAGGGTTCGCCATGGGTCGCCCAGCGGGTGTGGCCAATGCCCACATGCCCGAAAGGTCTGCCCTCACGCTCCATTTTTTCCTCCAGATCTTTCAGTCTGCCCTTGGACTTCGCCACAGTGATTTTTCCGTCCTGAAAGACAGCAATGCCGGCAGAGTCATAGCCGCGGTATTCCAGTTTTCCCAGACCGTTCAGCAGAACCTCCGTACAGTCCCGTTTGCCCACATATCCAACAATTCCACACATCTTTTGTGCCTCACTTTCGTTTTCATGGCAGCTCCGCACCAAACCGGTGCAAAGTCGCTTCATATGCATCGTGTCCCAAATGACCGGACACTACATATTATGGCAACACTGCACCTAGTCTGCCTGCGAAATTTCTATGCAATCTGCCAAAAAATCTAACGATGCACCTTACGCACAAGCTTTGCACGGTGTTGCCTTATCAATTATACCATAACCGCACTGGAATTGCAACTGATTTTTTAGTGAAAATTACGTGATATGGGTTTGTGAAACAAAGAGAATTCCGGCGATTCGACAGCAAAAACAACTTTTTCGATTCTGCGGAATTTTCAAAAAATCGCCGAATGCAGTTGCAGTCTGTCGAAAAATGTGATATACTAAGGGCAATACTGCACACAGAGCGTCTGACGAAAAATTTGACGACGCATCTGTCGCACAATCTTTGTGCGGTATTGCCTAAGGGAAACGCCGAATCAGGGAAACACTGTATAAAACGAAAAGAGGTCATGTCCCATATGAATCAAAATCAAGTAAATCTCGAGCCGGAAGAACCGCTTCTGCCGAGTCCGTCTTCGGAAATGCTCGCTTACATGGAAAAACTCTATCCCCTTATCTTTGCCTTTAAGCAGACAAAACTGTGGAAATCCATACGGGATTCCGAGCCGTTTGCGATCCAGATGCCTGACGGACAAACCGGCTGCTGCATTCTGACCGGAAATGAGGGGGATTTTATTTCCCTGTCCATTTATTTTGGTGATGCCGGCTGGAACAGCATCTGCAATTTCTACAGCGAACCGGTAGAAACGGAAGAAGCTCGTCTGGAACAGATGATGTCCCAATCCTGTGTACAGGTAGTATTCTGCCGCAAAGACGGACTGACAGAAACGGAAGTGCAAAGCCTGCGGCACTACGCCAGAGAAAACAACATCGCATTCCGCGGCAAAAACGCCTACTTCTGCCTGCGGAACTCCGAGCCCTACCACTGCTCATGGTTTCTGGAAACCAAAGAACAGGCAGACATACTGGAACTGGGGCTTCGTGCAGCACTGGATCTCCATAAGCAGCTGGGACAGGGAAAAACACCGGCCGAACTGGGCATCAGTTCCTGCATCGACACACTGCCGCTGTATGACGGCAAGACATGGAGCACCATGGTGCCGCCGGAAAGAACAGTATCTTCTTTGACGGAACCTTTGCTGAGCGATGCCATGCAGCAGAAGATCCGCCGCATGAAAAAGGGCGGCGGCAAGTGGGAATGCCAGCTGTTTCCATTTTCAAGTCCTGTGCTCGCCAAAGAGGGTGCACCGTTTTTCCCGTTCCTGCTGATGATTCTGGACACCAAACGGGAGCAGCTTCTGCCCCAGCAGCCACTACAGTACAACGCAGACATTCTCCAAAAGGCACTGGACAGCTTCGTACAGGCAATTATCGACTACGGTCGCTGCCCCAAGAGCATTGCCGTCTGCGACGAGCGAACCGAAGCGATCCTCTCGGAGCTGTGTCACAAATGCGGCATTCTCCTGCTGAAGACCACCCGTTTTGCCATGCTGGACGAGGCGAAGGCATCTTTTCTGGAGGATATGGAAGCAGAAAAACAGGCAGACGATGCCGAGTCGGAAAAAATGATCGCCGCATTTGTAGAGCATCTGAAAGACATGACTGTGGAGGAGATCAAGGACGATGCTCCGCTGGATGTGATCCGCTGGCTCATGGTGTCGGACATTCCGGAGGATCTGATGAAAAAGCTGGAGAAAGTCATGGAGGAACTGCAGTAATATGAACCAGACCATTTACCGCGTCCTGCACATTTACGAGGGCGACTATGGCTGTGAGGAGCATGCAGAGCCTACCGCAGAGGTAGTGCTGGAAGCGGCGGACGGCAGCCGGAAAACCATTTCCTATTCCGATGCCGCACTTTACACACTGGACATTTTCGAGGGTGACAGCGTTACGTATACAGACGGCACGCTGCAAAAAGTCATCTCGGAACAGGATTCGTAATCAGAAAGACAACACTACACCAAGGGCGAACCGAAATCGTATCGGTTCGCCCTTTTTGCTTTATGCGGTGTTGCCTTTAAAATCACCGGCTTCTGCCGTGATGCATTGTCTTTTTTTCTGCGTACATCGCCGCATCTGCACGGCTCATGATCTGCTCATAGCTGCTGTCCCCTGCCGCATAAGCGGAATACCCTACTGCAATGCTTAACCGGAACTCCGTCTCCCGTGAGAATGCCCCGTAGTCTTTCCGGCTGTCGTTCATCTCAGTGATCTTCCGCTTCAGCCGGTCGTAGAGCCGCTGCAAGTCATCGCTGTCTTTGCCGTCCAGCAGGGCAATGAACTCATCACCGCCTACCCGATACACCTGATCATACACGGAAGTCATACACTTGGCGGCACTTTGCAGCAGCATATCCCCGCCGGCATGTCCAAAGGTGTCATTCACCATTTTCAGCAGGTTCAGATCCATGGACACAATACTGGTACGTTCCAGCACGCACTTTCTTGCATCGCGTTCCAGAGCATAGCGGTTTCCCAGCTTGGTCAGGTTGTCCGTATACGCCAGTGTCTGGAGCAGCCTGGTTTCCCGTTCCCGACTCATCTCCACCATCAGTTTCCGCAGTCCGTTCACCACGGAAAGTGCCAGATACAGCAGGAAGCCTGTCCGGACAATGAACGTCTGGTCGCCTACGGTGGAAACGAAAATGAAGAACAGAACATTGCTGCACACAAAGGCAAGCAGGAGCAGTAAACTGATGCGGTTGATCTTCTCCATTTGCCGGTATCGCTTTGCGATCATCACAATAAACATCACAGCAACTATGCCCAGTGCTGCACTGAAAACTTTAACGGTACGGGTATAGGACGCGATGCCGGTGAAGTGCAGAACACTCAACACGCACTCCAGCACCAGAAAGCTATAAAACGGCCATCTGATGCGGAGATCCGGCACAATATCCTCAAAATAAAGCATCGCCAGCAGCGGCAGCAGAAACAGCGAAAAGTAGTTGACATAATACTGCACCACTGCATTTTGATACAAGAACTGGTTCAGAAACAGCGGGCAGTTCAGATTCACCGCAAACACGATCGAAAGGCAGCCCAGCGACAGAGTTTCCGGTGCAGAAACATGCTTCGTTCTGCCCACCGTATAGATCACCAGCAGCAGCACACCGGCAATCAGCATTGCTGCGTTGAAAATGCCGCTCAGCAGATTCTGCCGCAGGTAGTTGAACAGCAGTTCGTTCTGGGTGCCGATCGCCACCTCATAAGAGGGCATGAACTTGTTGGCATATACCGTTTCCACACAAATGGTCACCTGCCCGACTGCGGACTCCGGCAGTCGGATAAAATGGGTATAAGTCCCCGGTGAATCGCAGATCTTTAAGCGTTCCCCGAAGTGATAGATGTGTACTGCATCGTCTTCCGGCGTGCCTGCCACGTCAGTGAGGTAGGCATCCACATAGGAATCATTTGTCCGGAAAGAGATCACCTTCCCACGCATTTCCGATGTAACTTTATGGGACATCACCAGCTGATAGACTGTCTTTTCTCCGCTGTAATAAGGCTCGTCCGGCGGGTCAATGACCTGCTCCGTAGTCCAGTCATCCAGCACCATATTCACCGCATCTTCTCTCACAGGCATGCCCGTGGTAACGATCATGGAAACCACTACCACAACCAGCATCAGCAGTGTCAGACAGATCAGCAGACTTTTCTTTGACAGCCATTTCATCGGGCACACCTCCTTTTGTCAAACCTCGATTGTTTCCCTTATGGTAATAGTATAGCATGATTGCCAATAGTTTTCAAGTGTTTCGTGGGAGAAGTGGCATAATTTATAAAATTGACAAAAAGTGGTGGTGGGGTGCGGCGGCAGTGCTATAAAAAAACTGACCGGGGAAATCGGTCAGTCCTTTTAAATATGCTATGTTATTATGTTAAGGCAATATCATGATTAATCAACGCTTATATTGGGTTCTTATCTATCAACTATTATTTCATATCAGCAATTTCCTTTAGTCTATTTAAAACTTTGACCATAGCATAGGTATCTAGACCACAATATTTCAACAAATTCTCTCTCATTTCTGCAATTTCTTCAGGGGTATGATTTACCATATCTGCATATGATGCAGAAGCTTCGGCTCCATTATGTACTCCCTCCAGGTTATGATAATCCAGTTCTGGATCGCCCGGCCACAACGCCGGTAGTACATATTTAATTGAATACGAACCCTGCATTGCTTTGCTGTAATAATATTGTTTCTGAAACGGAACCATCAGATCGCACATATTATCATGTATATCCATAAGCTGTCCGGATAAATCCGGAAATTCCTCAGCTAAATGTTTCAAAACGCTTTTTTCAAATGCCATATTATATGCAGTAGAACACACTCCCATTGGAATATCTTTAACCAACTGCTCTGCTAATGAGCGTCTTGGATCCTCTCCCTCTTTTGCCAAAAACTCTGAATGTTCCAGTCTTCCATCTTCATATTCGATATGCAGAGAATACTGAAAAGGTATTTGCTCGTATGGATGGCATCCGATATACTCAGGCACAGCTTGTTGGAATGTTTCGAAATCCAGATGATAAATAGGATAATATAACGTGGTCAGAAATTTTTTTATCTCGTCAATATCATATTCATCCGGCTTATCATACACCACTGATTCTACCTGTCTTCTTTGATTTGCGTTTATCTTAGCTTCACTACTCAAAACATCCTGATATGAGACTATCCCTGCATGATACAGCTCATATTTCTTCTTTGCCTGCATTCTTGCAAGATTGAACACTGAATACTCAGGTATATGTTTTCCACAATATTTTTTGTATGCACATGGATATGGTTTATCACAGCACAGGTCAATATCTTTCTTGGGTTCAACAGGGCTTTTTACATACTCCATCATCAAGTTAAGCCTGCCATCACTTTTCATCTCATAGAATTTTCTGAGTGCCACATCTGTACATTCCTCTAAAACAAAAAGTTCCTTTAGATCCAGCTGTTCTCCTCTTACATACGTATTGTCTATATAGAGAATATACACACCTTTAACTGGCACTCCACACATAGTAAGAACATAATACTGAAATGCAGCATCCTCAAGATAAATTTCTGAAACTTCTGTTGAACTCTTTACCTCAACCAAGTCCCAACCATCATCATTTCTGTGCAATATGTCTACGGAACAGAAGAAGAAATCATAGCAAAAACTCGCTTCCGCAATATTATCAGCTGTTTCCATGAGTTTCCGGGTTCTATCCACCATTTCATTTTTATTGGCATTGAAACCAACCAATTCACATTCGCCAAAATATGATCTAGCCAATTCTCCTACTTTTGTACCATTATCCAATACACTTTTGTTAGCAATATTCTCCCCAAATTCAGGGTGATGCTCATCTAGCCAAAGTATTTTAGGACATTGCAATCCTTTACAATATTTTGATTTTGTTAATTCATACATAGGTTGTATCTCCTATTCTAACAAATGCCTCGGATCAGATCCGAGGCACTACTTTTTAGGCAATACCGCACAAAGATTGTGCGACAGATGCATCGTCAAATTTTTCGTCAGATAAAACAAAAAGCGGAGTGAATACTTGATGTATTCACGAGCATTTTTGTGAAATATGACGGAAAATTTGCAAGCAGATGGCGTGCAAAGTCGCTAGACGCTCTTTGTGCGGTATTGCCTTTAGTCTTATAATACTTTTGTGATTCTTATCGCTTCGACATCCTTGACTCTTTCTTTAGGGTCAAGTTCACTAAAGTCTATCAAATCCTTATGAATTCTTTTATCATCATCCCTGTTTTTTCCATTCGCTGGGGTCCCCAGAGTATAATAATTTAGAAACATATATCTGCACCATCTTATATGTTCCAATTCTGCTTGCTCCTCTTCGCCTATTCTTTCGTTCAACATAAACAGTACCTCACCAAAATCTGATGCAGATATGTTTGAACCTTTTAAAAAGCCTGAAAGTGCATTCCAGTCTTTTTCTGAACCATAGAGCTTTGCATAATGTTCATTTAACTTCTTCGCTTTACGAATCAATGCTCCACATCTGATATTCTCATCTGTTAACACTGTTTCATTTCTACCAAATGCCACAACATTTCCAAATGATAAATGTGAAATCGCATCTCCTTCAACTGGGGAGTAATAATAAATCTTGGATCCACCTGCTTTTACAACTAATGTTTGCATTGTCTCAACATCCACAACATCTGATACAATAATAATATCCGCATTTGAAACTGCATCCCAAATCTCCGGATTCTTATAGTCTAAATAAGACAACTCATCCCCATTCATGAGATTAAGTTCGCTATGTCTTATAAGAAAATTGCTGTTATCCGTCACGAAACAATACTTAATTTTCTGTTTATTTGAAAACAGATTCATCTGTAAGCCTGTACAAATAATTTCACCAGAAAGTGTATTACTTCCCCATACAACTATATTAAATTCATTTTTTTCTTTGTTCCACAAAGATATTTCTTTCCATAACATCCTGGCTATTGCACCATTTATATCAAAAACGGTCACATCTTCCAAAGGATTCAAAAAACAACACTCTATATCTCTTACACCAATATATACCTTTTTTCCTGCAAGCTCCTTTTTGTGTTTTTCATAAAACTGCAGGTTCATTTCATCTGTTGAAAACATAATAATATGCTCATGTGCATATTCCTTTAGTTTATCCCCCGGATAAATTGCACTTACATCTTTTCCAAAACGTATTCGACTATCCATATCAGAATATACCGAAACACTATTTTTCTTTCCAAACAATGCAACTCTGTTTCTTAAAGATTCCCATACGTTTTGTAATGCACGTAGAATTGCTGTAGCTGTCACCAATGGTGCTGTCCATCTTGCAATCTCAATATACGCATTATATGCATCAGATATAGGACTCGTGAAATATAAAGCAACTGCAGCATATATGGCACTTGTAATCCTTTCACCTGAAAATAGATATCCAATTGTTCCTAACACCAGTGGTACTAAAGCTAAAACCGTTAACACTTTCTTTTTCATTCTTTTTGTATCATTCTTATCACCAAATAATCATATATAACATCTACATTGAATTAATCAAGGCCTTAATTGTAACTCCCTCTTTTGTCTTCCAATATGCTGGACCATTGAGGGTTTCAAGCCTTGCCACGATATTGTTTTTCTTTCGGTAAACGTTTATTGCATCAATACCAGCCTGAGAAGACGTTTTATAATAACCTATTTTTTCACCTTTCGAATTAAAATACGGCTGGTGCTTCTCATCCAACAATAACATATAACACTCGTTATCCTGATGATCATACTCTGCGACCGCATAATGGCATACCCCATCATACTCTAAAACAAATTCCGTTCCATCTTGAATCTTTCCGGCATTAAAAAGGTCCGTGAAACTTATAATACGTCTTTGAATATTTGACTTTGGAGTTCTCCCAAATTTCTTCTCGTCAAGTGATAGGAAGATTTCGTCAAAAATATTTTGATAATGTGCATATAGAACACATGTTAGGCTTGGATCTTCGAGATAATTAGTACTTCCCTCAACATCATCAAATATCTCATCTAAGGTTTCTCCATATCTGTCATATATTTCATTACACAGTGATGTATTTACTAGTGCCATTGGTGAACCATGAACAGGTTCTCTTAGATTATTTGCATACTGTTCAAGAAGATATCTTCCGTCTTTATTTAGCTGTGGATGCTCTATACATTTCGCTATTACATAATCATATAACTCCTGATAAGTAATCTGAATATAATTCTTGTCATATGGCTTCTGCTTTGGGTCAGGAGTAATAAACAGACACACAACCTTCTGCCCATTTTTGCGGTGTCCCTCTACATAATCTCTGTAGTCCTTTGTCTGCCCTATATCTGTCCCATTCATATTCTCTCTGGCTTTGACCTTATTTTCAATTACAAGAACCAATTTTTCGCTCTCACCATATACGTCTATCGAGCGTTTTTTCTTATCGTTCGTAAAAAAAGTCTTTTCCGTTTCAAAATGCATGGCATCCAGATGCATATCAAAAACAGCTTTAAGAGACAACTCTTGACTTTCGCTCTTAATCATATACAGTGAAAGCAATCGCACCAACGGATAATGTCCCAAACATAAGCTTGAATTCGGATCGAGTAGCCAACTCATAAATGAGCTATGCCAGTGTTCAGTATGTGTCTGCCCGACTATTGTAAAAACATTTGTCTTTTCTTGGAAATATTTAAGTTGTTGGAACTGTTTGCTTGCTATTAGTGCCTCTGCCTGTTCTATATTCAGGTTAATCCCTCATTTCTATATTAATTCAGTAACTCGCCTAACCCTTCTTTCCCACTCTTACTCACACTTCGAGTTGACTTTTCAGGTTTCTTTGTTATTTTGAAAACATCCGGGTTCTCATCACACAAAATAAGCATTCTTTCTATTTGCTTTATACATCCCTCACGGTTGTATCCGGCATTTACAAGATAAATTTCCCCATCCACAGAATGTTCTTTACCCTTGTAATTTTTAAACTGTTTTACCTTTGAAGCATTTGCCGTTCCCTGTTCTAAGTCAGCCTTTCGTGCAACTGCTGTTATTTTGTCACTTTCAGCAATATTCTTGATTTTTCCAGGGTATTTTTTGGCTATCAACTCAAACACATCATTCAGCATATCCACCATTTTGTTTGCTGTATGTGTGGTTCCCCATAACTCATATTCAAATATAGCATCATTATTCACAGATTTTTTGCCAGAGCTTTTGCCTGTAGAACCATTCGACTTAAGTGGCTCACCATTTAAAACGAATTCAGACAAATCAGCTCCACATATCTTAAACATACCTTTTATTTCAGCAATTTTAGCCTTAAATCCATAACTTGTTCCAACTAAATATTTATGACCATTAACCTCGAACTCTTTGCATCCTCTAAAATACGTTGGATCTGCCTCTGGTGTATTTGCATTTTTCACATTTTCAGCTCTTGCCACAGATGTCTTCTGAGTCAATTTTTCTTCACATCCAGGATATCGTTTTATCAAACCCTCAAATGCATCAAACATTAATTTGCCTTGTTCTCTACTTCCAGCTTCATAATATTCTCCAAAAATAGTGTATTTATATCCCTCAATAGAATCAGGCATTATAGGTTTCCATTTAGCACAAATCTCAATGTCTTTATGTACAGGTTTTGAAAAATCCCATTCTTCATCTGTATTTGAAACAAACCAGCCTTCAAATTCAAAACCATCTCTTACTCCGCTATTCTGCTTTGGTATTATCTCCCCAGCCTTAACTCGAAGAGAATTTTTTTCTTCATCATTTTTGATTACAACATTATATACTGGTGTATCATCACCTTTTTTTGCATGAAAAACTGTTTCTCCGCATACACTCTTAATAGACGATACAATTCCATCAAGACTCCCATTATAAAAGTTATCGTTGTAATCAATGCTTGCAAGTATCTCTTCTACAACAACAGCACATAGTTTCTTTGGTAGTTCTTCATTCTTTTGATATGGTTTCTTCGCCTTTTTTATAACATTTAACTCGCATCCTCTTAAAAAATCATCATCAAACAACCTCTTCTCATCAGGTGCTTTTATATTTTTTATCTTCTTTTCTCCATTGGAATAGAAAGCTTTTCCCAATCCCGTATCAGACTCATCATCTATAACACTTAAAGCCTTTACTAAATTAATCGGAACAACAGGTTTGCTAACAAAATTATAAAGAGCATCTTGACATCCAAACTGACTGTGCATTAATTCCATAAGAGTTGCATAACTTGTAGCATATTTATCATCAAGGAAAACTAAAACTCCTTTGCATTTATCACTTTCCATATTATCCGGGAACTGAGTTGTCCAATGTGGATTATTATCCTTGAAATCTCCATCAAAATAAATATTTAAACCATACTCTTTAACCAATTTATAAACTATCTCTTTAAGTACAATTTCCCAATCATCACTTTTGTAACTTATAAAGACAAAGTCCTTATCACCATCCTTGTTACAAATGTTTTGAGATAAGTATCTTACATTTGCATCTTCTTCACGTGCTTTTTCCTGTTCATTAGTTAACCCCATCTTGTTGCCTCCTATAATCTATATATCCTAAGTCCATCAAACATCTTAAGCATCGCAACCATACACTCCATTGGATCTGTATCCTTATCCTGCTCAGCCTTATCTAGTCTCTCATAGTTAGCTTTTGACGCTTCGCTAGATACATCAAATCCATTAAATTCAGGAATCATATCCTTATGCTTGCGTTCAAATTCTCGTTTATCAGGGTCTGGTGTACCATATTGCCATCCCATATCATAGCGTTCCTGTAACCATCTCTGATGCTCCAGGATTCCTATTTTAAGCACTTCTTCGTCACTAAATCTTTCAACCATTTCAAAGTCAACTTCTTTATCCGTGTAAAAGCAGCCTATTTCATTCATATATCTGGCAAAAGATTTTGCCTGATTAATGTTTGAAAGCTTATATTCCAAGGATAAATTGTCAAATTCCTCGGTAAACTTTTTCATATTATCTTCATTCTGAAGATATTCCTCAACTTTTCCCTCTTCCTTGGCTTTTTTCCATTCTTCTATTGCTCCCCAACGACCATTCAATATGACAGCAAAATTGTAAATATTCAAAAAATTACTATTTGATATATATGAACGTCCTTTAGCCATCTTTTCCTCGACAGAAGAAGTAACCTCCAGTTTTATTTCGCTCAAATCAACAATTCTTTCAATATCAGCCTGAAACGCATTAACTTTTGACTTTTCACTTTCATTATCTCTAACAATTTCTTCAAGCTTAACATATGAAGAATATGCTTTCAGTTTTTTACCCTTAGAAGTGTCCTTATTATATCTATCAATTTTTCCTTGCTCAGATTTATCAAAAATATATTTTGCTACAATTTTATCTCCAGTAAATATAAATTCACAATCCATAGGATGAAGTTCTAATTTCGAATTTCTTCCATATGCTGTTCTGTCCCAACACTGAAGTTCATCACAGAGCATCAGCATAAATGCAAGAGGATGTAAATCTGGTTTGAAACGAATATTAGATACAGGATCCTTATAATAAGCAATGCAAAACTTATATAAACTATTATGAAGAATAATTGCAGTAAGCGAATCAACATACTCTTTTGTCAGTTCAACATTTAATTCTTCAAATAACTTTTTGAAAAGTAATGTCGCGCTAAAATAAGCATGATCCATAAAATACCCAAATTTATTTGGCTCTGTTGGTTTTTTATTCAAAAATCCAAGCATTTCCTCTTCTGAAAAATAGTAAATATCACCTAGCTTTTCACTGAGGGAATAAGCGAATAGTTCTTCGGTAGTTGATATCATTTTGTCTGTACCCAAGCCGAAAAGCAAACCTATCCTACGCTGCATCGCTTTATTTAATTTTGTAAAGCTTTCCAATCCATGATATGCCACAAAAGGTCTTTTTGATCTATCGTCGCCATCAACTTCAAAATAAGAAGCAACCTGTTCAAAAGGCAATTCAAACGGATATCCAATATCGTGGAACAAGGATGCCATCCCCCAATATTTCAAGTAATGACATGCGGCTTCTTTTTCTTCTCCTTTTTCAAATCCATACGCCTTCATATATTTTTCACGGTAAATACAGTTTGATTGAAATATAGCAAGTCCCAGACAAAATACATATACAGAATGAGAGTAATGATCTCTATGTTTCATAAGCAATGCACTTCCATTTGCTTCGAACTCTGATAAAAGCTCAATCATTCGTCTTGTTTTTTTGTAATCTCCAACAAACATTTCTAAATAGCAAAAATAAACATCAAATGCATCTTCTTTCTTTCCGGATTTTAAAAAGCGGTTTATGGCATTTTCAAAACATAATCTATCAATATCTTTTTCCATGTTGAATGGAATTTGATTTTTTTTGAGGCTTGTACCCTCTCTCTCTGAGTCAATTGATTCAACATTCATGGATGTTGCTTTATTTTTATCAAATCGTAATTTCTCGCAGCAATCTCTGATAAAAGAGAGGGCTGCTCCCTCCAAAGAGTCTGATGCGTAATCATATTTTCTAATAGCATCGTTATTCAACATTGTGTAACTCATGGTTATCCTCCCTGCTTATAAAAATCTTCTGTTTATTCCATGCATGCTTTCATCCATTTCTTAAATTCAGCAATGGTGCTTGTTGTTACCTTTGCCTATTTTAATCCACAGGTCATCACATACACCTGCAGCTTGCTGCAACATTTCGTAAGATGATTATAAATGTATTCATGACTATAAAGACCATTTTCTTACCAAGACAGCTGAGCCATATCACCTTCACGTGTATATAGTGCGTCCAAAATAGCTTGTAGCTACTCGTCAATATATTTCCCCGTGTTATATGCAGCATACTGAATAAAGTTATCAACTTTTAAGGTCTGCTTCATTCAAGTCCCCTTTCCTTTGATGTACTTACCAGATTTCACTCTTTTATCAACAGGACGTTCAGTTTCTGTGGGAATCATCCACATATTGCCTATTTTTTCAGCCCCTTGGATTTTGCCTTTTAAGCACATCACTTGTATCGTTCGAGGATTAACTTTCCATTGCTTTGCGATTTCACTCACTGTAATATATCCTTTTAACATAACATCAATCTCTATTCATCTGTATCCCGACTATAGTGTTTCAGAAACATTATAGTCGATTATACGAAAAAATCAATCACTTAATTGTTAACGTTATAGAAATTTAAATAAACCTTCTTTCACTAAATAAAGAAGCCAATCAGGCTCATCATTCAATAGAATTAAAGCTCTCCTATTCCTATAACATTTCTTACTTCATCCTTGAACTTCCGAACAATCTCCACATGCTCCGGATCCTTCAAAGCCTTCTGAAACAGCAAACCCAACTTATAATGAAGATGATTATGACTGTGCAGGTGCACCCATTGCATTAACTTTTGAATATGGATTGGTAAATGACTTTTTGTCAGACTGGTGTGAAATGAAAACGAAATTAAATAATGGAGAGATTTCTCCAAACGAATACTTTGAGTGGAAAATCACATGGCCGCATACGTAAATACTATTATTCATGCACTGCTCACTTTAGTACCATTTTAGTACCAACCCCCAAAAAACAAGCTCGCAAACGCCCATTTTATAGGCTTTTGCGAGCTTTTTAAAATTATTCCCACTCCTCAAATCACCCTCTAAGTTAAGCAATTTTGTTTAGGAGATTTGAGCTGTGGTATCTCAATTATACATTTTGTTCTGTATTGTACTTGGCTGCTGATGCTCCGTTATCATTTTGTTAGCACGTTTGATAATGAGCTGTGCAACTTGTGGAGGCAATGTGTGCCTGGTGGCTTGCTCCTTATTTGGTATTATAGCGCAGGTTGAGGTGGTTTGTCAAGTTTTTTGGCAACATATATTGAAAAACTTTTTATCTTATGATATAATGAAGACAGGCTGTACCGAACTGATACAGCCTGTCATTTATATTACCTATTGTTCTGGAGCTGTTTTCTAAGGCTCTGTGTTTCAACAATACGATATGATGAAAGCCACAACTGCTTGTCCTTTCCAGCAAGCTGAGGATTTCGTGATGATTCAAATACATTCTGAGCTAAACTTGCTCCTACTTCTTCCCAAATTTCAATGGGATCGAAGTCCCAGAAAACAGATCCGCTCTCTTCGTTAAAATGAATCAAGCTGCGGAATGCTCCAAAGATCGGGAATATGTAACCAGCAGAGATCTTATGGGACATATTGCTCTCAAGGAAGAGTGTTTTTAAATTATCATCAGCTTCTATACCAGTTACGCTGCCAAATCGAGGATTGGCTGTTCCTAACTGATTTTTATATTCATTATATTTTGAAGGAAGTTCTCTTTCAATGGTATCATACAGATCAACAAGTTTCGGCAACTGTATAGTAAGTGATCTGTAAAAGGGCGTATCAAATGCTTCTTTATAACGCTTAAATACCTGAGCCTTTCCGGAATAGCTCTGGATCGGAGCAGTATTATCGTCAGGATACTTATCAACATCAAATGCAAACATAAGTCTGATAAGTTCAGAAACGTGAATAGGCTTATTATCGTTATCTTTATATGCTATCTTATTTTCATAAGGTTGACCTGAAATTGCTTCCTGAACAAACAGAAAATTATCATCAAGATTAAACAGAGCAATATCTGATACCTGTGCTGAGGTGTTTCTTGCATCAGAAAGACGAGTAATGTTCTGAACATTTGTTATTACTTCTACTCTGACATATTTGGTAAGATCAGCAGGGATTTTATCACGGTTGTTCATGATAGCGGTATATGTATGTCCACCATCAAGAATACCATAAGAATACTTATCGTTGTCGTTTTCCTGATCACCAAGATCGATAGTAAATTCGGACTTTGCACTATCAAACACCGCTTTTTTTGCTGCAATTACAATACCCCTGTTGTTGATGTAAAAATCAGTTTCAGGTTCTATGACTGCATTTGCAATACGTCTTGCAACATTTGTTGTCATCTTAGGTTCACGAGGATTAACATCCAACGGCATTCCTTCGGGCAAATCTCTCATGTCAACTAAAAGATAGTAAATGCTTTCAGTGTCCTTTTCTCCGGCTTTCTTATACGGAGAAGTTAGTGTTCTGAGGGAATTGACTTTAAATGTGTACTTAGTATTCATAATGAATACCTCCTTAAAAAAGTATTATTCCTCGAGAGCTTTTGCTCTGAGTACAACTATATAATAACACATTACTATCAAATCCACAATGAACCATGGTTCACTATGTTGCTGAGGTGATTGAAATGCCTAAGAGAATTGCACAAGATAAAGAGTATAATGATAAATTGCGAAAAATCGGAATGCTTTTCCAAGAGAAACGTTGGAGTATATCAAACGAATCAAGAGAATCCTTTATAGAGAATCGAAACGAATTGCTCTTTAATAGTGTTAATGAAAATTCAGATTGGATATCTTTGCGTTACTTAATAAACATAGAGACAGGTAAAAACCTTCCCAGTATTGAAATGCTTATCAAGCTATCTATTGCGTTGGAAGTTGATCCAGTTGAGTTGTTTGATGACATTTACAAAATATTGTATAACAAAGAATAAGTCTCACACATACACCCTAGCGGCATATACCGGCTCTCTGGCAATCAAGCGATCCATGTTCTCCAGACCTCTTGCCTTTGCAAGATCACCGACCGCCACGGCTCTGAGATACTCAGTATCATTTTCAAGCATCTTTCCGACCTGACACTCAATGGCTTCCGCTACGGAACGGTCAAGCTCGATCAGATAGCCGAGTATCGTTCCGTCGTTGACGAGCTTTTTCAGCCTTGTAGGACGGTACTCCGCCGAATAGTGCAGATGATACTTGATGTGATCGGAGCTGAATGTTGTCACGCTCGGCTCAGCATCTAGTGTGTTGTAGGTGACGGTCAGTGCATCGGTGTCGAGCACCCATACGGGCTTGTTCTTGCCGCCTACCTGAACCTTGTCTTTACTTCTGATAATCATAGTGTTTTCCTCCTTATTCCAGCACATTCTTTCTTGTGGTGCTGTTATACCTAAATTGCTGATAGTCGGAATTCAATCCGCAGGCAGAAATAAAAGCCTCAGCCTTTTTTAGTTTGCGTGAAAGCTCGTCCTCACGGCTGATACGCTTTGCTTCCTTGTTCAGCTTCTCACGGGTGAAAAGAGCTTTTTCCTTTTCAGCTTTCTTGTAAGCGGCAAGCTCCGAGGAAACAGCCGACAACTGCTCTTTCAGCTTGTCACGCTCCTGCACTGCCGTGTCATGCTCGGATCTGAGCTTCTTGTTGGTCTTGACCATTGCCACATACTTCTTTGCCGTGTCGCTGAGCTTGTCATAGTCCTCTTTTGTGAGAGTGACTTTCTTTCCAAACATCGACTCCTTGGCTTCAATGCTCTCGATCTCATCGAGCTTGATTTTCTTCTTTGCTGCCTTGTCAAGCTCCGCACGGGCTTCGTCACGCTCGGAAAGAGCCTGCTCCTTTTCTTCATTCAGCCGCCTAATTTCGTCTTGATGCTTGCCGTACTCCTCAACCGTATAGCTGTACCCTCTGGACTTCTTCGGTTCTGATATTTCAATGCCATGAGCAATGCAGATCTGGTGCAGGACTTCCCATTCCGCTAACCGCCAGCGGTTGATCGCATTTGCACCTTTGCCGTGTCCCATTTCTTCGAGAGCTTTCGCCATAGCATTTCGAGTGTCAAGCCCTCTGTCGAAATGCCCTACGGGGATATAGTCGATGTGTAAATGCGGCGTAGCTTCATCGAGGTGCATCACAGCATTGAACACATAGAAATTCGGATTTCTTTCTGAAAAGCCCTCCATGTACTCCCGTAAACAGGCAACAACAATCTCCGAATCGGGAGTACCGACACCTGTATCATCTTTTGTCCCGATCTGGACTAAGTCTTCATAGAAACTCTTTTGCTTATTTGTCCCAGTGATAACACTTGCACTCGGTTCACGGCTGAACAGGTGATGAAAGTAGTCGGGGATACGGCGGTCATTTCGTTTCTGACGGACATTGTATCTTTCTACTGCATCGCTGAAAAGAATATCATAAGCATCACGCAAATTCTGATGCACAAATGTAATGTTGTCCGCTGTTCGGGAACTGTCGATATTTTTGGCAGCAAATGCACGGTTGTTGTGGGACAAGCTGCCCTTGCCCTGACACATTGAGATCGTCTTTTGACACATAGAAACACCTCCCTTCCTTTTTAAATTGACCCTCTGACGAGGGAATGCCCTATGGGCAAAACGGTTTGCAACGATACGGAGATCGGCAAACCGAACGGCTCGGAGAGCCGAGTTACCTGCGGAATGCCGCCGGTAACCCCATAGCACTTTCGACAGCCTTACGGACTATCAAAAATGCTATCGGGGCTCTGCGAGGCTTGAACGGCGGATAAACCGCCAACGCCGTGACGATGTGTGACGATGGTGACGATGATTACACCGCTCACAAAACATCGTCACGACCGTCACGGACTGACACGCCAACCACTTGAAATTTATTCTTTTGATAACAAAGAAAAGAAAATCATACGTCCGCTGTGGTTACGCTGATTTGTGTATCTGATACCATAATCATTCATCAGCCTGCCCGCATTGACATTGAGTTTCAGCGAAACCACATTCGGCTTCATATCAAGTCCAAGCTTTTCTATCAGTTCAGTCGCTGTACCCTGCCAAGTCGGATTTTCTTCTGTTACAAGATTGGCGATACATTCCAGCAACGGTTCGGGAGGTTCTTTCCAAAGCTCTGTTTCTGCTTTTTCAAAATTCCAGCAGAGTTTTTCTTCATCACGAATAAGATGGATTTTCTGATCTTGCTGATCACGGCCTGAAATTTCAAGTGTTGCCTTATTGGAAGTCCTGTTTTCCTTGTAAAGCATAAATGCTCCGTCTGCACAGCCAAGTAACCCATTTGTTCCTGAGATCATGTCGAAGTTATCAGATGACTTTTGCTTTCTCGTATGATGAACTAACAGCAGACATATTCCCCAACTGTCAGAGAACTGTTTCAGCTGATTGATGATCTCGTAATCTTTGGCATAGCTGTAAGAATCACTGTCCACCTCACGGATTTTTTGAAGTGTATCAATAATCACAAGCGTTGTGTCAGGGTGTTCTCGGATAAAACCACTCAGCTGATCGGTCAGACCATTTCCAAGCGGTTTGGACGATACGGAAAAGTACAAGTTTTCCGTACTGTCCGTTCCGAACATTCGGTACATTCGTTCCTGCAATCGTCTGTAATCATCTTCCAGTGCAAGGTAGAGAACCGTACCCTTTTTCACAGGATAGTCCCAAAGCGGAGTACCTGTGCTGACATGATAGGCAAGCTGTGCCATAAAGAAGCTTTTGCCGATCTTAGGTGAACCGACAAACAGATAAGTACCTTGATAGAGCAAGCCCTCAATAACAGGCGGTTTCTTGCTGTAAATATCCTGATACAGTTCCTGCATCGTGACTGTTTTCATGTATGACGGATCAATTTTCTTGAAAAATTCGTCAAAGGGGTTGAAATTTACATCACGATTTGATATACTATTAGTAGTTTGTTTTATGGATGACTGCTCCGTATCTACGCCAATAGATACGTTCGGAGCGGTCATTTCTTTTTCTTCTGACATCAGGATTCTCCTTTCATTCCATTTAATGTGGTGTTGATGAGTCGTATCGTTTCAAGAAGTTCATCACTTACAGAACTATTTTCGATTCTCTGCAATTCTGAAAGCACTTCCGCAAGCTGATTTTTCAGAGCTTTGTATACTCTCGGATTGCCCTGCACTACCACATCACGGCAGAGAAGCCTTTTTACGATGTAGTCCTGTTTGGTCAGTCCTGAAAGTGCCACTGCTGAATTTATCAGCTTTTCTTCTTCGGGAGATACCCGAAATCCGATGGTTCTGGAACGAAATCTGCCTTTGCTGTCAAGGTTTTTCGCTGACATTTGCGTTATCTCCTTTCTTCAACTCACTGAGTTTATTCGCCATTTCCGCCTGTTTCGACGGAAACAGATGTGCATAGCGGTATGTGATCTCAATGCTCTCATGTCCCACACGATCTGCAATAGCAACAGCCGAAAACCCAAGTTCGATTAGAAGCGAAACATGGCTGTGACGCAGATCATGGATACGGATACGCTTCAAACCCGTTTCTTTTACCCCTCTGTCCATCTCGTGATGCAAATAACTCTTGGATATTGTGAAAATACGCTCATCTGATTTCTGATCGTAAAGCATACGGAGATAGTCCTGCATCTCCTCACAAAGAAAATCAGGCATTTCAATGGTACGGTTGCTTTTCTTGGTTTTCGGATCTGTAATAACGTCCTGCCCCTTGATACGCTGATAGGACTTGTTAATGCGGAGCTTTCGATTCTGGAAATCAAAGTCCTCTGGTGTGAGAGCCAACAGTTCGCCAAGACGGATACCGCACCAATACAGCATTTCAAAGGCATAAAACGAAACTGGTTTGTCCATCATGACCTCAGAAAACTGCATATATTCGTCTTTTGTCCAGAAGTTCATCTCTTTGGCATTCTTTACGCCAATACTTCCAGCTTTGGCAGCTGGGTTTACGCCAAGATCATAGTAGCGAACCGCATGGTTAAAGATACAGGAAAGCTGATTGTGCAGATTCTTCAAATACGTTTCCGAATAGGGCTTTCCGTTTTTGTCACGGTGACGAAGCAGTTCATTCTGCCACGAAAACACATCTCTTGCCTGAATATCCTTCATCGGTTTATCCCCGAAATAAGGGAGGATTTTCGACTGAATGACGTGTGCCTTATGTTCCCATGTATTCTGTTTCAAGCGAGATCTCATATCCTGTTCATACAGCTTGTAGAAGTCCTTAAACAGCATATCAAGGTCACTGTTTGCCTGAAGCAGAAATCTTCGCTCCCAGTTCTGTGCCTCACGTTTGGTAACAAAACCACGCTTGCACTTTTGTTTTCGCTCCCCCTGCCAGTCCTCATAACGAACCATAGCATACCAAGTGCCGTTTTTATCCTTATATACGGGCATTATTCCTCACCAGCTTTCTTTTTGGGAGGGTTCACCGAGTACACTCGTTCGTTAAAGTACTCACGGTTCACTCTGCCTGTTACTGTGATAAACCCTTTGTCGGAAAGTTCCTGATTGAGTTTACGAATGATTTTGTACGCATAGGCAACAGAGATCTCCATAACCTCAGCAGCTTCCTCTGCACGAATAAATTTTTCTGACATATACATTTGTTCCTTTCTGTGTTCTGTATTCGCAAAATCTGTTCTAAACATTTTTGCTTAATTACATTATACTAAACAAATTTGCTTTTGCCAAGACACTTTTGCGTATTTTCTAAATTTTTTTGTTTAGTATCTCTTGACTGACTTAAACATATATGTTATAATGATTCTACTAAAAGAACGATATTATAAGGAGTAAACCACCATGAGTATAATGGGAGATAAAATACACCGTATCCGTGATTTCCGTGGAATGACACAGAAGCAGCTCGGTAAGGCTGTCGGATTTGATGAGAAATCCGCCGATGTCCGCATCGCACAGTACGAATCAGGCACTCGTACACCAAAACAAGCACTTGTGGATCGGCTTGCCGAGGTGCTTGATATAAACCCTCGTTTCCTTGCTGATGATGAAATTCTCGGAACGGAGGGCGTTATGATGATGCTCTTTGAACTGGACGAACACTACCCGATCAGCGTTGAGGACTGTACAGATGAGGACGGAAACAAACGTAAGGGCATTATTTTCGGCTCTATTCTTCTGAACGACTTCTTTACGGAGTGGCAGAGACGAAAAAAAGACCTTGCTGACGGTAAGATCAGCAAGGCCGAATATACAGAATGGAAGCTTAATTGGCCGAAAACGACCGATGACTGCGGTAAACATGAACCCTCGAAAGAGTGGCGTGACCTGTAAACCGCCTGAAATGCAGAACATTTCAGTTTTACTTCCTGTTATCAAATTGTTATCACTGAGATTTTAAGGCTTTAAAAATGGCGTAAATTCGGCATTTTTAAAGTCTTGTTTTTTATTCCCACTCAATCGTAGCCGGCGGCTTTGTGGTAATATCATACACAACGCGGTTGATATTCTTGACCTCGTTGACGATACGGGCAGAGATCACTTCCAGCACCTCATACGGAATCCGTGCGAAGTCTGCGGTCATGAAGTCCGTGGTAGTTACCCCGCGGAGAGCCAGTGTGTAATCATAGGTTCTGCCGTCGCCCATTACGCCAACGGAACGCATATTGGTCAGCACTGCGAAGTACTGGTGAATGCTCCGATCCAGTCCGGCCTTGGCGATCTCCTCACGGAAGATCCAGTCAGCGTCCTGCAAAATGGACAGCTTTTCATCGGTGATTTCGCCGATGATACGAATCGCCAGCCCCGGACCCGGGAACGGCTGCCGCCATACCAGATTTTCCGGCAGACCCAGTTCGATACCCAGCTGACGCACCTCGTCCTTGAACAGCAGCCGCAGCGGTTCGATAATTTCCTGAAAGTCCACATAATCCGGCAGACCGCCCACGTTGTGGTGGGACTTGATGACAGCTGCATCACCGGTGCCGCTTTCGATCACGTCCGGATAAATGGTGCCCTGTGCCAAAAAGTCTACCGTGCCCAGTTTCTTGGATTCCCGTTCGAAAGCACGGATAAATTCCTCGCCGATCGTCTTACGCTTGGTTTCCGGATCGGAAACGCCGTTGAGCTTTTCCATGAAAGCAGCCTTGGCATTGACGCGGATAAAGTTGATGTCCTTGTCTGCAAATGCAGCTTCTACTTCGTCGCCTTCGTTCTTCCGCAGGAAGCCGTGGTCTACGAAAATACAGGTCAGCTTCTTGCCGACTGCACGGGACAGCAGTGCCGCACAGACAGAACTGTCTACGCCGCCGGACAATGCCAGTAGTACCCGACCGTCACCGACTTTTTCCCGAATCTGGGCAATAGCAGTTTTCGCATAGTTGCCCATGGTCCAGTCGCCGGTGCAGCCGCAGACATTTTTCAAAAAGCCGTCCAGCATCGTCAGACCCTGCTGAGTGTGGTTCACTTCCGGATGAAACTGTACTGCATACAGCTTCCGTTCCGGATTTTCCATAGCAGCTACCGGACAGTTCTCTGTATGTGCCGTAACGGTAAAGCCCTCCGGTGCTTCCGAGATGTAGTCGGTGTGGCTCATCCACGAAATTGCCTGTTCCGGCAGTTCCTCGCTGCTGAACAGAGCACTGGACTTGTCATAAGTGGTTTCTGTTTTGCCGTATTCCGAGGTGGTGCAGGTCGCCACCTTACCGCCGAGAGTATACGCCATCAGCTGACAGCCGTAGCAGATGCCCAGGATCGGGATACCCATTTCAAAAATTTCTTTGGCGATATGCGGCGATTTTTCATCGTAAACGCTGTTCGGGCCGCCGGTGAAGATAATACCCACCGGTTTCCGTGCTGCAATTTCCTCCAGCGGTGTGGTATAGCGAATCACTTCGCAGTAAACGCCGCATTCCCGCACGCGTCTGGCAATAAGCTGATTGTACTGACCGCCGAAGTCCAGTACCAGAACCAGTTGATTTTCCATAGGTTACGTTTCCTTTCTGTGTCACATTCGCCGATGCGGCGAAAATCTTTCTCTTTAGGAAACACTGCATAAAGCTTGTGCGTAAGATGCGTCGTCAGATTTTTCGGCAGA
>ERZ825324.588-NODE-588-length-50565-cov-4.383528_pt1 | contig 50565 bp, 34 predicted proteins | sample MGYA00519859_ERZ825324 | MGnify/ENA primary metagenome ERZ825324 (study PRJEB31778, sample SAMEA3449198) | human gut metagenome | biome: human gut; feature: human-associated habitat; material: faeces | place: United Kingdom | collected 2010/2012 ...
TTTCGCAGTGGACAGACATCAGCACGCCCCGGTGGGGCACGCTGGTGGAAAACTGGTTTGGAGAGTCTGTGCAGTTGCATCAAGACCATCTGTTGGAAGACACCTTGCGCTCACGGCCGGTGGTGGTGGCTTATCGCTCGGCGGTGAACTATGTGGTTGAGGCCCTGCTCGTCGTGCTCTTTGCCGCCGGTGTGTGGGCCGGCCGGCGCAACCGTTTCCTCTGGTTGGTCATGTCGTTTTTCGCTTTCGACGTGTTCATCCACATTGTCTTGGGCTTCGGCATCAACGAAGTCTACATCATGGGTGCCCACTGGCTGTTTGTGATGCCGCTGGCCATAGGCTTCCTGATGAAGCGGATGGGCGGCATGGCCCGTTTGGGCTTGAGAGTGGTGATGGCGGCTGTGGCCCTTTGGCTGTTGGCATACAACGGATGTCTGTTTGCAGAATACTTGTTAGGCGCATGAAAAATATATTCAGACTCAGCAGAGAAGAGCGGTTGCCCGCCCTTGTGGCCCTTGTGGTGTTTGTGGCATTGAACGTGCTGATGACCCGATACAACCCCGAACTCTTCATGCGGGGCGGTCGTGTGGGTTTTTGGAGCATCTTCTGGGGGCATTTCCATGTCTCCGGATTTGATTCTTTCACGTATATGACCTTGTCGAAATGGACGGTCTATTACACCCAATTCCGTCATCCGCTGCTTCCCTTCTTCTGGTATCCCTTTGCCGAAGCCAACGGATGGCTGATGAGGGAGACGGAAGTGAACTATGCCATCTACTTTGTGGCCGTGGCGATGGTTGTGTTTGCCTTCTATTCATTCGTTTTCCTCTATCGGGTGTTCCGCGAAGTGATGGAACTGGGGCGGGCAGATGCCTGTCTGCTCTCGTCACTCTTCTTCTCTTTTGCCTACATCATGCTTTCGGTGATGGTGCCCGACCACTTCGGCATCTCCCTCTTCTTCCTGACCATGACGCTCTATGTGGCAGGGTGCAGGCTGAAAGCGGGGCAGGCGATGCCTTGGTGGCAGACTGCGCTGCTCTTTGTGCTCACGGCGGGAGTGACCATCAGCAATGGGGCGAAAGTGTTTCTCGTGGCCTTGTTTGCCAACGGTAAGGCCTTCTTCCGCTTGCGCCACCTGTTTTTGGCTGTCGTGGTGCCGGCAGCGGTGATAGGTGCCGTGGCGGTGTGGCAGAACGAGGCATTCATCAAGCCCCACGTGGCCGAAGGGCTGCGCATACAGCAAGCCAATGAGCAAAAAAACAGGAAGGTGGCTGAGCAGAACAAGAGATATGTTGACCGAATCGCCGAGGTGCAGGGTGAGAAGGTGGACAAGAAAGGCGTGTTGAGCTGGACCGACATGTCGGTGTCGCGCCCCCGCTCGGTGGTGGACAACCTTTTCGGGGAGTCGTTGCAGTTGCATGAAGACCATTTGCTGGAGGACATTTATGTCAGCCGCCCCTTGTTTGTGCCTTATCGGTGGGCTTTCAACGACGCTGTGGAACTACTGCTCGTATTGCTTTTCGCCGCAGGACTGTGGGCCGGAAGGCACTCCAAGTTTCTGTGGATGGTGGCAGCTTGGGTTGCGTTGGACATGTTCATCCATTTGGGGCTTGGATTCGGACTCAACGAAGTCTACATCATGACGGCCCACTGGGCTTTCATCATCCCCATAGCCATAGGATTTCTGTTGAAGGCGGTGCCTGAAAAGTGGCTCTTTCCGCTCCGTTCGCTGCTTCTGTTCCTGGCCCTTTTCCTCTTTTTCTACAACGGTAAACTTATTTATCAATATATTATTCATTGACATGATGAACGAGACAGTTTCCATTCTTGTGCCCGTTTATGGGGTTGAAACATATATCGCCGCCTGCGCGGAGTCCCTGTTCAGCCAGTCGTATGGCAGCATAGAGTACATCTTCGTGGACGATTGCACGCCCGACAGAAGCATCGAGGTGATGCGGGAAGTGCTGGCGCACTATCCCGAGCGGGAGAATCAGGTGCGCGTCATACGCCACGAGCACAACCGCGGACTTGGGGCGGCGCGGGCAACGGCCTTCGATGCAGCCACAGGAGAGTACTTCATGCACGTGGATAGCGACGACAGACTGGCCCCCGGTGCGGTGGAGGTGCTTGTAGAGAAGATGAAGGAGAGTGGGGCCGACATTGTGGACGGAGGATTTGCCGACATGAACGGCGGCGAGATAGTCCGCACGGTGCATCCCGTGCCTTTGTCGGACAGGAAATATCTGCGTAAGATGCTCTGTCAGAAGGCCATCCCCCACAATGTCTGGGGACGCCTTTACAGGCGGTCGTTTGTCCTCGAACATCACATCTTTTCGGTGGAGGGGATAGACTATGCCGAAGACTTTGCGCTGACACCTCGGCTGTTGCTTTTTGCCAAAAGGGCTTGCGTAGACCAAACGGTCTACTATTACAGCATCGACAACACCTCTTCTTATACGCATCGGTTGTCGGAAAAGAACATGCTTTCCTACTTGAGAGCATATAAGTTGGTCATGGATTTCTTTGAAGCCGAACCGGAAGGGCATCGGTATCGCAAAGCTTTGGACATCGGGATGGTCAAAGCCTATAAGGAAGCGGTGCTGAATGGCATTTCCGTGCAGCAGTTAGACAAGATGTTCCCCTATCGTCTCCATAGCTTCCTGCCCCGTTTGTGTGTTGAGATGATGCGTCGGGGATACGCCATGAGGTGGGTCAACACGATATTCCGCCCGATGCGCCGGTTGCACATTTGGCTGTCCTAAGTCTGTTTTTTCTTTTTCCGGACAAAGGACAGACATTCGTCAAGCATCTTCACTTTGCAGATTTTCATGATGCCAACGTACAGGCAGCCGGCAATGAGCACCCTGACTGAGAGCAGCAGATAGAGGTTTTCGATGCCGCGGGTGATGAAGTAGGTGGCTGTCATGGTAGCTGCGGCTGCAAACATGAAGGGAAGTATGTCTTTCAATGCATCCCAAAATCGCAGTCCGATAATCTTTCGGGTGAACGTGTGCCACACCGACAGCCATGCAATGGTGAACGTGCTGTAGGCCGCAACCATGACGATCATGCCGTAGCGGTGGAACAGAAGAATGAGAATTATGAGCAAAATGATTTGCGAAATGTTGCACCACAGGTAGATGTCCGACCGCCCGTTGCTGATGGCAAGGTTCTGATAGAGAGTGTAGAAAGGCACGAAGGCTCCGCTGATGCAGAGTATCTGCAACAGTGGCACACTGTCGAGCCACTTCTCGTGTATCGTGACGAGGATAAACTCGTGGGCCACAAGCGTCAGGCCGAACATGAGCGGGAAAGAGAGAAAGGCCGTGAAGCGGAGCATCTTTCTGAAGACGCCGGTCTCCCGCCCCTTGTCTTCGTTGACCGAGGCGAGCACCGGCTGCGCTATTTGGCCTATGGTGCCGGAGACAAAGGAGTTGGCTTTCGTGTCCCAGTTGTAGGCCTGCGAGTAGTTTCCCACCTCTCTGATGGGGAACAGATGGCCGAAGATGAATGTAAGGATGTTGTTGCTGACGGTGTTGATGATGTTGGGCACGAGCAGTTTCACGCTGAATCCGAACATCGTTTTCACCGGGCCGAAGTCTATGTGCAGACTCGGCCGCCAGCCGGTGTAGTGGTATCGGCCGATGTTCAGCACGGTGATGTAGGCTATCTGTTGCCAGGCCAAGCTCCAATAGGCTTGTCCGTTGTAGGCCAGTGTGACACCGATGATGCCCGAAGCCACTAAAGCCACAAAGCCCGCAATGGCTATTTCCTTGTTCATCATGTTCTTGAGCATGTAGGCATTCTGCACAATGCCGAGCGAGGAGATGACAAAACTCAGAAAGACGAAGCGGGACAACTCCGTGAGACAAGGCTGGTGGAAGAATGAAGCTATCAGTGGGGCGCAGAAAAACAACACTGTGTAGATGCTGAGACTGGCTATGACATTGAACCAGAAAACGGAGTTGTAGTCGTTGTCGGTGGGATGTTTCTGATTGACGAGCGCTTGGGTGAATCCGCTGCTTTGCAGGTTGCCCGCTATGAGCGTGAATATCGTGAGTACGCCTATGATGCCATAGTCGGACAATGACAACAGTCTGGCAAGGATGATACCGATGATGATGTTCAGTATTTGGGTCGTGCCGTTGTTCATGGCTCCCCAAAACAATCCCTTGGCCGTTTTGTCTTTTAGCGTTTCTGTCATTAAAATGTATTTATCGTGCAAAAATAGCACTATTTGTTTGAAGTTCAAAAGATTTTGATTACTTTTGTCTTTCATGAAACGCGTATTCCACATTATATCCCATTTGGATGTCGGCGGTGCCGAAAGGGTGGCTGTGAATATAGCCAAGTCTGTCTCACCGGGCTTTGAGTATCACGTGGTGGAGGTGGTCAGAGCGCACTCGCCATTCACCCGGACACTCTTGCAGGAGCTGCGGGAGGCCGGCATAGCCTATCACCGTTTCATCGTTCCCGACATCAAGTTCCACTATCTATTCGAGCGTTTGGCGGCTTGGCTTTTTCCCTTTTGGTTTATATTTGTGTTTTTGAAATACCGTCCGGCAGTCATGCATTGTCACAGCGAGATACCCGAATTGGCCACCTATCGTTTTTTCCACTGTTTCCCGTGGTTGGCGAAACGCTGTAAGGTGGTGCGCACCATCCACAACACGCAGCTGTGGACGGGCATGGAAGGTGTTGGTCGGAGAGTGGAACGATGGCTCCAAAGTCGGAATGCCAACGTGGCCATTTCCCTGTCGGTGCAGGAAAGCTATCAGCGGGTGTATGGCGAGCGGCCACCTATTATATATAATGGGGTGGAGGAGTGCGTCGAACGGAAAGATTATCCGGCCATTGTCAGTGGAAAGGTTAATGTGCTTTTCGCCGGACGGTTGGAAGAACAGAAAGGCATTGTGCACCTGATAGATATTGTTACGAGTCTGAAAGGCGATTCCCGGTATTTCTTCCACATCATCGGCGACGGCCGTTTGAAGGAGATGGTGACCGCCCGGTTTGCTGATTTGCCGAACGTGGCTATCCATTTGCCCCTCTATGGGCTGTCTGCCTACCTTCCCTCCTTCGACTATCTGCTCATGCCCTCCGAGCATGAGGGCCTTAGTCTGCTGTCCATTGAGGCAAGCATGGCCGGACTGCCGGTCATAGCCAACGACTGTCTGGGTCTGAAAGACACCTTGCCTGATGGCTGGCCCTTGTTGGTGCATGGCAACAGTATGGAAGAATATGCGCACCTTTTTTCCACATTTTTGCCCCACTGCGATGCCGGTGTGTTGGCTGAGAAGGCCCGCCGGTTTTCCGAAGAGCATTTCGGATTGCGACCGATGCAGTTGAAATATGAGCAATGCTACGGTCGGTGAACAATGTGTTGGCAAAGAAGTAAGGAAAGGGGAATGGCGTTGCCGGGCAGGTGTCTCGTCGTGTATAGGGCTCCTTGTGACTAAACTTTAATAATAAACGGACTTTGATTATCGTATAAATAAAACCAAAAAGATTCATGCAAACTGTGACTCCCGAGCAACAAGTGAGGTGGAATGCCATTATCATAGAGACCCTTGGCGTGTTTATAGAAATATGTAAGGCCAACGGACTACGCTATTTCTGTGTGGGGGGGACGGCTATCGGGGCTGTCAGACATAAGGGCATGATACCTTGGGACGACGATATTGATGTCTGTATGCCCCGCCCCGACTATGAACGTCTCATAGGCTTGTTCCGTGAAGAAGACTATCCTGGTTACGAACTGGTTGCACCATACGACCGAACGGACTATCCGCTTCCCTCTCTGAAGTTTTGTAACAAGAACACTACATTGGTAGAAGACAGCGTTATCCCTTGTGTCACGGGGCTGTACATTGATATCCTGCCTGTCGACGGCACTTCAGATGATCGTGAAGAAGCTTTACGGCTGTTTCATCGCTACCATAAAATCAAGAACAGGCTTAACGCCATATCGCGCAGATACTCCTTTGCCGGATATTTGAAACTGCTTGGTGACAGAAAAGAGTGGGGGCAGTTTGTCTACAAAACCATCGGTTTTTGCTGCCGGAAGACTTACCGGCGGTATCTTATCAGGCGATTGAGAGACATCAGTTTCAAGTTCCCATTTGACGAAGCTACGAACGTGCTCGTTTATTCCGGTTCATACGGCGAGCGGGAAGTTTATCCGAAAGCGTGGATTAGGGAGGTGGTGGAACTGCCGTTTGAGGGACTTCAGGTGGCGCTGCCTAAAGAGTATGATGCCTATTTGCACAACATTTTCGGTGATTACATGCAGTTGCCGCCCGAGGAAAAGCGAGTCGCCAAGCACCAGAAGGCTTATTTTAACATGGAGAAGCGTGAAACGTTGGAAGAAATAAAAGCAAAACTTAAATAAAAGAAATTATGAATTATGCTTTGATTATAGCCGGTGGAAGTGGCAACAGGATGGGGCAGGATATTCCTAAACAGTTCATGCACGTGGACGACTGTCCCATCATCGTGCACACGTTGTTGGCTTTTGAGAGACATCCTGACATACACGGCATTGCCGTAGTGTGTCTGGATGGATGGCAAACGGTGCTACGTTCGTATGCAAACCAGTTTTCGGTCACTAAGCTGAAATGGATTTTCAAGGGTGGAAACTCCGGCATGGAATCCATACACAACGGTATATACGGTTTGCGTGAGGAAGGATGTCAGGGTGAAGACCTTGTGTTGATACACGATGCCGTGCGTCCACTGCTCTCCCAAGACATCATTTCGTCGAATATAGCCATTTGTCAGAAGTACGGGTATGCCATTACCGGCATCCGCTGTAGGGAAGCCATACTGGAAAGCGAGGACGGCTTCTCAACAACAAAGAGCATTCCGAGAGACAAGCTGATAAGGACTCAGACACCCCAGACTTTCCGGTTGCGCAATATCATCGAAGCCCATGAGGAAGCAGCTGTCAGGGGAATAGAAAACTCGGTGGCTTCCTGCACTTTGATGGCTGAGCTTGGTGGGCGTGAAATGCACATCGTGCCGGGTTCGGAGAAGAATATCAAAGTGACTACGGTTGAGGATTTGGAGATTCTGAAAGCCCTCATGCACACTCAAAAAGACTCGTGGCTGAAATGAAATCGTATTGGGATAGTGTGAAGGCTATCGGCAACGAGGCACTTCCATGGGACAAACTTGACGGCTGCAATATCCTTGTGGCCGGTGCCACGGGGCTGTTGGGAGGCTGTCTGGTGGATGCACTGATGAGTCTGCCGGGTATCCGTTGCCGGGTGTTTGCTGCCGGGAGAAATGCGGATCGTGCCCGCTGCCGCTTTTCCGCCTATTGGGATGATGAGCGTTTTGAGTTTCTCGTTTTGGATGTCTGCTATCCGCTTGAGTTCAACATCGATTTTCATTACATCATCAATGCTGCCAGCGATGCCGCTCCCGGTGCTTTCGCAAAGACTCCGGTAGAGGTTGTCAAAGCTAATGTATTCGGTGTTTGCAATCTTGTCGACTATGGTCGCACACATCGAATGAGGCGTTTTTTGTATATCTCTACGGGTGAAATTTACGGAGAAGGCAGTGGAACTCCTTTTCGCGAGACCGATAGCGGTTATGTGGACTGTGCCACCCCGCGTGCCTGCTACCCCTCTTCCAAACGGGCGGCCGAAACACTCTGCGTCTCCTATGGTGCGGAATATGGTGTGGATACGGTGATAGCGCGCCTATGTCATACGTATGGACCTCATTTCACCGAGTCTGACAATCGGGTGTATGCACAGTTTATACGAAATGTTTTGCATGGAGAAGACATCTTGATGAAAAGTGACGGTAGCCAGTACAGGTCGTGGTGCTATGTGGTCGATGCCGTCCGGGCGTTGCTTTTCATTCTGATGAAAGGCGAAAGTGGTAATGCCTACAACGTGGCTGATCCCGACTCATGTTTTTCCATCAGGCAATTGGCCTTGGAAGTGGCTTCTTCCGTAGGACGGAAAGTGATTGTGGAATTGCCCGACGAGATTGAGAAAAAAGGCTTCTCTGTGGTCAATGTCGCCACTTTCGACATCTCCAAACTGTTGGCTTTGGGCTATCGTTCTGATAGGGAGAGTTGGCAAGAGAAGCTGAAAGCCACTATCATAGAGCAAGAGTGCTTTCTTTTGGAGCAGAAATAGGAAAACTGTTAAGGGGCTTGAGGGCAATGATGTGAATGTCATTCGTTACAGTCGGCCATCTTGATTGCATATTTTTATAAAACCAAGAGGAATGGTCAAGCGGGGAAATGATTGCTTGGCCATTCCTCTTAATTGTTTGTAGTTGTCTGAAAAGTGGCAGTTTATAACCTTGAAATATCATCCGGCGGCAGCCCCGTCACTTGGGCGATTACGTCGTCTGCCATGCCCAAGCCTTTCATCTTGCGCGCCGTCTGTAGCTTGGCTTCGGCAATGCCTTGGGCTTTTCCTTCTTCCAGTCCTTCTTTTCTCCCTTCTTCCAGCCCTTCCATTCTCCCCTCCAGTTTTCCTTCCCCTCTGGCAGTGGTAATGTTGTCCCGCAATATCACTGTGTTGTCGAGGTGCCGGTAGTAGGCGTTGAGTTCGGCCTTGCTCATCGTGGCGAGCTTCAGCTTGCTGCGTGCCTCGTCAAGTCCCGGAGCATCGGCATCATCGGGAATCTCCCCGGTGTTGAGGAAGTAGATCCACTGCTCCAGAGGCACTTTCGAACGGCGGTTGAAGTCGTTCACCTTCAGGATGTAGTATTCGGGATAGAGTTCGCTCACCTCGCTCACGTTGAACTTCTGCTGCTGGAATGGCGACAGCGACAGCACCTCTCCGTTGTGTATGCCCCGAAACTGCGTCTTGCCATGATACACGATGTCCGTGCCATTGCCGAGATTGAAGTAGACGATGTTGATGCTGTAAATCTTGCGCACGTTCTCGTAGCCTTCGCCCCGGTTGATGTATTCGGTGATGAGTTTGGAGGTGCCGAAGAGCATCCGTTGGAAATAGGCAAACTCCGTCTCGTTCTGCACTTCGATGAGGAAGAGCTCCCCCGCTTCGTCTTCAGCGAGCACGTCCACGCGGTTCTGCTTGTCGTCGATGCTCTCTTGATTGCTCTCGCTCTCAAGCAGCTTCTTGATTTTGATGGCCTTGCCGAGCAGCGTGGTGATGAATCCTTCAAGCACGCCATAGTTGGCCTTGTCGCGCAGGAGGCGCTTCATGGCCCAGTCAAATCTGATATATTGTCCCTTTACTTCCATTCTGCTTATTATATAAATAGGTGGCAATGATATGACAAAGATAGCATTTAATTCATAAACCACCAAGCCTTTACTTGTTTTTGTGATTTCCGGTCGGTCTTTCTGCATGTTTGATCGGCTGTGGAGTGGAGAATTTGGTATATAGTACGATGTATTAAAGATTTGGAAAAAGCATGACATGGAAGATGCGGGCAATCCTATGGCATGGCAAAACCAAGGGGCCGGGATGACAAGAAAAACGAAAATGAAAGCACACTTCAGCCCTTTGGCCTTGCGAAAGGGCCGCAGTGAGAGACCGAAAGGGCCGTAGTCAGAAGCTCAAAAAAGCCGTTTTGCGAGGCTATTCGGGCCTAACGTCCCTACGCCAAGGGGAGATATGAAAAAAGGGAAGCACCCGCGTGCCTCCCTTGCCAATGCAAAGATACACATTGTTGTGGCAAAATGCAAATGTGTGCAGAATTTCTTTGACATGGTTTCCGCCTGCTTTTGTGCTGTTGCAAGGAGCATGCCTGTTTCCCGCTACCCTTGAGAGAGCATTTTCTATGGCAAGCATTGTTGTATAATGCGCGGTTAATAATTTATAAAATTGTTAATAGTGTTTAAACGATTGTATTCTTGATGCGATAATGGTGCGTTGTTTTTAATAAAATATGTAACTTTGCACTCCGATTGTAGGGATTGACTTAGAGTCCCTTCTGCACAGTCGTGTTAATAGTGATACTTTTGGCCGAGTATCATGGTTAGTGAATCGGTTGTGCGACAGAGATAAAGCTATGGATGGTCTCTTTTAGACTGGAGGCGCCGTGAGGTCTCTGTGACTGTAATTAAAAACGTTTTTTAGTAGTAAATTTAAATTTGAAAATGGACACATTAAGTTTCAAGACTATTTCCGCCAACAAGGAAACAGCTAAGAAAGAGTGGGTCGTAATCGATGCCAGCGACCAGGTCGTAGGTCGTCTTTGCTCCAAAGTAGCCAAGCTGATCCGCGGAAAGTACAAACCCAACTTCACACCGCACGTGGATTGCGGTGACAATGTAATCATTATCAATGCCGCCAAGGTGGTTTTCACCGGAAAGAAGGAGACTGATAAGGTTTACACCCGCTATACTGGTTATCCCGGTGGTCAGCGCTTCAACACTCCTGCCGAGCTGCGCAAGCGCCCAGACGGACCTGAAAGAATCATCCGTCACGCCGTGAAGGGCATGTTGCCCAAAGGCCCGCTCGGCCGCTCGTTGTTGGACAACCTCTATGTGTATAATGGCACAGAGCACAAGCACGAGGCTCAGAAGCCCAAGGCAATCGATATCAACCAGTATAAATAATTAGGAAATCAAGATGGAACTTATTAACGCAATAGGTCGCCGCAAGAGCTCTGTGGCTCGTGTTTACCTCTCTGAAGGTACCGGCAAGATCACTATCAATAAGAAAGACATTACCGTATATTTCCCTTCGGCCATCCTGCAGTTTGTGGTGAAGCAGCCCCTGCAGCTTCTTGAAGCCGAAGGCAAGTACGACATCAAGGCCAATCTCGACGGCGGCGGTTTCACCGGCCAGAGCCAGGCGCTTCGCCTCGCCATCGCCCGCGCACTCGTCAAGATCAACGCCGAGGACAAGAAGGCACTCAAGGATGCCGGATTCCTGACACGCGACAGCCGTGCTGTTGAGCGTAAGAAGCCCGGTCAGCCGAAGGCCCGTCGTCGCTTCCAGTTCAGTAAGCGTTAATCCGACCGGACTATTTCGTTTAGTATCTAAATCGGTTAGATCTGTCGTCCGGGTCCTCCGGAAGTTGTTCCGATGTTGGGCACGGTGTCCGCAGGGCTAAGCCCTTGGAACGGCAGCTACTATCCGACTGATTCTGGGCAAAAGAATTAAAACAGAAAGTAAACAATTTAAAAAGCAAAACAATGTCAAGAACAAATTTTGACCAGTTACTGCAAGCAGGTTGCCACTTCGGCCACCTTCGTCGCAAGTGGAATCCCGCTATGGCTCCCTACATCTTCATGGAGCGCAATGGCATTCATATCATCGACTTGAACAAGACCGTAGCCAAAATTGACGAGGCTGCGGAGGCCCTGAAAGGCATCGCCAAGTCGGGCAAGAAGATCCTGTTCGTCGCTACTAAAAAACAGGCCAAGGAGATTGTGGCCGACAAGGCTGCAAGCGTGAACATGCCTTACGTTATCGAACGTTGGCCGGGCGGTATGCTCACCAACTTCCCTACAATCCGCAAGGCTGTGAAGAAAATGACGAACATCGACAAGCTGATGAACGACGGTACGTTTGCCAACCTCTCCAAGCGTGAGTTGCTGCAGATCACCCGTCAGCGTGCAAAGCTCGAGAAGAACCTCGGCTCCATTGCCGACCTGACCCGTCTGCCGAGCGCACTCTTCGTGGTTGACGTGATGAAAGAGCACATCGCCGTGAAGGAGGCTAACCGTCTGGGCATTCCCGTGTTCGGTATCGTTGACACCAACTCCAATCCCAAGAATATCGACTATGTGATTCCTGCCAACGACGATGCCAAGGATTCCGTTGAGGTTATCCTCGCTGCCGTTTGCGGTGCCATTGCCGAGGGACTTGAGGAGCCGCAAGGCCGAGAAGGCCGACGAGAAGGCTGCTGCCGAGCAGGCCGAGGTGGCTGAAGAGAAGCCCAAGCGCGCCCGCAAGGCCCGCAAGGAAGAGGCTCCTGCCGAGGAGGCTGCTCCCGTGGCTGAAGAAGAGGCTCCCGCTGCCGAATAACATGCTATCAACAACATTAAAAAATCAGAAATAAAATATGGCTGTTTCAATTGAAGACATCAAGAAACTTCGCTCTATGACCGGTGCCGGTCTGGCCGATGTAAAGAAAGCTCTTACCGAAGCCGATGGCGATTTCGACAAAGCTAAGGATTTGCTCCGCGAGCGTGGTTTGGCTATCGCCGCCAAGCGCTCCGACCGTGAGACTTCCAACGGTTGCGTGCTTGTTAAGAAAGTGGGCGACTTCGCTGCCATGGTGGCTGTGAAGTGCGAAACCGACTTCGTTGCCAATGGTAAAGATTTCATCCAGATGACGCAGGAGATTCTCGACGTCGCCGTTGCTGCCAAGGCTCGTAGCCTCGATGAGGTGAAGACCCTGAAACTGGCCGATGGTCAGGAGGCTCAGGCTGCCGTAACCCAGCGTTCCGGTATCACCGGTGAAAAGATGGAACTTGATGGCTACAACTTCCTCGAAGGTGCCAATATTGAGGTCTACGACCACATGAACAAGCACACACTGGCCACTATGGTTCAGCTCAGCAAGGAGAATGTGGAGGCCGGTCACAAGATTGCCATGCAGGTGGCTGCCATGAAGCCGGTAGCTCTTGATGAGGCATCTGTTCCCCAGTCGGTTAAGGACGAGGAGTTCAAGGTGGCTGTCGAGAAAACCAAGGAAGAGCAAGTGGAGAAGGCTGTTGTCAACGCTATCAAAAAGGCTGGCATCAACCCCAACCTCGTTGACAGCGACGACCACATCGAGTCCAATATCAACAAGGGCTGGCTCACCAAGGAAGATGCCGAGAAGGCCAAGCAGATCAAGGAAGCTACGGCTGCCGAGAAAGCTGCCAACCTGCCCGAGCAGATGATTCAGAACATCGCCAAGGGCCGTCTGGCCAAGTTCTTCAAGGACAACTGTCTGGTTGACCAGGAGTTCCAATTTGGCGATGGCGACAAGCAGAGCGTGGCTGAGTATCTGAAGTCTCTTGACAAAGATCTCACCATCGTGGCTTACAAACGCTTCACACTCGCTGCCGAATAATGTCGCACGCTTGCAAAGCGCGCTAAAATATAAAAGAAGTCGGAGAACTTGGTTCTTTGACTTCTTTTTTTTATTTTTGCATCATCAACCTGCAATACTTGAGCATCATGAAGATTTTCGCCATCGGGATGAACTATCCCGAACACAATAAAGCACTCCACGGTGCGTTATCTAAGCCGGAAGAGCCTGTCATCTTTACCAAGGCCGACTCGGCTTTGCTTAAAGATCACAAGCCTTTCTTCATCCCCGACCATCTGGGGAATATCGAGTATGAAGCCGAACTGGTGGTGAGGATATGCCGGCTGGGAAAGACTATCTCCGAACGTTTTGCCCACCGTTATTACGATGCTGTTACCGTGGGCATCGATTTCACGGCCCGTGACCTTCAGACCAAGCTCAAGGCAGCCGGCAGGCCGTGGGAATTGTGCAAGGGGTTTGACGGTGCGGCTGCTCTTGGTGAGTGGGTGCCGGTGGATAAATTCCGCGACATTCAGGCCATCCGGTTTCATCTCGACATCAACGGGCAGACCGTTCAGGAAGGATGTTCGAGAGATATGCTCTACAAGGTAGATGAAATCATCGCCTACATCAGCCGCTACTTTACACTCAAGACGGGCGACATCCTCTATACCGGATGCCCTTCCGGGTGTGGCCCCGTGCATATCGACGACCACCTTGAAGGTTATCTTGAAGACCGTAAGGTGCTCGAATTCAACTGCAAATAGTTTATGACAAAGACGACAAGAAACCTTTTGGCGATATTGCTGTTTCTCGCCGTATCGGTGCTACCGGTCGCGGCGCAGAGGAAGTTTTTCAATCTCACGGCTTCGGATGTGAAGATTGATTCGGTCTTGCCGGTCGTTTCATATATCATGCCCCTTTCCGCCAACTATGCAGATTCGCTCTATACGGTCACGATAGACTATCCGGAGTTCATCGATGCCACCTCCGCCGACATAGCAGCCTATAACCGGCTCTCGGGTGCACCGCTTCCCGAAATGCCTGTTCCTGTGCAGACGGTGGCACTCACCCGCAAGCAGCCGTCCCTGTCGGTGACATTCTGCCCGCTCGTTTTCCGCGACGGCAGATATCGCATTCTCGTGAGTTTCATGCTCCGCGTACAGTCCACGCCTCTCAAACGTGCCCAACGCAGGTTGCTGGCCAAGAGCCGCACCACCGTACAGGAGCGATATGCCGCCCATTCGGTGCTGGCTTCGGGGCGTTGGGCCAAAATCAGTGTGCCCGAGTCGGGCATTTATCAGCTCACGGAAGCCCTCGTCCGCAAGGCCGGATTCAGCGACTTGAGCAAGGTGAAAGTCTATGGCTACGGCGGTAATCTGCAAAACGAGCGGTTCGATGGGGCCGAACTTGCAGCCACCGACGACTTGCGGGAAGTGCCCACCTGCACCGTCAACGGCCGCCGGCTGTTCTATGCCAAAGGCCCCGTGAGTTGGAGCAGCAATACGGCCACGGTGCGCACCCGTAACTATTATTCTTCCGTGGGTTGCTATTTTATCACGCAAGGAGAAGACACTCCTGCCACTGTTGACTCAGCCGCCTTTGTAGAGAGCTTTTATCCCTCGTCTCCCGACTTCTACCATGACCTGCACGAAGTGGATAACTTCGCATGGCTGCCGGGTGGGCGCAACCTTTTTGAAAACACGCCCGTCACTTCCGGAAACTCCAAAAGTTACATTATCAAGACTCCTGTAGGCGATCGATTCAAGGCTGCCGATAGCCGTTTGTATGTCAGAGTGTCGGCCGGAGAAGCCACGACCGTTGCCTGGAAGCACAACGGAAAGGAATACGCCCCCATAACCACTCCCAGATTAGGTGAATATGACAAAGGTGGCGCAGCATCGGCCGATGCCTTGGTGGCCCTCAGTGGCACGGGCAGCGACACTGTTACCATCACCAATGCGGGCGGAGGCACCGTGCGGCTCGATTTCATCTCGTTCACCTACGTTTCTCCCAAGCCGTTGCCCGACCTCAGGACGGCCACGTTTGCCGTGCCCGACTACGTGTACAACATCACCAACCAAGACCACCATGCAGACACCAATGTGGGTATGGTGATCATCATCCCCACCTCTCAGAAATTGCTTGCGCAGGCCCAACGGCTCAAGGCTTTCCACGAGGCCCACGATTCGCTTTCGGTGCGCATCGTGCCGGCCGACGAACTGTTCAACGAGTTCTCCGGTGGTACACCCGATGCCGCTGCCTATCGTCGGTATCTAAAGATGATGTACGACCGGGCCTCCACTGCTTCCACGATGCCCAAGTATCTTTTGCTCTTCGGCGACGGCGTGTGGGACAATCGCATGCTCACCCCCGAGTGCCGCAACCTCAATCCCGACGACCATCTGCTTTGCTTCGAGAGCGAAAACTCCTTTAATAAAGTCACCTGCTATGTAGACGATGGCTGGTTCGGACTGTTGGACGATGGTGAGGGCACCAATCTCGAAGAAGGCGACAGGCTCGACATCGGCGTGGGGCGTTTCCCCGTATCCAATGCCGAGGATGCTAAGATCATGGTAGACAAGACCATCAACTATGCCACCAATGCCAATGCCGGGGCATGGCAGAACACACTCATGTTCATGGGTGACGACGGCAATGGCAACCTGCACATGGAAGATGCCAACGATGCTGCCGAGGATGTGGCCGCCCGTTATCCCGGCTATCTTGTCAAGAAAGTGATGTGGGATGCCTACAAGCGTGAGTCCAGTTCTACGGGCAAGACTTATCCCGAGGTGGCCAAAATCATCAAGCAACAGCAGGCCGCAGGAGCACTCATCATGGACTATGCCGGTCATGGCAGCGAAGTGCAGATATCCCATGAGTCGGTGCTCCGCATCACCGACTTCGCCCAATTCACCAACACCAACCTGCCGTTGTGGATTACTGCCTCCTGCGACATCATGCCTTTCGACGGCACGCAGGCCACCATTGGCGAGACGGCCCTGCTCAATCCCAAGGGCGGAGCGGTGGCTTTCTATGGCACCACGCGCACCGTGTACGCCTACTACAACAAACTCATCAACATGGCTTTCCTCAAATACGTGCTCAGCAAGCCCGGCGGAAAGCCCATGACGCTCGGAGAGGCCCAGCGGTTGGCACGCAATGAGTTGATATCCACCGGCAAAGACCTTACCAGCAACAAGTTGCAGTACGCCCTTTTGGGCGACCCGGCACTGTCGCTCAATCTGCCTATGGCGCAGGTGGTGGTCGACTCCATCAACGGTGTGCCTGTTTCGTCGGCTGCACTTCCGCGGTTGGGGGCGGGGAATGTGGCTCGCATCAGCGGTCATGTGGAGTCAGTGAAACCCTTCGACGGGGTGGTGACTGCCACCGTGCGCGACACCAAGGAACTCATCACCTGCCGTCTCAACGACACTTCGAAAGACGGTGCCTCCGTTCCTTTCACTTATTACGACCGTACCAAGACCCTCTACCAAGGTGCCGACAATGTGCGGGCGGGCCGTTTCAGTCTCTCCTTTGCCGTGCCCAAGGATATCAACTATGCCGACGGCACGGGTTTGCTCAATCTGTACGCCCTCAGTGCCGACAAATCTGTCCGTGCCCATGGCGAGTGCGAGCGGTTTGAGGTGGGTGCCGGTGGACAAACGGTCAACGACTCCATCGGTCCGTCCATTTATTGCTATCTCAATTCACCCTCGTTTGTCAACGGTGGCAATGTCAACACAGCCCCTTTCTTCGTGGCCGAAGTGTCCGATCGCGACGGTATCAATGCTGCCGGCAGTGGCATCGGGCACGACTTGCAGCTTATCGTTGACGGAAGTATGGAGATGACCTATAACCTTAATGGCAATTTCACCTTCGATTTCGGCTCCTATACTTCCGGTTCCACCCGCTATGCCCTGCCAGAGTTGGCCCCCGGCCCCCACCGGCTGCTTTTCCGCGCCTGGGATGTGCTGAACAATTCATCGACAGCCGAACTCACCTTCAATGTTGTGAAAGGTCTTGAACTCACTCTCTTCAGCGTGGGGACAACCAAGAATCCGGCCACCACCTCCACTACTTTTATCCTCAATCACGACCGCACCGGCAGCAAGATGGATGTCGAGATAGAGGTGTTTGACACTTCCGGTCGTCTGCTTTGGCGGCATGACGAGACCGGCGTTTCCACCTCTTCCGCCTACACTGTCGACTGGGATCTCACTGTCGATGGTGGGCATCGCCTGCATACCGGAGTCTACATCTATCGTGCCCGCATCTCGGCCGACGGCAGTGCGAAGGTGTCGAAGGCCAAGAAATTGATAGTCTTGGGCAATAATTAGACACCTGCCGGCGTTAACAGATTAGTGCTTGTGCCGTTTCGCCTGTCGACAATGCGTGTCGCCAGGGTGAAGGCTGCGAGCTGAGAATAACGAATCAATATCAGAATGAATAAGTCCCTAAGAATAGTTTTGTCCGTGGCATTGTCCCTTTTGGTGCTTTCAGCCTCTGCCGATGGCAAGAAAGACATCTTCAATCCCGTCAATGCCTCGGTCACTTCACAGACCATTGCCCCTGATGCCCGGGCTGCCGGTATGGGTGACGTGGGTGTAGCCACCGATGCCGATGTGGTTTCCCAGTATTGGAACCCGGCCAAATATCCTTTTGCCATCTCCCGCGCCGGTGTGGCGTTGAACTACACTCCGTGGTTGCGCCAACTCGTGAGCGACATGGATTTGGCCTATCTTGCCGGCTATTATCGTATCGGTGACTACAGTGCCGTCTCCGGTTCGCTGCGTTATTTCTCGCTCGGCGAGGTCTTTATGAATGAGCAGGATGCCACCAACACCAACGGTCCGGCCATGACCATCCGGCCCTACGAGATGTCGGTAGACGTGGCCTACTCGCTCATGTTGAGTGAGAAGTTCTCCATCGCAGCCGCCTTGCGCTGGATTTATTCCGACCTCACCTATAATTATAAAGACGACACTACGCCCGGCAGTGCTTTCGCAGCCGACATTGCTGCCTATTATCAGAATTATGTAAACCTCGGCAATCGCGAATGCCAGTTGGGGTTGGGGCTGAACATTTCCAACATCGGTTCCAAAATCTCTTTCGATGGCGGCTCCACCAATGAGTTTATCCCCACCAATCTGCGTCTGGGAGCCTCTCTCATGATTCCCATTGACGAGTACAACAGGTTCACCATCGCGGCTGATGCCAACAAGCTGCTTGTGCCCACCTATCCCACCGAAGACCAATACAAGGAAGCACCCGACAAAGACAAGTATCTCGACTATCGGGACTATGTCCAGAAGAAATACTACGACCGGTCTTCCATCAGCGGCATCTTCAAAAGTTTCAGCGATGCTCCCGGCGGTTTCAAGGAAGAGATGCAGGAAGTGCAGTGGAGCATCGGTGGTGAATACGTGTACAACGACAAGTTCACCGTGCGTGCCGGCTATCACAACGAGAGTGCCAACAAGGGCAACCGCAAGTATTTCACCGTCGGTGCGGGCTTCAAGATGAGCGTGTTCTCGCTCGATGCAGGCTATGTCATAGCCACGGCCAAAAGCAATCCGCTCGACCAGACCCTGCGCTTCACCCTCAGTTTCGACATGGACGGCATCAAGGATCTTTTCCGCCGCCGTTAATCTTCCGTGCTCCGGAGGCCACTATGGACGAGCCTTGGCAGCACCCCTCACACAAATAGACACAACTCCAACAACTATAAACCGTATGAAGATAAGAGTAGGAATGGGCTACGACGTGCATCGGCTCGTGCCCGGAAGAGCCCTTTGGCTGGGTGGCATCAAGATAGAACACCCACTTGGGCTGTTGGGACACAGCGATGCCGATGTGCTTATCCATGTCATTTGCGATGCGTTGCTCGGCGCAGCCAACATGCGTGACATCGGTTATCATTTCCCCGACACGGCGGCCGAGACCCTCGACGTGGATTCGAAGCTGCTGCTGCGCAAGACGATAGACCTCATCGCCTCCAAGGGCTACACCGTGGGCAACATCGATGCCACCATTTGTGCGGAGCGTCCCAAGCTCAATCCCCATGTCCCGGCGATGAAAGCCTGCCTTGCAGAGGTGATGGGAGTCGACGAAGAAGACATCTCCATCAAGGCCACCACCACCGAGAAACTCGGTTTCACCGGGCGCGAAGAAGGCATCTCGGCCTATGCTGTGGTGCTGATTCATAGAGACTAAGACTTCCTTCATAAAGGTTAAGATTTCGGGGCCGGCTCGTTGAGTCGGCTTTTTTTTGTGGACTTAAAATGCTGTTCCGTAGTGTGTGCGCGGACACAAAGTTTTGATTTATGTCAAGAAAACCCGTTTTTCTGATGAAAAAAGACAGCAAGTGTTGGTCGTTTGGAAAAATAGCCATACCTTTGCATCATCAAAAGGTTAATAGATTGTTTAGGTTAGTAATAGATTTAGGTTTTTAGTTATTAGATTTAAGGTAGATTGAAAGATTGTTTAACGGTAACAAAGAGATAGCCGCGAGGCCGTCTTTAGTTTAAAAAAGGATTTTTTTAGTTAAACATAAGATTTGCGCTGTAGCTCGTTGAGAGTTGCGGCGCATTTTTTATTGTGCGTATATGTGGGGCAGGGTAGGCATGAGCATTCATGCAAGAAGCGTAGCCGGCAGAGTCCGGAGACAAGGCGTGGCTGCAAGATGCAACGAGACAATGGCATCGGATGGCTTCTGCTGTTGTCAGATCTTTTCGCGACCGATTTGCAATTCGCCCATTTTGGTTGTATCTTTGCATCAGCCAAGGGAGCATACACGTGCTCCCTTTTTTTAGTTTCCACCTCTAAAAGAGGGCTTTTCTATCTTGCTTTGGAGTGCCACTTGGCTCAAACGACCTTGTAAAAGGGCCTTTTTGAGGTTCTGACTCGGGCCGAATGACCTTCCAACTGTGGCCCTTTTGCAATGTCGTTTGGGCTTGGTGGGAATTTTGAAGGGGTGACTGCGGCTAATGGGGCGAATAAGATTGGCAGCCCAGACGGGTGCAGGAAAATCCCATGTAAGGCTTTTTCAAAACATTTAATAGTTAGCGCTATATACTAAAGGCCAAAAAGATTCGGCAAGAAGAAATGAAGACCGAATATATCGGGATAAAGAATAAGAAAATAAAAAATTAAACACTATCTTTGCAAAATAATAAGCAGAGATAGGCAAGTCGTTGGGGTTGCCGAGGAGTTTGGCCGAAGGCAACGGACTTCTTTGCAGGAAGCAGCGTTGCATTCCTTTGTCGGCACGACTTAAAAAACAGAACATTAAGAAGTATGCGTGTACTGATTGTAAACACAAGCGAACGGACAGGAGGGGCGGCCGTGGCTGCCAACCGGTTGGTGGATGCCCTGAACAACAATGGGGTGAAGGCCAAGATGCTCGTGAGAGACAAGGAGACACAGGACATCACGGTGGTGGGCCTGCCCCGATCGCCGTTGCTCCGTTGGCGTTTTCTGTGGGAGCGGTGGTGCATCTTCTGCCGGCTGCATTTCTCGAAACGGCATCTGTGGGAGATAGATACAGCCTGCATGGGCAACGACATCACCAAGTTGCGCGAGTTCAAGGAGGCCGATGTCATTCACCTCTCATGGGTCAATCAGGGCATGTTGTCGCTGAAAGGCATCAGGAAGATACTCAACAGCGGCAAGGCTGTGGTGTGGACGATGCACGACATTTGGCCGGCCACGGCGATATGCCATCTCACGCTCGGCTGTTCGCGCTTCAAGACGGGCTGCTCCCACTGCAAGTATCTGCCCGGGGGCGGTTCGGCAAGCGACCTTTCCACAAAGATATGGAGGCGAAAGAAGCGGCTGCTGGTCGGGCAGAGTGCGTTTTTTGTGGCCTGTAGCCGTTGGCTTGAAGGGCAGGCCCGACAGAGCAAATTGTTGGAAGGGCTGCCCGTGACAAGCATCCCAAACCCCATTGACACCCACGTGTTCCATGTTGCAGACCGGCAGAAGGCCCGCCAAAGGCTGAACTTGCCGCCAGACAAGCAACTCATCCTCTTTGCCTCGCAGCGCATCACCAATGTGAACAAGGGCATGAGCTATCTTGTGGAGGCTTGCAGGCAGCTTGTGGCCGAGTGTCCCGAACTGAAAGAGCAAGTAGGGCTCGTAGTGCTGGGTGGTCATTCCGAAGAAATCGTGGGCGAATTTGACTTCCCCGTCTACCCGTTGGGCTACGTGAACGACACTGAACGCATCGTGGATGTCTACAACGCGGCCGACTTGTTTGTGCTGCCGTCGCTGTCGGAAAACCTGCCCAATACCATCATGGAGGCCATGGCCTGCGGAGTGCCCTGTGTGGGATTCCGGGTGGGGGGCATTCCGGAGATGATCGACCACCGGCAAAACGGCTATGTGGCCGAGTATCGCGATGCCGCCGACCTGGCACGCGGACTCCGGTGGGTGCTGACCGAGGCCGGCCGGGAGGAGCTTCGGGAAAGAGCACTCCGGAAGGTGGCCCAAAACTATTCGCAACAAAGTGTAGCCATGAAATATATCGAAGTCTACAACGAGGCCATAGCCTATAAAAAATACAGGCTATGATTCGTTTCACCATCATCACCTGCACCTATAATGCCGAGGCCGTTGTAGGACGCACACTCGACAGTGTGCTTGTACAGACCTACGCGCATGTGGAACACCTTATTATAGATGGCGTTTCCACCGACCACACCCTCCAACTAGCCGAAGACTACCGCCGCAAAAATGCGGAAGAAGAGTGCCTCCACGAGATAGTCATCACATCGGAACCCGACCGTGGCCTCTACGATGCCATGAACAAAGGTATAGCCCGGGCCACAGGCGACTATCTCGTGTTTCTCAATGCCGGCGACACCTTTCCCTCAGCCGACACGCTGGAATTCATTGCCGGCAGTGTGGGCGACGGGGAGGAGAATCCCGGAGTGCTCTATGGTGACACCGACATCGTGAACGATGAAGGCCGCTTTCTCCGCCATCGCCGGCTTTCGCCACCAGAGCATCTTTCTTGGCGGTCGTTCAGCCGTGGCATGCTTGTGTGCCATCAGTCGTTCTATGCCCTCACTGCCGTGGCCCGCGAGGTGCGCTACAACACCGCCTACCGCTATTCGGCCGATGTGGACTGGTGCATCCGCGTGATGAAAGCCTGTGAGTGCAAGCATCTGCCGTTGAAGAATCTCCATGCCGTGGTCACCCATTATCTTGACGGCGGCATGACGGTGAAGAACCACCGCGCTTCGCTCCGGGAACGATTCACCGTGATGCGCAGCCACTACGGACTGCCCACCACGGTGATGATGCATCTCTGGTTTGTCGCCAGAGCTTTGCTGAAACGGTAAGGGCGTAGGGGCGTTATGCCCTTTGTTGACTACTGCCGTAAGGCGCGCAGGGCATTGAGCACGGCCAGCACCATCACGCCCACATCGGCAAAGACGGCCATCCACATGGAGGCCAACCCGAAAGTGGCGAGTATGAGCACGAGCACCTTGACGCCGATGGCAAACCACGCGTTTTGCATGGCGATGGCAATGGTGTGTCGGGAGATGGCGATGGCTTGAGCCACCTTGGACGGATGGTCGTCCATCAGCACCACGTCGGCTGCCTCTATGGCCGCATCCGACCCGAGGCCGCCCATGGCGATGCCCACATCGGCACGCGCCAGCACGGGGGCATCGTTGATGCCGTCGCCCACAAACGCGAGACTCTTGCCTTCCCCCTTTTCGGCTATCAGCCGTTCAAGATGGCTTACTTTGTCAGCCGGCAGCAGTTCGGCATACACTTCGTCCACTCCCAGCTCTTCCGCCACATGCTTGCCTACGGCCTCTCGGTCGCCCGTGAGCATCACCGTTTTTTCCACTCCCGCAGCCTTGAGCCGGCTGATGGCCTCGTGGGCATCTTCCCTTATTTGGTCGGAGATGACGATGTGGCCGGCATACTGCCCGTTGATGGCCACATGGATGATTGTGCCCACATGGTGGCAGGGTCTCCATTCAGCCCCTATGGCCTGCATCATCTTCTCGTTGCCCACGCACACGGTGTCATCGTTCACTTCGGCCCGGATGCCTTGTCCGGCCACCTCTTCTATATGCTCCACGCGGCAGTCGTCGTGTTCGTCGGGATAAGCCTCCCGCAGCGATAGGGCGATGGGGTGGGTGGAGAACCGTTCCACGTGGGCAGCCAAGTGGAGCAGGCGTTGTTCGTCGCACTCATGGGGATGGATGGCGTTCACCTTGAATACACCGTGGGTGAGGGTGCCCGTCTTGTCAAACACCACCGTGCCGGCTTTGGCCAGCGTGTCCATATAGTTGGAACCCTTGATGAGGATGCCATGACGCGAGGCTCCGCCGATGCCGCCAAAGAAGGTGAGGGGAATGGAAATGACGAGAGCACACGGACAGGAAACGACCAAGAACGTGAGGGCGCGATTGAGCCATACGGGGAAACCGGCGAGGAAATCGCTCGATAGCAGGGGAGGGATGAAGGCCACCAACAGGGCGGCAACGACCACGATCGGTGTGTAGACATGGGCAAACTTGGTGATGAAGGTCTCGCTTCTTGACTTGTGCTCGCCGGCACTCTCCACCAGTTCGATAATCTTTGAGGCCGTCGACTCGCCGAAGGTCTTGGAGACTCTCACCTTGAGCAGTCCAGAGAGGTTGACGCAGCCCGAGAGCACCTCGCCGTCGACCGTCACCGTGCGGGGAACGCTCTCGCCCGTCAGGGCCACGGTGTTCAGACTGGATGTACCTTCCGTCACCACACCGTCCATCGGTACCTTTTCTCCCGGCTTCACTACGATAGTTTCACCCACCGCCACGGTTTCGGGAGCCACGGTTGCCAGTTTGCCGCTGCGCTCCACATGGGCAATGTCGGGGCGTATGTCCATCAAGTGGGAGATAGACTCCCTGCTGCGCCCCTCGGCATAGTCTTCGAAAAGTTCGCCCACTTGGAAAAACAGCATCACAAACACGGCTTCGGGAAACTCGGTCTCGGCTCCCGGCAGAAAGCCGATGAGCAGTGCACCGATAGTGGCGATGCTCATGAGCAGGTCTTCATCAAACGGGTCTCCCTCCATGATGCCTTCCACGGCTTCGCCGAGCACATCATAACCGGCTATCAGATAGGGCACGAGATAAACCAGCAGCAGTTGCCATGTGGCAAGGCCGGCAGTTTTCTCTACGACTACGGCTCCCGTCAGCAGCACGGCCGAGAGGAGGATTCTTACAAGTTTTCGATTCATATCATCTTGGTTTGGTTCTTTTCTTTCATTTCTTCGGATGGGCTATGTCTCCCGTTTCCGTTTGCAAAGGTAAGGGAAAAGTTTTGCAACTCGGTTGCAAAGAAGTGGATGAGCAGATAAGTAAACGAGTTGACAAGTGGACGAGTTGACAAGTTAATGGCCGGTGATAGTTGATAAGCATTGGGAGATAATGGTTACAAAACGGCTGATTTTTCGTCTAAGATAAGAAACACCGAAGGCATTTTGCCGACAGAACAGAAAGCTACCGACATGAGAAGAAAACTGCTTTGCGCCCTGATTGGTATGCTCGCCTGCGCCCCAAGGGGCGTGGCGGCACAATCGAGCGTTTGTTATACCGGCACCCGGATGAGCAATCCCATGCGCCATGACGGCGGTCTGTCTCCCGTAGTGGGCGTGCATAACATCCAGACAATGAGGGCCAACCGGGAGCATCCCACCGCTGCCAACGGATGGGGATGGACCTACAACCACCAGCCGATGATGGCCTATTGGCGCGGTCGCTTCTACATGCACTACCTCTCGGATGAGCGTGACGAGCAGGTGCCACCCTCGCGCACGCTGCTGCAAACCTCCACAGACGGCTATGCGTGGAGTACACCGGTGGTTCTCTTTCCGGAATACCGGGTGCCCGAAGGGTTCAGAAAAGCGGGTGTGGAGGGAGAGGCCCACCGACTGGTGGCCGTGATGCACCAGCGGCAGGGCTTCTATGTGTCAAAAGCCGGTCGGCTCTTTGCTCTCGGGACGTATGGCGTGTGCCTCAATAAGAAAGACCACAATAACGATGGCAACGGCATCGGACGCGTCATCCGCGAAATCAAGGGCGACGGTTCGTTCGGTCCCATCTACTTCATCTACTACAACCACGGCTTCAATGCCGCAAACACCGACTTTCCCAACTGGAGGAAAGGAGACAAATGGCTGCGCCGGGCCTGCGAGGAGATGCTCTCCAATCCGCGCATACTGATGGGGTGGGTGGAGGAAGCCGACCGTGGTGATGCCCTCCTTCCGCTCAAGGAGCCTTACAGGGCCTACAACGACTATACGCTGCCCGACGGCCGACTCGTGGGCCTGTGGAAGCATGCGCTGACGAGCATTTCGGCTGATGGGGGACGAACGTGGAGCCGGCCCGTCAACCGCGCCCGGGGATTTGTCAACAGCAATGCCAAGATATGGGGACAGCGGTTGGGCGACGGCATGTATGCCACGGTCTACAATCCCTCGGAGTTTCGCTGGCCGCTGGCCATCAGTCTCTCCCGTGACGGGCTGGAATACACCACGCTCAATCTCGTCAACGGAGAAGTGCCCCCCATGCGGTATGGCGGCAACTACAAGAGCTACGGCCCGCAATATGTGCGAGGCATCTCAGAAGGCAACGGGCAGCCTGCCGACGGAGATTTGTGGGTGGCCTACAGCATGAACAAGGAGGATATGTGGGTGGCCCGCGTGCCCGTTCCCGTGACCACAGAGGCTCATGCACAGGCCGACGATGACTTCTCTTGCGTAGCCCGACTGTCCAAGCTCACGGCGTGGAATATCTATTCGCCGCTTCTGGCACGGGTGTCGCTCGATGGCGAGTGGCTGGTACTGTCGGACAAAGATCCGTTCGACTATGCCCGGGTGGAGCGCAAGATTCCGGCCACATCCGAGCTCCGTGTGAGTTTCGACATACAGGCGGCGCAAAACCACAACGGGTTGTTGCAGATAGAGTTTCTCGACGAAAACGGATTGGCCTGCTCGCGTCTGGAGTTCACAGCCGACGGTACGGCGCGCTGCAAGAGCGGTGCGCGCTATGGCACGTTTCTCAAATATGAGCCCGACCGCACCTATCACATCGATGCCGAACTGTCTGTGGCCGACCGCATGATAACACTCTTCGTTGATGGCAAGCAGGTGGTGAAGCGTGTCTTCTTTACCCCTGTACACAGCATAGAGCGCGTGATGTTCCGGACGGGAGCCGCACGCACGCTGCCCGACATCGACACACCGGCCGACCGGGACGACACGTTGCCCGGGGCAGGAAACACGGACACGTTGGCTGTCTACCGCATAGCCCATTTCAAGACCGTTTCCCGCGATGCCGACAGCGGGGCGGCTTTCCTCCATTCGGCTGATTACAAGCATTATGTGGACTATTTCAACGCGATGGAGGATGAGAATGTCGTGCAGGCCATTCCCAACGCACACGCTTGGGAGTGGATGCAAGAAAACATTCCGCTCTTCGAATGTCCGCAGCAAGACTTCGAACAGATGTATTACTACCGCTGGTGGACGCTCCGCAAGCATATCAAACTCACCGATGTGGGTTATGCCATGACCGAGTTTCTGGTGCCGCGCAGCTATGCCGACAAGTATAATCTCATCTCCTCCGCTCTCGGCCACCACATCTACGAAAGCCGGTGGCTCCGCAATCCCGTCTATCTTGATCAGATAGTCAACACGTGGTATCACGGCAACGACGGCGAAGCGATGCGGAAGCTCGACTTCTACAGTTCGTGGACACCCGCAGCCCTATGGGCCCGCTATCTCGTGGACGGTCGTAAGGAGCCGGCCGTGGCACTTTTGCCCGATTTGGAGAAAGAATATGCAAGGTGGGATGGGCATAAGGGCATCGCCCGTCCTTTCCCGTCGGTGAAGGGGACAGGGACTTCCGCAGCCCTCGACCATCCCTCGTCGGCTCTCTACTGGCAGTATGACGTGCGTGATGCGATGGAAGAAACCATCAGCGGGGGGCGCAAGGAGAAGAATGAGCGGCCGAGCATCAACAGCTACATGTATGGCAATGCGCGCGCCATCGCAGCCATTGCCACCCTTGCAGGGGACATGACAACAGCCAAGATTTATAACACCAAGGCCGATACGCTGAAGACTTTGGTGGAAAACTACCTATGGAACGACCGCCACAACTTTTTCGAGGTGCTGAAGAAAGATTCCTTCGCCAACGTGCGTGAGGCTGTCGGCTTCATTCCGTGGTACTTCAATCTGCCTTCCGACAACGCCAAATATGCACAGGCATGGCGGCAATGCGGCGACCCACAAGGTTTTTCCGCTCCCTACGGACAGACTACCGCCGAGCGCCGCCATCCGCAGTTCCGTACCCACGGTGTGGGAAAATGCGAATGGGATGGTGCTGTGTGGCCTTTCGCCACGGCCCAGACACTCACGGCCTTGGCCAACTACCTCAATGATTACAGCCGTCCGGTGGTAGGCGACAGCCTCTATTTCGCCGAACTGGAGAAGTATGTGCAGAGCCAGAACCACCGGGGAAAACCCTACATCGGCGAATATCTCGACGAGACCACGGGCTATTGGCTCAAAGGAGATCAAGAACGCAGCCGCTATTACAATCACAGCACTTTCAACGATCTGATTATCACAGGCCTCTGCGGGCTCCGTCCGAGTGCGGGGAACAGCCTTGTCGTCAATCCGCTGTTGCCTGCCGGCAAGTGGGATTACTTCTGTCTTGACAAGGTGCGCTACCACGGTCATGACCTCTCCATCGTGTGGGACCGCTACGGCTCGCGCTATCATGCCGGCATAGGCCTGAGCGTTTATGTAGACGGCAAACTGAAAGCTAATCGCAAAGATATGGGAAGAGTAAGAATAGAATTATAGAGAGATGAGAACATTTACATTATATAATATTACAAAGCAGCTATTGAGGTGTCGCACATTGGTTACACTGCTGTCGTTGGCGATGCTGACAACCGTCGCTCGGGCACATCCTGACTTCGGCAATGCGCAGTGGATTGGGGCCACGGCCAATGCTCACGACTCGTTGGCGGGGCGGAGTATTGTGCTGATGAGGACTGTCAGGTGCGGCAAACCTATCCGGGAAGCGAAGCTCAATATCTGTGGATTGGGGACCTACGAACTGTATGTGAACGGCCGGAAAGTGGGCGACGACATCTTGGCACCGGCGTGGAGCGATTACGACAAGACCGTGTTCTACAACACAATAGACCTCACGGGTGTCTTACAACACGCTGCGGAAGCAAACAAAAAGCCGGCTACGAAGGGGAAAAAGGCTTCGCAGGCCGGCGACAACACCATAGCCGTGATGCTTGGCAACAGTTTTTACCACGAGCAGGGGCTGCGCTACCACAAACTGAAAAGCAACTACGGCCCGCTCAAACTGTTGTTCCATCTCGCCATCGTCTACAACGACGGTAGTCGGGAGACAATAGAAAGTCGGTCGGAGGAATGGATGTGGGTGGAAAGTCCGGTCGTTTATAACAGCATCTATGGCGGAGAAGATTATGATGCCCGCAAGGAAGATACACCTCCAGCCCCCAAGGCTGCACTCGCTCTCCGGCCTCCGCTCGGCACACTCCGCCCCCAGATAGCTGCTCCAGTAAAAATCATGGAACGCTATCCCGTGGCCCGGAGGCTTCCGGGGATGGTGGTCGACATGGGCCAAAACCTCGCCGGCTTTCCCGAAATCACCGTCCGTGGACGGCGGGGGCAGTCGGTGAAGCTCATCGTTGGGGAGACTCTTACGCCCGACGGGCACGTGAACCAAAAGCAGACGGGGCGGCCCTACTATCTCACCTACACGCTCCGGGGCTCCCGGGAGGCAGCCGAAACGTGGCATCCGCGCTTCACCTACTACGGATTCCGCTACATAGAGGTGGAGGGGGCGGTGATGACGGGTGACGACAATCCCGAAGGACTGCCCGTGTTGGAGTGCCTGCAATCGTGCTTTATCTACAACTCGGCACCTAAGACGGGCGACTTCGAATGCAGCAACCGGCTGTTCAATGACACCTACCGGCTCATCGACCGGGCCATCCGGAGCAACTGGCAACACGTGTGGACCGACTGTCCGCATCGCGAGAAACTCGGATGGCTCGAACAGGACTGGATCAACGGTGAAGGACTTGTCTACAACTACGACTGCCGGGCCATGATCGAGCAAACCATGCAGCAACTTGCAGATGCCCAACATGCCGACGGGTCGATGCCCGAGATAGCCCCTGAGTATATCAAGTTTGAAGGTTCGTGGGCCAAGCCTTTTCAGGAATCGCCCGAATGGGGCGGTGCCTTGGTAGCCCTGCCGTTCCTCTACATGCGCCACTACGGTGACTCCTCGCTCGTGAGACGATACTATCCGGCCATGCGCCGCTATGTGGACTATCTTCATTCGCGCGACTCTGCCTACGTGCTCCGCATGGGGCTCGGCGATTGGTACGACTACGGCCCCGGCAAGGCGGGCTTTTCGAAAAACACCCCCGTGGCACTTGTGGCCACGGCCCACTACTATCGGTGGGTCAGTCTGGTGCAGGAGGCTGCCTTGATAGCCGGTAGGGCCGATGAGGCCATCATGTATGGAGTCATCGCCGAGCGCATCATGCTTGCCTTTCAGAAAGAGTTCTTCCATCCCGAGACGGCTTCCTACGGTTCGGGAAGCCAATGCTCCAATGCCATTCCGTTGGAATTGGGTATCGTACCGTTGGAGGTGAAAGACCGGGTGATGCAACATCTTGTTGGTGACATCCACACCCACGGCACCCGACTGACCACCGGTGACATCGGCACGCGCTATCTCTTTAATGTGTTGGTGCAGGAAGGACAGGGCGAACTGCTCTACCGGATGCTCAACCACGATGAGATGCCGGGCTACGGCTTCCAACTCAAGCAGGGTATGACAACGCTCGCAGAACAGTGGAATCCCGAGTTGGGAGCTTCACAAAACCATTTCATGATGGCACACATCAACAATCTGCTTGTGCCGTGGCTCGTGGGCATTCGTGTGAGCGGCCGGCAGGTTACCGTCTCGCCCCATCCCGTGGGCGACCTGACATGGGCCAAAGGCAGTACAACAGTCAATGGCAAACGGGTGAGTGTGGCATGGAGGATAGAAAACGGACGTTTCCTCCTCGACATCACCGCCCCTGACAGACAAAACTTACATCTTGACAATGAAACGATTGATTCTTTCTGCGCTCTGCGCCATTTGCAGCTGGAGTGCAACATTCGCACAGAATGACTACGCGGGCCACTATACCCGTAGTCTTCACGACATGATGGGCGACGTGGCCCGGCGTTGGAATGTTCGGTTGAAATACAATGTAGACACGGCAGGGCTACGCTTGCCCTACGCTGACTTCCGTGTGCGGCCCTACTCACTGGAGGAAACGCTGTCGAACATCTGTGCCTATTTCGACTTTAAATGGTGGAGACAGCCCGACGGTAGCTATAAGATCAAACCCTACGAATATCCCCGCCGCCACACAGAGGAGGGCGCGAAGATGCTCAGCTATCTTTCCACGCTCTATGCCGACCGCACGGCTTGGGAGGCTCGCCGCGACAGTCTGCGGCGCGAAGTGCGGATGCGGCTCGGCATCGATGCTTTCCTCGACTCCTGTGTGAACACTCGTCCCGTGTTCTCCAAAGTGAGAAAGCACGACGGTTACACCATGCAGAACATCTGCATCGAGCTGACCCCTGGGCAGCACGTGTTCGGAACCATCTATGCGCCTGCCCCCTCGAAAGAGACGAAACGGCGGTGGAAGAATGTGAGGAAATATCCCCTCATCATCTGCCCCGACGGACATTGGGAGACACGCACGCGCCCTGACGAGCAGAAACGGCTCGCCACATTGGCGCGGATGGGAGCCGTTTGTGTGGATTTTGACCTCTACGGTTATGGCGAAAGCGAGCAGGAAGTGGGGCGTGAGGCCCATCGCACCGACCGGGCCCATGTCTACCAAGCGGCCTGTGCCCTCAAACTGCTTGACTATCTGTGGAACCACCGACACGACATCGACCGGTCGCGTATCGGTGCCAATGGCGGTAGCGGCGGTGGCAGCCATACCATTCTGCTCACCGTGCTTGACGACCGCATCACGGCAGCTGCCCCCACCGTCAATCTGGCCAGCCATTTCGACGGCGGTTGCCCCTGCGAGAGCGGCCGGCCCATCCATCTGGCGGGCGGAGGCACGTGCAATCCCGAGCTCATTGCCATGTTTGCGCCCCGTCCCTTACAGATAGTGAGCGACGGAGGCGACTGGACTGCCTCTGTGCCCACGCTCGAATATCCCTACCTCCGCCGCATCTACGGCTTCTATGGGGCCCAAGATAAGGTGGAAAACGTACACCTTCCTGCTGAGCGACACGACTATGGCCACAACAAGCGACAGGCCAATTACGACTTCTTTGCCCGCGTTTTCGGTCTCGACCGCACCATGATAGATGAGACTAAGGTCACCATCGAACCGCGCCGGATGATGGAGACGGGACTTGAACGTTGACCAACAAGGAAGTTCCTGCTTCTATTAGATCCGGCAATGAGTCTACATGTCGGTTGAAGTGAGACATACACTTCTCCACTAAAAACTTGGCGTTATCCATTATTATCACTATATTTGCGATAGTAATGATGCTTATTGCCGGAGTTGCCCGTGCAAAAATCGGGCCGATCATTTAAACAACTACATACACATGGAGAAACAAATCTACTTCCGTGGTGTAGGACTGCTCCCTTTAGCCGGACTCCTGCCCCAAATGGTGTTGAATGCAAACGGACAAAGTAAAGCAACACCTGAAAGACCGAACATCGTATTCATCCTTGCCGATGACCTTGGTTATGGTGACATCTCTTGTTTTGGCAGCCATTTTGTCAAAACACCGAACATTGACAACCTATCCAAAACCGGCACGACATTCACCCAATGCTATGCCGGCTCGGCCATCAGTTCACCGTCCAGATGCTCACTGCTGACAGGCAAAAACACGGGAAACACCACCATTCGTGATAACTTCTGCAAGGCAGGAGGTATCAAAGGAAAGAAGGTGAGTCCTGATGGCAGCGTGTCTTATATCCGAAGAATGAATCTCCTGCCTACCGACACAACCATCGCCACCGTACTCAGAAGTGCCGGTTACAAGACTTGTCTCGTCAACAAGTGGCATCTTGACGGCTTCAATCCTGAAGCCACTCCACTCAACCGCGGCTTTGATGAGTTCCACGGGTGGCTTATCAGTACCATCTTTTCCAACGATCCTTACTATTATCCTTATTGGAGATTTGACAACGACAAACTCATCAACATTGAGGCCAACGCCCATGACAAGCATGTCATGCACAACACGGACCTTTCTACCGAAGACGCGATCAATTTCATCCGTAAAAACAAAGACAGACCGTTCTTCCTCTACTTGGCCTACGATGCGCCTCATGAGCCCTACATCATCGATGACACTTCGTGGTATGACGGCGAGAACTGGGACATGAATACCAAGCGCTATGCAGCCCTTATCACTCACATGGATGCGGCCATCGGACGACTGATGAAAGAACTGGAAAGACTGAAGCTCAGGAAAAACACGCTCGTGGTCTTCGCTTCCGACAACGGTGCAGCCGTACAAGCCCCGCTAAAACTGCTCAAGTGCAATGGCGTCTTCCGTGGACGTAAAGGTCTGCTTTATGAGGGGGGCATCCGCGTGCCGCTGATTGTCAACCAACCGGGCAAGATACCTGTCCGGACGCTTGAAAACATCATCTACTTTCCCGATATGATGCCCACGTTTGCAGCACTCACCGGCAGCAACAAGCATCTGCCACAACACCTCAACGGCATAAATATCCTGCCTCTTTTTTATGGCAAGCAACTGGATACCGATCACCGGTTGCTCTACTGGGAGTTTCCCGGGGTACAGAGGGCGGCCCGTAAAGGTGACTGGAAATGTGTCACAACCAAGAGAGGTGCTCCTTTAGAGCTGTATAACATCAAGGAGGATATGGAGGAACGGCATAATCTGGCGGACCAATATCCCGAGATGGTGAAAGAGTTCGACAAGGAAATGAAAGCCATCAGGCATCCTTCTCCCAACTGGCCGTTGGAAGGAGAATAAACGAAAGACGAAAGAGTAAAGAGGAGTCAAGGGGGCAAAGGATACGATTGTATTCTTTCCCTTGAGCTCCTCTTCTTTGTTTTCCTGACTTCAGAATTGATGAAGTCCTACGGTTCTTATTTTCCTTTTACTGTGGGAATTTCGGTCTTTTCCCTGACAAGCTCCCTCAATAGCCTTCATTCTGCTTCCACCCTTTCATCAGTTGGGTTTGACTATACGGAATGGCAAAGAGTGGTGCTGTCTTGCCATCGGCAAATTTCCATTTCAGGGGAGTGCCCTGTGTGCTGTTGCAATCTTTCACCACCATTCCGTTATCATTGGCCTGAAGCGTTGCCGACAACCCCGGAGTGCGGTGATTGAAATGAGCGACCATCACCTCGTTCAATCTTCCGGTGCGAACTAAGTCATACCATCGGTGTCCTTCAAAACAAAGTTCCAGCAGTCGTTCGTCTTCAATGGCTTTAGCCATTTCGTTCTTGGTCGCAGCAGTCGTGTTGTCAAGGCCTGCACGCGTCCTCACCAAGTTCAGCCACGAAGCAGCCTCGGCCGCAGCCCCGGCCTCATTGAGGCATTCCGCATACATCAGGAGTACATCGGCATATCTGTATATGATGTTGTCGCATCCACTGGCGCACTTGTTCAGCCCTTGATTGCCAAAGTCATAATACTTCAATGTTGTCGGTAAGTAAGCATATCCGTTGGCATTGACCTTTACCTCGGCTGTTTGCTTCGAAATGGATTGGCGGGTGTCGTATATTCCGTCATACGTCATCTCCTTGTAACGCTTGTCATTAGGATGGCTGCGGAGGAGATTATACAACTCCCAAGTCATCAACAGGCAACTTGTTCCCTGTGAACAAGAGATGGTAGACTTTGTGCCATCGTCATAGGTGTAGCTGGGTTGTGTGCCGGGACTCACATTTGGAATGCTTCGTTTCATCAAGTCGTTGGCCACTACCGTAGCTCCATTGTTAAACTGTGCGGCGAGAATGATTTCTTTATTCATCGGTTTGTCTGAACCGTAGATGTCCGCTATCGAAGCCTGTAGTCCCAGTTTCCCGGTATTGGCATTAGCATAATTGATGACCTGTTGCAAGGATTTCTTGGCCGACACGAAGTCGTTGCGAGTCATGTCCACCTCAGCTTGCATTGTATAGGCAGCCAACCGGGTGGCGCGCCCTGACGAGGTGCCCGCTTCATAACTGTCAGGCAGGTTGGCAATGGCCGTAGCCAAATCGGCATTTATCTGCTTATACACCTCATCGACTCCGCTCCGTTCATAACCATAGAGTGTGGAATAGTCGTCAATAACAGTTGTTGTCAACGGTACGGGGCCGAACAGACGCACCAATGTAAAATAAGCATAGGCCCTGAAAAAGCAGGCTTCTCCTTCAAATCGCGCCTTATTGGCACTGCTCACATTGCCTGCCTTTTCTATGACATTGTTACAACGGTTAATCATTTTATAGCAGTCGCTCCATATCGAAGCGGTGATGCCCAATGTAGCATCCCACGTGCTTTCGTTCATATTGATGAAGTCGGTGGCATTGTTGATTTTATAATCATACGCCTCGTCCGTACACAGACTGTTGACATAGACAACATTCTGGCTCACGGTCTGCAAATAATAATACACATCCAGCAGGATGGTCTGCACCTCGCTCTCGTTCTTCATATAGGTCTCCATCTGCATGGAGTCGGAAGGATACCTGTCAAAGAAACTGTTGCTGCACCCCACAGTGTTTGTTAATGCTACTGCCATTACGGAATACAACAGAATGTCTTTTATCTTTTTCATCATCATGCCCTTTCTTTTAGAAATTTAAGTTTACTCCGAAAGTGATTACCCTTGAGATGGGATATCCGCCGAAATCCACCCCATTGTTGGTAGCCGAATTACCTTTGTAGTTGGCCTCTACCGAATAGCCGGGATAGCTGTCGAAAGTCCACAGATTCTGCACATTCATGCTGAATCTTACACTCTCTACACCTATCTTGCTGCACAATTTTCGTGGCATGGTATAGCCCAACGCGATATTGCGGATGCGCAAGAAATCGGCATTGTAGAGATAGCGGGTGGAAGGACTGATGTTTGCCCCCAGATTGTTGGTACCTGCCTTGTGGGAGAATCCGTTACCCGGTTGTTCTGCCGATCTCCAGCGATTGAGCCCCGACTCTGCCAGCACATTATCGTCGTAGCGGTTCAGCGTGAATGCTCTGGCCGCAGCATAGATCACCTTTCCGCCCACCTGTCCGTCAATCGTGACTGCCAAGTCAAAGTTCTTATATCCCAGTTTGTTGGTCCATCCGTAGGTGAAATCGGGCTGATAGTTGCCCACACACTGATAGTCGTTGGTGTCGATGACCTTGTCGCCATTGACATCTTCAAATATCAGGTCGCCTAAAGCCTCGGCTCCTTTCTTGGCATATTTCTGTAGATCTGCCTCTGTATTGAAAGTCCCAATGACCTTCAGCATATACATGTCACCCATGGGGCGGCCCACATAATTGCGAATGACATCGGCCCACTTGGTGCCTGCCTTGCCGTTGGCGAGCTGTTTCTGGTTGTTGGCCAGGGAGAGTATCTTGTTTTTGTTGAGCGACCAGTTGAAAGTCGTCTCCCAGTTGAATGTGCCTTGGAGCACCTTGGCATTAAGCTGCACTTCGATACCTTTGTTCTCCACCTCTCCGGAATTCATATACACACTTCCCGCAATGCCGTTGAAATCGGGTATGTTGGCCGGCATCACGATATCACTCGTACGCCTGTACATGTCTACGGTGAGATTGATACGGTTAAAGAAGGCGAGATCTATCCCCAAGTCCACTTGCTTGTTTTTCTCCCATCCCAGTTCCCTGTTGGAATATCCGTTAGGGTAATAGGCGGGAAAGGAGACGTTGCCAAACACGACATTGTGGTTGGTGTTGATGGTGGATATCCATGCATAGTTGGTGCCTATCTGGTCATTGCCCGTCACACCGTAGCTGGTGCGCACCTTGGCGATGGTCAACCATGAGAGCCGTTTCATCCACGGTTCTTCGGTGATGTTCCAAGCCAACGAACCGGAATAGAACAGTCCCGACCTGTTGTCGGGCCCGAACTTGCTGGAGCGGTCGCGACGCAACGAGCCCGACACGACATATTTGCTGTCGTAGTCGTAAATGACACGCCCGAATAGTGCGTCGAAAGCATATTTTGTGTTTCTCGAAGAGCCTGTCCACAGGTTGGCCCCCATCACGTTGGTGATGCTCGTGTTCTTGTAGGCCACGGGGTTGTCTGCATCCGTACGGTCGTCTTGTCTCACGCTGAAGTCGCTGTTATATTCGAAGTCGTAGCCCAAGACAGCATTCAGATGATGCTTTTCGCCAAACATGCGGTCATAGGTGGCCGTGGTAGACCAATAGGTGTTGTAGCCGAATCCGGAGGAGCGATAGGCATCTATGGCCGAAAGATTGGGTGTAGACTTGTTGCCGGTCTCGTTAGCTCCCAACAGACAGGCCGATTGGTAGTAGTCGAGTTTCGTGGAATTGGTTGACAAGTCCACGGAGGACCGCACCGTCAGACTCTTGAGAGGCTTTATCTCTATATAGGCATTGGTGAGCGTCCTGATGCTCCACGAGTCATTACTGTTCTCCAAAAGGTTGGCAACGGGATTTCTCAACTGGTTGTTGAGCCCATAGCGCGTGTAGTGCTGTGCTATCTGCGTGTAGTCACCATTGGGCTGCCATACAGGCAGAATGGGTGGATAGGACAGTGCCTCGGCTATAACGCCCGTCACGTCTTCAGTGCCGCCGCCTGCCGGCTGCTGTGCCCGCTTCTTGGTGTAGGTGGGTGAGAATCCGACACCTATTTTGACATACTTGTTCAGTCTGGCATCGAAGCCCCCTTTCACGTTCACCTTTCTATAATAGGAGTTTAGCAAGATGCCGTCTTCGTTCTGGTAGTTGACCGAAAAGTGGTAGGTCACATTCTCGTTGCCCCCCGTCACATTGGCATTGGCCCGATAGTTCAGGGCATTTCTGAATATCTCGTCTTGCCAGTTGGTATTGGCATAGTCACCACTCTCCCGGAGTTTGAGCAATCCCGGGAAGTTGCCGATGGTGCCATTGTTGGTGCGGGCTTCGATGATCATGTCAAGATAGTCCTTGGAGTCCAAGACATCTACATAGCGTTGCACCTGATTGACTCCTATCTGGGTGAAGAAAGAAACCCTTGGCTTGCCCGTCCGTCCGCTTTTCGTGGTTACTATGATGACCCCGTTTCCGGCCTTGGAACCATAGATGGCCGATGATGCCGCATCTTTCAATATCTGTATGTCATCTATATCGGTAGGACTGATGCTGTTAAACAGTTCGCTGTCTGTCGTGGGATAGCCGTCGATGACATACAAAGGATCGTTGCCGCTATTGATGGAACCCGCTCCGCGGATGCGGATGGCAGGGGCCGCTCCGGGCTCACCATTGACCTGTTGCAACGTGATGCCCGACGACATGCCTACGAGGCTCTGGGCCACATTGGATGTGGGCATGCCGGCTATCCTGTCACCTTTGACCGTAGAGATGGCCGTGGAAACCGAGCGTTTGGCTATTGCTCCATAACCGACCACCACCACTTCGTCGATGGTTCTGTCACTTTCTGTCAAAACGATATTGACCGTAGATTTGCCGGCCACCGGCACCTCCTGCCGTTCATATCCCACGTAGGAGACGACAAGCGTTGCATGGTCGCCCACCTTGATGGAGAAGTTGCCGTCAAGGTCGGTCACTCCGCCATTGGAGGTGCCCTTCTCCATGATGGTGGCGCCGATGATTGGTTCGCCGCTGCCGTCTTTCACACTTCCCGTAACGACCGATTGCGCATGGGCCCCGATGACTGAAAATACAAAGAATACCGTTGTCATCAACGATAGCCTGCACAAGGCAGGCCATTTCTTTCTGCAAATGTCTTTCATACTGCATTGTTTTTAGTTATTAGTGATTGTGGTTTAATAGATCGTAGTTTATCTCACAAATATATCTTCTGAAAGAAGACGAACCACTTGTTTTTTGATTTTTCGACACCACTTTTTGATACTTCCACAAAAATCGGCCCTTGTTTCTCGAATCGGAGCAGAAGTATCTCTTTCTGTGGTGGAGAGGGGAGCCGGAGTGTGGCAAGGTGTTGGCTTTTAGGGATACCTGCAGAAGTTGTCAAATAATATCACACCTGATTTGCATTCGGCCTTGTTTCATCGTGTTTTGCCGTGGCAGAAGGAGTACGCATATATTTTCTTTGTGTAGAATTTTTTGTCATTAAATGGCTTTCCGCAGCAAATTCTTATGGTCAAAAACTTGCACAGATGGGAATGTTTGGTTATTTTTGCAACATAAGATTAATGTGAAAGGAATAATGAATGGAAGCGATTCTCAACGACTATCACAAGAAGATAAACGCGATCAAGCTCCAATCGGTAGAATCTTGGAGCAAGCTCAAGTTGTCGCGCAAGGAGTGCTTGAATCAATTCAATCGGTTGCGGGAACAACGGTCTGCAAGGGAATCCAAATAGTCCGTCTAAAGGATTGGGCAATAGGGCAAAATCTATGGATAGAAGCAGCTTCGCTTGGGATTTATGCAGATCGCGGATCTGAGAACGAAGTTTACCTGTCTACAGAAGGAAATGTCGTTTACAAACTAAACGACTTCCGTTATTCTGATGACAACCTCACTCCGTTTTTTGACCGTATAAAAGCTCATAATCAATACTTTCCTGATTGTGCCTATACACTGTTAGGCTTTGCTGAAAATAAAAACGGTAATGTCTGTGCCGTACTTAGCCAACCTTACATCATCTCTGAACGCGAAGCCACAGAAAAGGAGATCAATAATGAATTGCAACGGTTGGGCTTTATGCCACAAATAGATGGAGAATACTATTCCAACAAAGTACATGATATCTTTGATGCCTCTCCCAACAACGTGCTTGTCGGCATCGACGGTAACCTTTATTTTATAGATACCATCATTTACAAATCGGACGAAAAGAATTTGAACATTTACAAAAAACAGTCTCCCAAATTCTCGAAATCATCTGATTAAGAATTTTAGAATAATCTCTGCACAACACCTTAAACAAGCGCGACGGATGAACAAGACTCCGGTCTTTTTGTGTTACAAATCTATTACTATCACCTATATTCATCATTCATGGTACATTTACGGACTCAACTTGCAAATTTATATTGTCAAATAATATCACGCCTGATTTGCATTCGGCCATTTTCCATCGTATCTTTGCTGTGGCAAGGGGAGTACGCGTGTGCTCCCCTTTTTCGTGGATGTTGCCGGCAGAGGTGCTTGCGGAGGCCGAATAGGGATGCGAAAGGGGCTCCGCAGGGTTGTGGATGGGCCTGAATCGCAAGTTGAGTGTGGCCCTTTGAGGATGTGAGTGTGGCCGTTCGGGTGTCTTTTTTCGTCTGTTTTGACATTTTGTTGCGGCTGAAGCAGGGCACTATACTTTTGGAGGTGATTTTTATGTCAAGTAAGGCGAAAACTTTCAAAAGGTTTTTTGGAGTTTTTAAGCTATACTTTCAGATTTATAGTAAATGGTGCTGAAAACTGCTGAATGCCACCTTTCTGTCTACGGGGAAATGCGCATTAGAAGTTGTATGCACTGTCATCCGCTTTCAATTTCTATTTCGATAAACAGCTATTTGTTGATTTTTCCCAACAAACAGCATTATTTTGACTGTATAAATGACTATCATGCGAATAAAAAACAGAAAAAAATCGGCTTTTCCGTTTGCTTTATCGGAAAAATTGAGTACATTTGTGGCGTTATCGAACTTAGGCAATCACCCCCAACTCAAGAGTTATAACAAACTTAAATATAAACAACAACACAATGAATTATCTATTGCGACTAACTATGCCAATTCTGCTCGCGGTTTTGGCAACTACCGTGCGGGCCAATACCTACACGAACGGCGTTAACAGCACGTTTGTATTCAACACTGCAGAGGGGCTACAGGAATTGGGCATAGCTTTACCCGCCCCCAAAGCAGCAACGGATATCAATACCGACTTGACTAAAGATGGTATCACGTTATCTAATACAAAAGGAAGTACTGCAACCCGTATTTATAATTCAAATGGAAAATACAGTCTGCGCATCTATAAAAAAGGCACATTGACATTGAAAGCCGGTGGGGCCAATATCACAAAAATCACCATCACGGGCTATTCTGCTTCAAACTTTGGTCTGAGTACCACACAAGGTACTTATAATGTATCGGGAACTGTAGGCACATGGACAGGAACCGAGTCAGCAGTCACTTTCAAAGTCGATGCTAATACCTATATCAATACCATTGAAGTGGCCATCAATGGCGAAACGCCCAAACCCACTCAAACGGTGAACGGGCTTGCCGCTCTGAAAGACATCGCAGACGAAACGCCTGTACATCTCTACATTGCCGATGCCGACAATGCCCGCGTGCTCTTTGCCGGCAACGAAGAGGCCTTCATCCGCGACAAGGATTGCACGGTTTGCTTCTCTGGTGTCAAGGCCAAGCCCGCCATGGTATACAACCAGCACGTCGCAGGCTACATCGTCGGCAAGAAAACGACCCAAAACGGCATGACCACCCTGCAAGCAACGGTTGATACACACACAGCTTTCCTCGTGATAGCTGCCCCCGTGCAAGAGGCTGATGTGGAGCCTGCTGTCATGAAAGCCGGTGAGCACGCCGCCCATCTTGGCGACTGGGTCACAATGAAAGACCTGATCATGAAAAATGGCAAACTCGAGGCAAACGGACAGACCTATATGCTGAACAATGCCTACGGGCTCAACGGCAGCTCGTTCTATCAGCAGCCATACGAAGGGGCCATTGTAGACCTCTCGGCCATCGTTTATCCCACTGCGACAGGCATCGAATTGCGCCCTATATACAATAAGGTGGAGAAGACGGAGGCTCATGATGTGGAGGCCCGAGACTTCCGTCCGCTCATCTATGTGATAGACGAAGCTCGCAACTTCACTTCTCCGACGGCTGACATTCCCCACGCCACCGTGCGCCTGCACCGCACATTCTCTCCCGACAAGTGGAATACGCTCGCCCTGCCTTTTGCCGTAACCTTCGAAGGGGGCAAGCTGCGCAAATACGACAACGTGGACGGACAGACAATGAAGTTTGTGGAAGCCGCATCTGTGGAACCGGGCGTGCCCTATCTGTTCAAGCCGGCCACAGCTATGGAGAACCCTGTCTATAAGGATGTGACGCTCTCCAAGGCCGAAGCACAGAAAATCACACACGAGGGTTACAGCTATGTGGGCACTTACAGTCCTTATACGTTGAAGACCGACAAGACCGAGTGCCTCCTCGGCGAAGACTACATGCTCTTCCGCCCGGACACCCAGACTTCGCCCGATGCCAACAAGCTGAAAGGCTTGCAGGCCTACTTCATCGTGCCTGCTACGGCAGAAAATGTCAAGGTAGCTATCGTAGGTGAGGCCACAGCCATCGACAATATCACTACCGACCACCCGACAGCATCGGCCAATGCCCGCGTCTACAATCTCAATGGGCAGTTTGTTGGTATCGGAACAGCCGGTTTGCCCAAGGGAATATACATCGTCAATGGTAAGAAAATGGTTATCAACTGACAAATAAACAACAACTGACAATAGACAAGAAACATGTATAACCATCAATAGGAATGAAGCGAATAATCATGAAAAAATATCTATTTTCACTGCTTTGCCTGGTCTTTGCGCTGGGCATAAGCGCACAAAACGACAAGAAGCCCAAAGTTATCAAACTCAAGACGGGCTTGGAGGTGACCTTTGTCAAGGATCAGATAGACAGTGCCCGCATTGTGTTCGGCCCCAACGGGCAGCAAGACTCGCTTGGCATCAAGGTCTATGTACACGATGCCGAACCGGTGGACTATCTTTATTCGCAAATCAAGGAGGTGGTATTCTTTGAACAGGGAGGTGAAACGCCCGACGAAGAGAATAAGAACAAGAATACCAAAGCCGATTTAGAGAAGAATCCCGAAGGTTGGAGATTGGAGTTCCCACGCTTTATCCAAAATCGCGAGGCAACGTATGAGATTACCCATAAAACAAAAGACGGATATGGGGTAAACTTCTCCTTGGAATGGGATGGGTTCAAAAGGGCCAATCGCTGGACATGCTATCAGCTCTATGCGAAAAATATGGAGAAGCATACAAAACGCAAAGATGACTTCAAGGAAGATCCAATGATTACGAATCCTGCTCACCGAAGCACATTAAACGATTATAAAGGAAGTGGCTATTCACGAGGACATCTTTGCCCATCAGAAGATCGTGTCTGTTCGGTAGAACAAAACAATCAAACGTTCTATTTGAGTAATATGCAGCCACAAGACCAAGGGCACAACGGAGGTATATGGAGCAAACTTGAAACTGCTGTGCGTAAAAACTACGCACCCAAATGTGATACCTTATATGTAGTAAAAGCTGCCACCATTGATGACAAACACATACAAGGATACACAAGTTCAGGACTGATAATACCGGATTTCTTTTACATGGCTCTATTAGCATACGACAAAGCCAATGACACCTACCACGCATTGGGCATTTGGTCTCCTCATAAGAATAAGAGTCAACCTGAATACATCACTATCAAGGAATTGGAGAGACGCACCGGCATCGACTTCTTCTGCAACTTGCCCGATGCAACGGAAGAGAAAGTGGAAGCTGATGGCAGTCGTGAGAATGAGGGATATTGGAATGTCACGTTTTTCCACGCGCAACCATAACCGCTAAATAATCGAATGAAGCCGGAGCCGCAGCAGCTCCGGCTTTTTTTATGTACACCGATTCACGCAATCATTGCACCCACTGACGACAAAAGCAGTGCATGTTCGTCTATGGGATATAACTGTCAAACATGCGCATGATGATTCTTAAGAAGTCTTTTCTAATGGCTATCGCCATGCTTGCAAGTCTTTTTTCGCAAGCACATCCGTATAAACTATGGTATCGGGAACCTGCACAGGTGTGGACGGATGCTTTGCCACTTGGCAATGGCAGGCTTGGAGCCATGGTATATGGTATTCCGGCCACGGAGCGCATACAGCTCAACGAGGAAACCATTTGGGCCGGACAGCCCAATGGCAATGCCAATGCGAAGGCGCTGAAGGCCATTCCCGTAATTCAAGACCTGATTTGGAAGGGCGAATACAAGAAGGCGCAAGACTTGGCGACCTCAGATGTGATGTCGGCCACCAACTGGGGAATGCCCTACCAGGCTTTCGGCAACGTGTACATCTCCATGCCGGGCATGGGCAACTACACAAACTATTACCGCGAATTGAGCCTCGACTCGGCACGGGCCATCACCCGTTGGACGGCAGATGGGGTGACCTATCGGCGCGAGGTGATCACTTCGTTGGTCGACAATGTGGTCACCGTCCGCTTCACGGCCGACCAACGGGGCTGCATCACGTTCAATGCCTACTTCACCACTCCCCACGACGATATTATTATCAAGAGCGAGGGCGACGAAGCCACGCTGTTTGGCGTGACTTCCAAGCACGAAGGACTGAAAGGTAAAGTGCGCTTCATGGGACGCATGGCGGCGGTGGCAAAGGGGAAAGGGGAAGGGGCCGTGGCCCACTCCAAAGACGGAATTGTGTCGGTGAAAGGGGCCGACGAGGCTGTGCTCTACATCTCGATAGCCACCAACTTCAACAATTATAAGGACATTTCCGGTGACGAGGCCGTCCGTTCGGAACAAATTTTGCGGGCTGCCATGGCTCGCGATTATGCACAAAGCAAAGCCGAACACATCAGCCGATTCCGGCAGTTGATGCACCGTGTGACGCTCAACTTGGGTGAAGACCAATACAAAGACCTGCCCACCGACGAACGGATTATCCGTTTTGCCGACCGAGACGACAACTATCTCGTGGCCACTTACTTCCAATTTGGTCGTTATCTGCTCATTTGCAGTTCGCAGCCCGGCGGACAACCGGCCAATCTGCAAGGTATCTGGAACGATAAACTCTTCCCGGCATGGGACTCGAAATACACCACCAACATCAATCTTGAGATGAACTACTGGCCGGCGGAGCTCACCCAACTCACCGAACTCAACGAACCGCTGTTCCGACTCATCCGCGAAGTGAGCGAGACGGGGGCCGAGACGGCTCGCACGATGTATGGCAAAAGCGGTTGGGTGCTCCATCACAACACCGACATCTGGCGTGTCACGGGAGGCATAGACCATGCGCAGAGTGGCATGTGGATGACCGGCGGGGCCTGGCTTTGCCGCCATTTGTGGGAGCACTACCTCTACACGATGGACAAAGATTTCCTGCGACGCTACTATCCGGTGATGAAGGGGGCGGCAGAGTTCCTTGACCAGATGCTCATTCCGGAACCGCAGCACGGTTGGCTGGTCATCTCGCCATCGGTCTCTCCCGAAAACAGCCATCCATCCAAAGACGGGAAAGTGGCCATCGCGGCCGGAACGACGATGGATGTACAGCTCGTGAATGAGCTTTTCAGTGAGGTCATGGCCGCCTCGAAGGTGCTTGGTGAGGATGCCGCTTTGGCCGCCCACTATGCCGAGAGGCTTAAACTTATGCCCCCGATGCAGGTTGGCAAGTGGGGACAGTTGCAGGAATGGATGGAAGACTGGGATGATCCCAACGACACCCACCGCCATGTGAGCCATCTCTACGGGCTCTACCCCGGTTGTCAAATCACGCTCTCGGGTACTCCCCGGCTCTTCGATGCCGCCCGCACATCGCTCATCCACCGCGGCGACCCGAGCACGGGTTGGTCAATGGGATGGAAGGTGTGTCTGTGGGCCCGGCTGCTTGACGGCAACCATGCCTACAAACTCATTCGCAACCAACTGTCACTCACCGATGACCGCTTCGTCGCTTACGGCACCGACAAGAAGAAAGGAGGCACCTACCGCAATCTCTTTGATGCCCACCCACCGTTCCAAATCGACGGCAACTTCGGCTGCACGGCCGGCATAGCCGAGATGCTTGTGCAGAGCCATGAGGGCTATATCAACCTGCTGCCGGCCCTGCCCGACGCGTGGAAAACCGGGGGGGAAGTGAAAGGTCTGATGGCCCGAGGGGCTTTCGAGATAGAACACCTTGCTTGGAAAGACGGTCGGGTGGTGCGGCTTGCCATCCGTTCCAACGCCGGAGAACCGCTGCGGGTGAAAGCCAACGGCAAGATGATGATGAGGAAGACCCACAAGGGTCAAACGCTGACGCTCATCGGAAAGTGAACCAACGCTCCAAAAACAATATCAAAGAAGACATCGCTATGAAGAAAATCATTTCCATCTTCGCCCTTCTGTGCTGTTTGTCGCTCACGGCCGGCGCACAAAAGCCTTGGGACAACGGTCGGTTGCAGGTGTCTGCCAACCACCGTTATCTTCAGTTTGCCAACGGTCAGCCCTTCTTCTGGTTGGGCGACACAGGCTGGCTGTTGCCCGAACGGCTTGACCGTTCCGAAGCCCAATACTATCTACAAGCCTGCCGACGGGCCGGTTACAATGTGGTGCAGGTGCAGACGATGAACGGCGTGCCCTCTTACAACATCTACGGTCAGCCCTCGCTCATAGATGGTTGGAACTTCTCAGGCATCGACCGCAAAGGCGTTTACGGCTACTGGGATCATCTGGACTACATCGTCCGAACGGCCGAACAAAACGGCATCTACATCGCTATGGTGCCCATTTGGGGCACACTGGTGAAGGAGGGGAAGATAGATGTGGCCGGAGCCAAGGCCTATGGTCGCTTTTTAGGCAACCGCTACAAGAACAGTCCCAACATCGTGTGGATGATAGGCGGTGACATTCAAGGCGACATACGCCCCGAGATATGGGAAGCTCTGGCCACAGCCATCCGCTCGGCAGACGACCGCCATGTGATGACCTACCACCCCCGGGGCCGCTACACATCGGCCAAATGGTGGAGCAAAGCCTCGTGGATAGACTTCCACACCTTTCAGAGCGGCCACCGCAAGTATGGGCAGCGCATGGGCAACGCCGATTATCCCATCCCCGATAGCACCGAGGAAGACAACTGGATGTATGTAGACTCCACGTGGGCCTACCGTCCCTTGAAGCCCGTGCTTGATTCGGAACCAAGCTATGAGGACATTCCCAAAGGGCTGCACGATCCCAATGAGGCCCGTTGGCAGGCTCACGATGTGCGCCGCTATGCCTACTGGAGCGTGTTTGCCGGCAGTTGCGGCCACACCTACGGGCACAATGCCATCATGCAGATGCTCAAGCCGGGCTACGCCACGGGCTATGGCACCGACGGAGCCGAGAAATACTGGTATCAGGCGCTCAACGATCCGGGCTACAACCAGATGAAGCACCTGAAGAATCTGATGCTCGCCTTGCCCTACTTTGACCGCGTGCCCGACCAAAGCGTCATCGCCGGCAAGAACGGCACACGCTACAACCGGCTCATTGCGACCCGCGGCAACGATTATTTGCTGGTGTATAACTACAACAGCGTGCCCATGAAAGTGGATCTGCGAAAGATTTTAGGCAACCGGAAAAACGTGTGGTGGATGGATGCCGCGACGGGCAAACTGACTTTCATCGGCGACTTTGACTCCAAACCCACAACCTTCAACCAACAGAATCCGTATTCCGGACAGGTTTGCGACGGTGTACTCATAGCCGTAGATGCTACCAAAAACTATATCGCCAAAGACCAAAAGGCGATTGCCGATCGCAGCATGACCGGTCGAAAGCGCGATTTTAACGAATGACAAGATGAAAAGACTACGCCTGCTGTTCATGCTCTGCGCCGCCTTGACGGGCATCGCTTCGTTTGCTGCCAACGTGGCTGTGAACCACTTGACAACCGAGAACATGACCAACCCGCTGGGCTTAGGTACCACCGTGCCCCGCTTCTCGTGGCAACTGAGTTCGGAGAAAAGGCAGGTGGTGCAGACGGCCTACCACATCATGGTGGCCTCCACGCCCCGGTTGTTGGAACGGGGAGAAGCCGATTTGTGGAACTCGGGGGAAGTGAAAAGCGACGCCCAACTATGGATCGACTACCGCGGACGCGCCCTGCAAAGTGGCGACGAGGCCTACTGGCGGGTGCGGGTGACCACCAACCGGGGGAAGACCGAATGGAGTGCCGTACAACGGTTTACCATCGGACTGCTCGGCGAAAATCGGTGGAGCGGTCGTTGGATAGGGCTGGAAGAACTGCAACCGGGCGAACGAAAAGGCATGTACACCCGACTGGCTGCCCGCTATCTGCGCAAGGAATTCAAGCTGAAAGGGCGTGTGAAGCGCGCCATGGCCTACGTGGCAGGACTGGGCGTGCATGAATTCTTCGTCAACGGCATCCGTATGGGTGGCCACCATGTGCTACAGCCCGTGCCGAGCGACTATCGCAAGACTGTCTACTACAACACCTACGACGTGACCGAACCGCTCAACGCCTCGCATACAGCCTGTTTAGCCATTATGCTGGGCAACGGTCGGCTGTTCCCCATGCGGCAGGAGAAGCCCTATAAGACACCCTTTTTCGGCTACCCGAAGTGCCGCATCAATGTGCGCATCGACTACGAAGACGGTTCGCACGCTGTTTGGGCAACCGACCCGTCGTGGAAACTGACCGTTGATGGTCCCATCCGCGCCAACAACGAATACGACGGTGAGGAATATGATGCCCGCAAGGAAATGCCCGGATGGAACCGCGTGGGCTTCGACGACAGCCGGTGGCAGGAGGCCCGGCGATGTGCCGTGCCCGATGGCACGCTGCGCTCGCAACCCACCGAGGGCATGGTAGAGACTCCCTATCCGCATCGTCCCCGCATTCTCTCCCCCCTTGGCAATCACAAAAGCACTTCATTACCACCTGCCACCCATCACCCATCACCTCTCATTCTCGACTTCGGACAGAACATGGCCGGCTGGATAGGCGTCAAGGTGCGTGGCAACAGGGGCGACACCATACGTGTGCGCTATGCCGAAAAACTCAATGCCGACGGCACACTCTACCGCGACAACCTGCGCAACGCGCGCTCGGAAGACATCTATGTGTGTAACGGGAAAGAGGCAGGCAGACTCTGGAAGCCCGCATTTTCCTACCACGGCTTCCGCTATGTGGAGGTGAGCGGACCGGTGAATGCCACGCCCGACGACTTCACGGCCTTCACCGTGAGCGACGAGATGGCAACCACGGGCCACTTCGAATGCTCCGACACCACGCTCAATGCCGTGGTGCGCAACGCATGGTGGGGCATCTACAGCAACTACAAGGGAATGCCCGTAGACTGTCCGCAGCGCAACGAGCGGCAACCGTGGCTGGGCGACCGCACCGTGGGTTGCCTCGGCGAGAGTTTCCTCTTCAACAACGAGCGACTCTACAGCAAGTGGATGGGCGATCTGGCAGAGGGTGTGCGCTCCGACGGCGCACTCTCCAACGTCACACCGGCCTTCTGGAACTACTACGAAGACAACGTGACATGGCCGGCTGTATTCCCCTTTGCCTGCGATATGCTCTACCAACAATACGGCAACATCCGCCCCATCACGGAATGTTACCCTTACATCAAGAAGTGGTTCACTCATATACTTGACGAATACCGGCACGAAGACATCATCACCAAAGACAAGTATGGCGACTGGTGTGTGCCGCCCGAGAAGCCGGAACTCATCCACAGCCAAGACCCCGCACGCAAGACCGACGGCGCACTTATCTCCACAGCCTACGGCATCAGAGTGTTCCAACTGCTGGAGAAGTTTGCCCGGCTACAAGGCATGGAGTGCGAGGCAGACTGTTGGAAAGAGCAGCGCAGCCGCATGACGGCGGCCTTCAACCGCAAATTTCTCACGCTCAAGCGCGGCACTTCGCCCCGCCCCGGCCACGTGCTATACCCCGACAGCGTATTCTACGGCAACAACACGGCCACGGCCAACCTCCTGCCGCTGGCTTTCGGCATTGTGCCCGACAGCCTCAAAGATGAAGTGGTGAAGAACGTGGTGACCAACATCATCACCACGGGCGACGGACACGTGACCTGCGGTGTCATCGGCATCAGTTGGTTGCTGCGTGGACTGTCCGACAACGGCTTTGCCGATGTGGCCTATCTGCTGGCCACCAACAACACCTATCCGTCGTGGGGATACATGGCCAAGAACGGAGCCACCACCATCTGGGAGCTCTGGAACGGCGACAAGGCCGACCCGGCGATGAATTCGGGCAACCACGTGATGCTCCTCGGTGACCTGCTCACGTGGTGCTACCAATACTTGGCGGGCATTCGTCAGGCCCCAGGGAGCACGGCCTACAAGCACATCGTCTTGCAGCCCTCATTCGACATAGAAGACTGTTTCCATGTAGATGCAAGCTACATGACACCCTACGGTCGGGTGGTCAGCAAGTGGAAGAAGACTCTTGAACGCGTGGAATGGCAGGTGGAGGTACCCGTCAACACCACGGCCACGGTGTACCTGCCCAACGGAAAGACCGAAGAGATAGGTTCCGGGAGCTACACGTTCGAGAGCGACATCACGCCAAAGAATCCTGCTATCGTGGAAGACGAATTCCTCTACGAGTCGGCCGGCTTCCCGCAGGCCCACGCTTCCACCATCACGCAACTGAAAAACGGCGACCTCGTGGCCGCTTATTTCGGCGGCACTTGGGAGCGCAATCCGAATGTCTGCATCTGGGTGAGCCGCAAACCCAAAGGTTCCGACCGTTGGGAGGCTCCCGTGCTGGCAGGCGACGGGGTCTACGAGTTGGGCACTCCCGATGCCGAACTGGCCGGCATCGACGAGAAAACCACTCCGGCCTCAGCCGGCCCTATCAAGCAGCGGAGGGGCGAACAGCTGAAAGACTACCGACAGCAGATAGCCCATTGGCATTACACCTACCCCCAAACCAAGGAGGAGGCTGCCGCCACCAAGCCCAAGAACATGCCCTTCAATGCCCGTCTGAAACGTAAAGCCTGTTGGAATCCGGTGCTGTTTACCATGCCCGACGGCGAACTATGGCTCTTCTACAAAGTGGGAGCGACTGTGGCCGACTGGACGGGATGGCTCGTGAAATCAAGAGACGGCGGGCGGACATGGAGCGACCGGGAACCTCTACCCAAGGGATTTATAGGGCCGGTGAAGAACAAGCCCGAACTTGTCGACGGACGGCTCGTATGCGGGTCGAGTACGGAGAACGACGGCTGGCGCTTCCATGTGGAAATACTCGACCTGAAAACCGGCCGTTGGAAATATGTGGGACCGGTGGAGGCGGAGAGTAGGGCACGCACCGACGATGTGGAACCGGGTTGCGATATGATTGCCCCTGTCTACAAGCAAGGAGAAGGCCCGCGCCCCATCTACAGCATACAACCTTCCATCCTGCGGCTGAAAGACGGTCGGCTGCAAGTGCTCATGCGCACCCACAATGCCAAGTTGGCCACCTCCTTCAGTGC